>Ga0208989_10000211_pt1 | contig 15166 bp, 12 predicted proteins | sample MedBloCAOM3_M1_FD_187852 | JGI IMG/M metagenome (GOLD analysis project Ga0208989, IMG submission 187852) | Forest soil microbial communities from El Dorado National Forest, California, USA - Mediterranean Blodgett CA OM3_M1 (SPAdes) (version 2) | ecosystem: Environmental > Terrestrial > Soil >...
CCAGCATGCCGATCTTGGGGCCAGATCGTCCCCCTTGGTCAGGTAAGGTTTCCGCAGTTTCCGCTAATGTTCCGCCAGTCTTCGCCATCGCCAACCGCCTCCGTAAGCCCTTGGTTTCGCTGGCACTTCCGGAGCATTTTACATTTTCGCATTTCCCGCAATTTCCGCTATCCGTTTTTGCCTGCCGACAGCGTCGGGTTGCTGGCACTGCTAGCATTCCCAAGGTGCCGGCACGCCGCCACCCCATCTGCCGGGAGCGGGGTGTCGTCGTCTTCGAACCATCGACGAGGCTGACCATGGCGACAATCCTTCTGCTGGGCGGCAGGAAACCATGCGCTGAACTTAAGTGAAAGTCAACAATTAGTTTAGTATAACTTCGAAAGAATAAGTGCGTGCCATGGAGCGCAAATACTCTCCCCCAAATGACGAAATATCGACCGATCGCGAAGCCGGGCATCAGATGCGTCCATGCCGTAGCCTATGCCGAAGGGCCTTTGCGCCTGAGCGCGTGCGCGATGAGCTGCGCCACCGTGGCGCCGGCCAACTGGACGAGCACCCAGACAGCGACGAGTTTCAACGCGCCCAGCAGGCCGTCAGCCTGCGGCAGCAAGCCGAGCACGATAAGGCCGAGGCCGAGATTGTCGGCCTTGGTCAAGGCGTGCAGGCGGGTGAATGAATCGGGAAAGCGCAGCAATCCCACGGTGCCCGCCATGAAGAAGACGGCGCCGGCTGAGATCGCGACGATGGTGAAGATGTCGATGGCGACGCTCATTCGGGATCGTGGCCTTCCGGCGGGGCGGCGCTGTTGGTGAAGGCGACCGCGGCGAAGGCGGCAAGAAGGGCAAGCCCCAGCGCGACGTCCTCGGCGCCGCGCACGCCGGTTGCCGCCGCCACCAGCAGGAGGGCCGCGATGCCGCCCGTGCCAAGGAGCTGCGCCGCCATCGTGCGGTCGACATTGTCCGGCCCGCCCAGGATGCGCAGCAGGCCCACAGCCACGGTCAGCAGGACGAAACCTGCCGCGGCGAGCAGGAACTCAGTCATGGCCGATCGCCCGGCTGAACAACGCCTCCTCCGCCGCCAGGTTGGCCGCGACGGGCTGGGCGACGTCGAGGCAGTGGACGACGAGCGCGCCCTCTTCATCGGCGCCGGTCGGCAGCGTGCCGGGCAGCAGGCTGGAGAGCGCGCAGAACGCGCTCCGCGAGCCGGCCGACCGCAGACGGCAGCGATAGACGACAAAGCCTGGATTGATTGGCAGCCGCGGATCGAACGCGCGCCAGGCGACTTCGACGCCCGAGCGCGCCGACTGCCGCAGGAAATGCAGGGTGAATGTTGCCAGCGACAGAAGCCGCACCTTTAATTTGACCTCGGGAAGGAGTCGCAGGCTTGTCCAGGTCGCTGCCGCCGCGGCGAGCAGCCCGATCGGAAGATCGACCGGGTCGTAGCCTGCGATCATGAGCCAGAAGGCAAGAAAGAGAATCGCTCGCCCAGCCGCGACCCACGCGGGACGAGGAGCACCGTCATCTCGAGTGTTGCTCAAGATGAAAATCCGAGAAGAGCGACGCAAGGCATCTCTGACCCCGACTGGCTTCTCTCTGCAAACTTTACTCTCTTCCGCAAATCCCACCAAGGGCACACGAGGTATTCACCGATCGCCCGTTCCAGCGCGGGCAATTCGAAGCTAAGGTACAACGCGAGTATGTGTCGTTGCGTTCGCCTGGCTGGATCTCGATCGAGCATATCCAGGGAGAGGATCGCGCCGTGGCTCTGTGCTCCCTCTATTCGAACGTAAGCCGCAATGCGGTGCGCAGCCTGCTGCTATTGCCGGCGATTGTGTTGTTGGTTGCCGGCTGCGAGCAGAAGACCAAGGCCAAGACGGTCGATGCACGGCCGGTCCGCACCATCACCGCCGCGAAGGGCGGCACCGGCGAAGTGGTCGTCCTGACCGGACAGATCAGCGCCGAGAACGAAGCCTCGCTCGCCTTCCGCATCGGCGGCCGCATCATCGAACGGACGGCCGATGTCGGCGATCGCGTCACGCCCGACCAGGTGCTGGCAAAGCTCGACCCGCAGAATGAACTGAACGCCTTGCGGTCGGCGCAAGCGGCGCTGTCGGCTGCGGAAGGCCGCGTGGTCGAGACGAGCAACACCTTCGACCGCCAGAAGACCCTCTTGCCTCAGGGCTTCACGACCCAGACCCTGTTCGACCAGGCGCAGCAGGCGCTGCGCACCGCGCAATCTCAGGTCGACAATGCCGAGGCCCAGTTGCACATCGCCAAGGACCGCGTCACCTACACCCAGCTCAAGGCGGGGGTCACCGGCTCGATCACGGCACGCACCGCTGAATCGGGCGAGGTGGTGCAGGCCGGGCAGACGATCTTTCAGGTCGCCCGCCAGGACGGGCGTGATGCGGTGTTCGATGTGCCGGCCCAGGTCATCCGCTCGGCGCCGCCCGATCCCAAGGTCGTGGTTTCCCTGACCGACGATCCTTCCATCACCGCGATGGGAAGGGTGCGGCAGGTCGATCCGCAGGCCGATCCCATTACGCGCACCTTCCGGGTGCGCGTCAGCCTGATCGACCCGCCGCCCGCCATGTTCCTGGGCGCGACGGTGAAGGGACGGATGGAACTCGAATCGACGCCCGGCATCGCGATTCCCGCCAGCGCGCTCACGCGCATCAATGATCAGCCGGCGGTATGGCTCGTCGATACGGCGAACATGACGGTCTCCCTGCACAACGTGCAGGTCGAGCGCTTCGACCCGGCGACGGTGATCGTTTCGCACGGGCTCGATGGCGGCGAGATCGTGGTGACGGCGGGCGTGCAGGCCCTCCATCCCGGCCAGAAGGTGCGCCTTCTGGGGGCCCAGCCGTGACCAATCTCTCCGAATGGGCGCTGAGGCATCGGGCATTCACCGTCTTCCTGATGATCGTGGTGACGCTTGCGGGGCTGTCTTCATACTTTGGACTCGGGCGCAATGAGGATCCGGCCTTCACCTTCAGGACCATGGTCGTGCAGGCGGCGTGGCCGGGCGCCACGCTCGACGACACGCTGAAGCAGGTGACTGAGCGGATCGAGCGCAAGCTGCAGGAGACGCGCGGGCTGGATTTCCTGCGCAGCTATACGACGCCCGGGCTGACGACGATCTTCGTCAATCTCAAGGGATCGACGTCGGCGTCGGAGGTTCCCGACGTCTGGTACCAGGTGCGCAAGAACATCGGCGACATCCGCCATACCCTGCCGGCCGGCGTGGTCGGTCCCGGCTTCAACGACGACTTTGGCGACACGTTCGGCCTGATCCACGGCTTCACCGCCGACGGTTTCACCCATCGCGAGCTGCGCGACTACGTCGAGGCGGTCCGCTCGCGATTGCTGAATGTGCCTGACGTGTCGAAGATCGAGATCATCGGCGCCCAGGACGAGCAGATCTTCGTCGAGTTCTCGACCCGGCAGCTCGCTGGCCTCGGCATCGATCGCGCCGCCCTGATCGCGGCGGTGCAGGCGCAGAACAGCGTCGTTCCCGCCGGTTCGGTCCAGACCAGCAACGAGAAGCTGTCGCTGCAGGTCTCGGGCGACTTTCGCTCCGAGCAGGACATCCTCAACGTCAACTTCCTGTCGAACGGCAGGATGATCCGACTGCGCGATATCGCCGAGGTCCGCCGCAGCTATGCCGACCCGCCGCAGCCGATGTTCCGCGTCAACGGCAAACCCGCCATCGGCCTCGCCATCGCCATGCGCAACGGCGGCGACATCCTGGCGCTAGGCCGCAACGTGCAGCAGGAGATCGATGACGCGGTGGTCGACCTGCCGCTGGGCATCGAGCCGACGCTGGTCTCGGACCAGCCCGCGGTCGTCGACCATGCCATCGGCGAGTTCATGATCTCGCTGTGGCAGGCCATCGGCATCATCATGGCGGTGAGCATCATCAGCCTCGGCCTGCGGCCCGGCGCCATCGTCGCGGCGTCGATCCCGCTCACGCTGGCCGTCACCTTTCCCATCATGCAGATGTTCCACATCGATCTGCAGCGTATTTCGCTCGGCGCCCTGATCATCGCGCTCAGCCTGCTGGTCGACAGCGCCATGACCACCGTCGACGTCATGACCACGCGCATCGCCCAAGGCGACAGGACCGAGGACGCCGCATCCTTCGCCTACAAGTCGCTGGCCTTCCCCATGCTGACCGGTACCTTCGTCACGGCCGCGGGCTTCGTGCCGATCGGCTTCGCGCAGAGCGCCGCCGGCGAATACACCTTCTCGATCTTCGCCGTCGTGACGATTGCGCTGTTCGTTTCATGGTTCGTCGCCGTGCTTTTCGCGCCATTGCTGGGCGTCGTGCTCCTGAGGCCGCCGAAGTCGCAGGAGCCGGCCAAGCCCAACGTCGTCCTGCGGATCTTCCGCACCTTCCTGGTCGGCGCGATGAGGGTGCGATGGATCACCATCGCGGTGACGCTGGGCAGCCTGGTTGCCGCCTTCCTGGCACTGCCCTTCGTGCCGCGCCAGTTCTTCCCGGCCTCCGACCGGCCCGAGCTCGTGGTCGACATGACCCTGCCGCAAAACGCCTCGATCTATGCCAGCGACAATATCGCCGGCCGGCTCGACGCCTTCCTCAAGGGCGATCCGGATGTCGAGCGCTGGAGCACCTATGTCGGGCGCGGCGCGATCCGCTTCTACCTGCCGCTCGACGTCAAGCTGGCCAACGATTTCTTCGCCCAGGCCGTCGTCGTGGCCAAGGACGTCGTCGCCCGCGACAGGCTCCAGACGAAGCTCGAGAAGATGATGTCCGAGCAGATGCCGAGCGTCGTCGGCCGCGTGTCGCCGCTCGAGCTCGGGCCGCCGGTCGGTTGGCCGGTGCAATACAGGGTGAGCGGTCCCGATCTCTCCCAGGTGCGCTCGATCGCGCTCCGCCTCGCCGAAGTGCTGGGCGGCGACCCGCACATTTCGGAGATCAGCTACGACTGGATGGAGCCCGCCCGCCAGGTTCGCGTCACCATCGATCAGGATCAGGCGAGGCTGCTGGGCCTGAGCTCGCGGACGATCGCCGAGGTCATCAACACCCTGATGGCCGGAACCCCGATCACGCAGGTGCGTGACGACATCTATCTCATACCGGTCATCACGCGGGCGCTCGACGAACAGCGCAGTTCGTTGTCGACCTTGCGCGCCCTGCAGTTGCCGCTGCCCAACGGTCGCACTGTGCCACTGAGCCAGGTCGCGACCTTCGATTTCAAGCAGGAATATCCCCTGATCTGGCGGCGCCAGCGCGTTCCCACCCTGACGGTGCTGGCTGACGTCCCGCCCGCCGTCTCGCCCGCCGGCGCTGTCGATGCGCTGGCGCCGGCGATCGAGAAGTTCCGCGAGAGCCTGCCCAGGGACTACCACATCGCCGTCGGCGGCACGGTCGAGGAAAGCGCCAATTCGCAGGCCTCGGTCTTCGCCAAGGTGCCCTTGATGCTGCTGCTCATGCTGTTCTTCCTGATGGCGCAGTTGCACAGCTTCAGCCGCCTGTTCCTGGTCGTGAGCGTGATCCCGATGGGCCTGATCGGCATCGTCTTCACCCTGCTGATCGTCGGCAAGCCGCTGGGCTTCGTCGCCATCCTGGGCATTCTCGCCCTGTTCGGCATGATCGCCCGCAATGCGGTTCTCCTCATCGAGCAGATCGAGACCGAGCGAACGCAGAGGCCGCACGTCTGGGACGCGGTGGTCGAGGCGACGCTTTCGCGCTTCCGCCCCATCATGCTGACGGCGATTTCCACGGTGCTCGGATTCATTCCGATTGCCGCCGACGTGTTCTGGGGGCCGATGGCCTTCGCCATCATGGGCGGCCTGTTCGTGGCGACGATCCTCACCCTGATCGTCCTGCCCGCGCTCTACGTCGCCTTGTTCCGCATCAAGGAGCCCACGCAGGAAAGCGTTGCCGCCGATCCGCCCGGACTGGAGGTACAGCGCTAACGGAGGCTTATGCGATGAAACTCCTCCTCGCAGCCCTGTCGATCGCCTCGGCGATCATTCCGCTGCATAGACTCGCCGCGCAAGCTGGCCGCGACTCGCGCGATGACGGAGCCGCCGCTCGGACCGACGCCATACTGGGCCCGCCAAGCCTGACAACGCCGGTACCGCAGACGAACTCTTTCGCGACATCTTCCGGCCTGGAGCAGCAAGCGCCCCAGCCGCGACCATCGGAGGAAACGGCCAGCGGACGATCCAAGGACAAAGGCATATCTGCCGACGAAAATCAGCGCACGATTCGTCCGTGACGTAACAAGCGACGATCATTTGCGCCGCCAGCGGGAGGGGCTGGACTCGGCTCGCATGATGCTGTGCCGATGTGAACCAGTGGCCGAGCACGACGTGCGACGACAAATGCATACCTAGTCTCTGCGCCTGCAGAATCTCCTTCGTTCAATTGACTTTCAAAAAGGCCGCGCACACCATTCTCGGATTAGTTGCATGCGGGTATTCGGGTTTGAGCGTGAAGACACGCCGTTCCGGACACTGGAGGATGCAATGAATCTGTGGTCTACGCATGGAGAGGAGCGGTTTGGCCGATTGCCAAGGGGGCTCATTGTCCTCGCGGCTTTGTCATCTGCCTTGCTGGTTGCTCCCATCGACAGAGTCGCCGCGCAGCACAGCGATGCGCACAGCGACGGTAATCTGGCGCGCAGCGATGCGATGTTCGGCATGCCGGACCGCTACGGGACGGTGCCGCCGGACAACATATTCGCGACCACGCCCGGCCTCGAGCAGCAGGCGCGGCGCTCGCAGTTCACCGTCAACGTCCTGGCGCCGATCTTCTTCAACTCCAACGGTGACCTCGCGCCGGCAGGTGGGCCGGCCGGCACGAACTCGGCGGAGTTCAGCCCGATTGCCGGCGTGTCGTGGTCGACGCCGGTCTTCGACCTGCCATTGCGCTTCACGGCGAACGCGCGGGCCGAGGTCGACCGCTTCACCCAGGTGCCGGCCGCGAACTTCGACAAGGTCGCCCTGTCGGGCCGGCTGCAATACATCGATCCGACCAACGATCAGAGCTTCTCGCCCTACTTCGCCTATGCGCCGCGCTTCGATTTCGACCCGTTCTTCAAGGAAAGATTCGCGACCCGGCAGGACCTGAACCTGGGTGTCAACAAGACGTTCAATTTCGACCGCAGCTTCGGCAGGGTGGCGTTCGCGCCCAACACGCTGGCCGACACGGTGTGGTCGCTCGGCGTGACGACCTTCGCCCAGCGGCGCTTCCGGGATCCCGAGCCCTCGTCGTGGGCCTTCTATCTGATCCCGTCGGTAACCTACGTCATCAACGAGCAATGGAACGTCAGCCTGGGCGCAGAGCTCATGTTCCGCACCTTCGACCCCTACCTGGGCTTCACCGAGAATGAATGGTTCCTGGAACCGATCGCCACGCTCGAGTTCGTGCTGCCGAGCTCATGGTTCGGCTCGGACAGGAACGCGACGCTGTTCGGCCGGCCGGCGATCGACCTGCAGATGGCTTACGAGCAGAACTGGTCAAACATCGCCGCCTTCACCTACGGCGCCATGCATGTCGGCGCCGCGCTCAAGCTCGGCTGGCGGTTCTGAAAAAAGCATAAGGGGAGGGCTTGATGGCGCCGGAGCAGACACAAAAACTTTCGCTGTTCGCCCTCACCACCATGGTAGTAGGCGGCATGGTCGGTGCGGGCATCTTCTCCCTGCCGCGGACCTTCGCCAACGCCACCGGCCCGATCGGCGCGATCATCGCCTGGCTGATCGCCGGGACCGGCATGTACATGCTGGCCCGCGTGTTCCAGTCGCTCGCCGAACGCAAGCCGGACCTTGATGCCGGCGTCTTCGCCTACGCCAAGGCGGGCTTCGGCGATTATCCCGGCTTCCTGTCGGCCTTCGGCTACTGGATCGGCAGCTGCATCGGCAACGTTTCCTACTGGGTGCTGATCAAGTCGACCCTGGGCGCCTTCTTCCCGGTCTTCGGCGACGGCAACACGGTGGTGGCGATCCTGGTCGCTTCGGCCGGCATCTGGCTGTTCCATTTCATGATTCTGCGCGGCACCCAGCAGGCCGCCGTCATCAACAGCATCGTCACGGTGGCCAAGGTGGTGCCGATTTTGGTCTTCATCGTGCTGCTGATCTTCGCCTTCAAGCTCGATCTGTTCAGCGCCAACCTCTACGGCGGCGACTTGACGGGCAGCGTGTTCGAGCAGGTCCGCGCGACGATGTTCGTCACGGTGTTCGTGTTCCTGGGCATCGAGGGCGCGAGCGTCTATTCCCGCTTCGCCAAGGAACGGTCCGACGTCGGCAGTGCGACGATCCTGGGCTTCATTATCGTCACTTCGCTGATGGTGCTGGTGACCCTGCTGCCCTACGCGGTGATGCAGCGGGCCGACATCGCCGGCATGCGCCAGCCGTCGATGGCGACGGTGCTCGAGGCCGTGGTCGGGCACTGGGGCGCGGTCTTCGTCAGCCTGGGCCTGCTGGTGTCGGTGCTGGGCGCCTACCTCGCCTGGTCGCTGATCTGCGCCGAGGTGCTGTTCACGGCGGCCAAGACCAAGGACATGCCGGCGGTGTTCGCCCGGGAGAACAAGAACAAGGTGCCGGTGACGGCGCTGTGGGCGACCAACATCGTGGTCCAGCTCATCGTCATCACGACCTACTGGTCGCGCGACGCCTTCGCCCTGATGCTGAACCTGACCAGCGCGATGGCGCTGATCCCGTTCCTGTTCGTGGCGGCATACGGTCTGAAGCTCGCCAATCGCGGCGAGACCTATGACGTGCGGCCGCAGGAGCGCAAGCGCGACCTCACCATCGCCGGCATCGCCACCGTCTACACGATCTTCCTGCTCTATGCCGGCGGCATGAAGTTCATCGTGCTGTCGGCGGTGCTCTATGCGCCCGGCACCGCACTCTATTTCTGGGCCCGCCGCGAGCAGGGCAAGCCCGTGTTCTCCAACGTCTGGGACTGGATCATCTTCGTCCTGGCGGTCATCGGCGCCGTCGTCGGCATCTATTGGCTGGCGACGGGCTACATCACCATCTGACAACGGAGCGTTTCATGGCACAGGCACCTTCCAAGTCATCCGCGCCCTTTGGCGTCCATTCCGAGGTCGGCCAGTTGCGCAAAGTGATGGTGTGCGCGCCGGGCCGCGCGCATCAACGGCTCACGCCCACCAACTGCGACACCCTGCTGTTCGACGACGTCATGTGGGTCGACAACGCCAAGCGTGATCACTTCGACTTCATGCAGAAGATGCGCGATCGCGGCGTCGAAGTGGTCGAGATGCACAGCCTGCTGGCCGAGACCGTGGCCAGCCCCGAGGCCAAGAAATGGATCCTCGACAACCAGGTCGTACCCAACCAGGTGGGGCTGGGCCTGGTCGACGAGATCAAGAGCTACCTGAACGGCCTCAAGCCGCGCGATCTGGCGGAGACCCTGATCGGCGGCCTGTCGACCGAGGAGTTCCCGGAAACCCACGGCGGCGAGATGCTGACCCTCGTCAAGGACGCCGCCGGTGTCACCGAATACCTGCTGCCGCCGCTGCCCAACACGCTCTACACGCGCGACACGACGTGCTGGATCTATGGCGGCGTCACGCTCAATTCGCTGTTCTGGCCAGCGCGCCACGAGGAGCCGATCCTGACCACGGCGATCTACAAATTCCATCCCGACTTCGCCGGCAAGGTCAAGGTCTGGTGGGGCGATCCGACCGAGGATCATGGCCTGGCCACCGTCGAGGGCGGCGACGTGATGCCGATCGGCAAGGGCGTCGTGCTGATCGGCATGAGCGAGAGAACCTCGCGCCAGGGCATCAGCCAGGTCGCGGCGGCGCTGTTCAAGCAGGGGGCGGCCGAACGGGTGATCGTGGCCGCCATGCCCAAGCTCAGGGCGGCGATGCATCTCGACACGGTGTTCACCTTCGCCGATCGCGACTGCGTGCTGCTCTATCCCGACATCGTCTACAACATCCACGCCTATTCCTACCGGCCGAGCAACAAGCCGGGCGGTGTCGAGCTGCGCAAGGACGAAAAGCCGTTCGTGGAAACCGTGGGCGACGCGCTGGGCGTCAAGAAGATGCGGGTCGTCGAGACCGGCGGCAATGCCTACATGCGCGAACGCACCCAGTGGGACTCAGGCGCCAACCTGGTCTGCGCCTCGCCGGGCGTGGTCTTCGCCTACGACCGCAACACCTACACCAACACGCTGCTGCGCAAGCAGGGCATCGAGGTCATCACCATCGTCGGCGCCGAGCTCGGCCGCGGCCGCGGCGGCGGCCATTGCATGACCTGCCCGATCATCAGGGACGCCGCCGACTAGTCTTCGCTGGGAGCGCGCCACTCCAGTGGCGCTCATGGATTGTGTGATCCACGAAGATGCGCCACTGGAGTGGCGCGCTCCCAGCCATGAGCGCTCCGCCTAGAATGAGCCGAGCAGACTGCCCAGCGCGATCACGGCGACCAGCGCGATCAGCGCGCCGACGATTCCCACCATGACGATGTCGAAGTAGCTCTTGGCATGCGTCGAACCGCAAACCGCCAATAGGGTCACCACGGCGCCGTTGTGCGGCAGGCTGTCGAGCGTGCCCGCGCCGATCACCGCGACCCGGTGCAGCAGCGCGGGCTCGATGCCGTGCTGTGCGGCGAGCTGCATGTAGGTGGGACCCAGCGCATCGAGCGCGATGGTGAGGCCGCCCGAGGCCGAGCCGGTCAGCGCCGAGAGCACGTTGGTGGCGACGGCGAGCGATACCAGGGGGCCGCCCTCGATGCCCAGCACCCAGCCGCGCACCAGCGCGAAGGCGGGCAGGGCGGCGACCACGGCGCCGAAGCCCACCAGGCTCGCCACGCTGAAGGCCGGCAGGACGGCGGCATTGGCGCCGGCGTCCATGCTCTGCCGCAGGTTGGGCAGGCGCCGTCCCATCAAAAGCAACAGCGCCACGATCGCCGCCGTCAGCGCGACCGCCACCGACCACACCCCGCCGACGGCCGAGAGTGTGGTGGCACCCCAGCGCGGCTCGGCCAGGAAAGCGGTGTCCATGCGCGGCAGCACGACGAAGGACATCAAAAGGTTGACGGCGACGACCACGACCAGCGGAAGGGTTGCCAGCACGATGGGCGGCGGCGTTTCGCTCGCTTGCGAATGATGGATCTCCGCTGGATCGAAGGCGTGCGCCGTCGTCGCCCGCTCGCGCACCAGCGGATCGTCCGCGGCGGCGTCCACAGGCACGGCCGCCCCATCACCGAAGCCTTCGCCCTTGCGCATCGCCGCGGCGGCCGCGCGCCCTAGCCACCACAGTCCGAAGCCCAGCATGATGGCGGAAGCGATCACGCCCAGCCCCGGTGCGGCGAAGGGCGTCGTGCCGAAGAACGGCATCGGGATCGCGTTCTGGATGGCCGGCGTCCCGGGCAGCGCCGACATGGTGAAGGTCGAGGTGCCGAGCGCGATCGCCGCCGGCATCAGCCGGCGCGGGATGGCGGCGGTGCGGAACAGCGCCTCGGCCATCGGCGCCAGCACGAAGAAGGCGACGAACAGGCTGACGCCGCCATAGGTGACGAGGGCGCCGGCCAGCACCACCGCCAGAATGGCGCGGCCCGTGCCGAGTCGCTCCGTCATCCAGCGCGCGATCGCTGCGACCGACCCGCTGTCCTCCATCAGCTTGCCGAACAGCGCGCCCATCAGGAACAGCGGAAAGAACTGCGCCAGGAACTGTGCCGCGCTGCCCATGAAGGTCTGCGTCCAATGCGCCAGCAACGGTTCGCCGGCGAAGGAGGCCGCCAGCAGCGCCGCCGCCGGCGCCAGCAGCAGCACGCTCCAGCCGCGGAAGGCCAGCCAGACCAGCAGCGCCAGCCCGAGCAGGACTCCGGCAAGGCCCATCAGACGCCTTCCAGCAGGCGATCGATGTCGAGCGTCGAGCGTTGACCGAGATCCCCACCATGCGCCGCGAGGAAAGCGTCGGCGGCGCGCCGGCCCTCGTCGCGCAGCAGGGTGAGGAACGCCCATTCGGCGTTGAGCTTGGAGGAGGCGCCGAGCTCGACCAGCATGTCGCTGCGGATCATGTGGACGCGCATATGCGCCCAGTGCGCGACCTCGGCGTCCTCGGCGGAAGCGACCTTGCGCAGCAGGGCCATCATCCGGAGTTCCTTCAGCAGCACCGCGTTGAACGACACCTCGTTCAGGCGGTTCAGGATGTCACGGGCCGAGCGCGGGATGCCGGTTCGCTCCACCGGGTTGATGGCGACCAGAATCGTGTCGTCCGACACGCATTCCTGGATGAGCGGGGTCATGGTCGGATTGCCGGAATAGCCGCCGTCCCAATAGGCCTCGCCGTCGATCTCGACGGCCTGGAACATGGCCGGCAGGCAGGCCGAGGCCAGCAGCACGTCGGGCGACAGCTCGCCGTTGCGGAACACGCGCGGCCGCCCGGTCCGCACGTTCGTCGCCGTGATGAAGAGCTTGATCGGCGCCGCGGCCAGGCGCGCGAAGTCGATCGATTCGGACAGCACCTTGGTCAGCGGGTTGGGCGCGCCGAAGGCGAGATCGTAGGGCGAGAAGACGCGTGCCATCATGTCGAAGGCGAGGTAGGCGGGCGAGTGATCGAGCGACCAGCGGCCAAGCAGCACGTCGAGCGGGCTGCGCTGCAAGGGGCTGAACGCGGCGGCCTCGGAAACCTTGCGCCAGAAACCCTCCAGCGCCTTGCGCGCCCCCGGGTTGCCGTCCCGGGCGTGGCCGTCGGCCATCACCGCGGCATTCATGGCGCCGGCCGAGGTCCCGGATATGGCCTCGATCGTGAGCCACGACTCCTCGAGCAGCCGGTCGAGCACCCCCCAGGTGAAGGCGCCGTGCGAGCCGCCGCCCTGCAGGGCGAGGTCGATCAGCTGTGACGGTCGCTCGCCACCGGCCGGAGGTGGATTCGTGGGCATCGGCGCGGCACTCCATTCACGCTAGATCGAGATCATGCCGGTCGCGAGGCCGTAAAGGCCGACGATTGCCGCGACGACGACGACCCCGAAGATGAGCCATTCGACAGGCGTAAAGACTATTTTACTTTGCTCGCGTTTCGCGATGATGAACAGGATGGTGCCCGGCGCGTAGAGCAGGGCAGACAGCAGGATGAACTTCGCACCACCTGCATAAAGCATGCCGGCGGCGTAAACCGTCGCGATCGCGCCACGCGTCCAGTCGACGCCGCGCCCACGGCCGCCGGCGGCGTAGGTCTCTCCTGTCCAGGCGAGCTTCAGCCCGTAGGCGGCGACGAACAGGTAGGGGATCAGCGTCATGGCGCTCGTCATCTTGAGCGCCATGGTGAAGGCGTACTCCGCGAAAAAAGAGACGATCAGGAAGACCTGGATGACGCCATTGGTGAGCCACAAAGCGGCGGCGGGCGCCTTGTTTTCGTTCTCATGCGCAAGGAAGGACGGCATCGTGCGATTCTGTGCGGCCGAGTACACGACCTCCGCCGCCAGAAGCGACCATGACAGGTAGTTGCCGAGGACGGAGATGAGGAGCCCAACGCTGATGAACACCTTGCCCCATGGCCCGACGATGGCTTCCATGACACCTGCCATCGAGGGCGACGACAGCGCCGCCAGGTCCGGTCGCAGCATCACGCCATATGACAGCATTGTCACAAGGATGAGCAGGCAGAGCACGCCGAGGAACCCCAGCACCGTCGCGACGCCGACATCGTTGCGGTTCTTGGCATAGCGCGAATAGACGCTGGCGCCCTCGATCCCGACGAACAGGAACACCGTCACCAGCATCGAACTACGCGCCTGGTTTGCGACGTTGCTGAAGCTAGGTTCCTCGCCACCCCAGAAATTCAGCGCGAAGACGTCGGCTCTGAACGCGGCGATGGCGACGACAATGAAAAGCCCGATCGGCACGATCTTGGCGACAGTCGCGATGGTGTTGATCGCCGCCGCCTCCTTGATGCCGCGCAGGACCATGAAATGCACGGCCCACAGCAGGATGGAGGCGGCGACGATAGCGGTGGCCGTGGTGCCGTCACCGAATACCGGGAAGAACAGGCCCAACGTCGCCTTTATCAGGATGAGGCAGGCGACGTCGGCAAGGCAGGCGCCGATCCAGTAGCCGACCGCCGACACGAAGCCGGGATATTCGCCGAAACCCGCCTTGGCATAGGCGTAGATGCCGGCGTCCAGTTCCGGCTTGCGCCGGGCCAGCGTCTGGAAGACGAAGGCCAGCATCAGCATGCCGACGCCGGCGATCGCCCAGGCGATCAGCGCGCCCAGGCCGCCGGTCGCGCGACCGAACGCCGAGGGCAGAGCAAAGATGCCGGAACCGATCATCGAGCCTACGACGAGGGCGATGAGGGCGCGCAGCGAAAGCTTTTGGTCCGCCGAAGAGGTCATGGCTTAGTGCCGATGTGGAAAGCAGTAGAATCGGCGAGACAATGTACCACCATGCGTTCATCCGGTCGCTTTGAATGATCGGTCCATTCGCGCATATTAGAGGCGGTGAAGCGCGCTTTGATTGGCACCCAGTCCCCGGACCATTCCGTGCGTCCCAAAACACGCTTGTGTCCGACGATGTCGAATTGATGGGATCGCAATGACAGCCAGGTTATTCAGATTTCTGAGGCGCGTGCTGGTGCTGCTGATCGTGGTCGCGGCGACTCTTCTGGTCGCGCGCGCCTGGGATTCGCAGCGCGGACCGGATCTCGAGCCGTGGCACACCTACGTGCCGCACGACATGCACGCCGACCAGATCGACAAGAGCGATTGGGCGTCCTATCTCAAGGCTGAAGAGGCGGTCTTCCGCGGCGTGCGGGCTGAAGTCACCGACAAGCTCGACGCCGAGGCCCGCGTCCCGGGCAACCGCTACTATGACGGCAGCCCGATCTATCCCGGCCACTTCGCGCAGGACTGGAACCGTTCCTACATCCTCGAGCCCGACGGGCCGCCGGTCGGCGCGGTCGTCCTGTTGCACGGGCTGACCGATTCGCCCTACAGCCTGCGCCACATCGCGCGCCGCTATCGCGACGAGGGCTTCGTCGCGGTGGCGATCAGGATGCCGGCCCATGGCACCGTTCCGGCCGCCTTGACCGACGTCGAATGGGAGGACTGGGATGCGGCCACGCGCCTCGCCGTGCGCGAGGCGGCGCGACGGGCAGGGGCTTCGAAGCCGCTGCACATCGTGGGCTTCTCCAACGGCGGCGCGCTGGCGATGAAGTACG
>Ga0208989_10000212_pt1 | contig 15082 bp, 14 predicted proteins | sample MedBloCAOM3_M1_FD_187852 | JGI IMG/M metagenome (GOLD analysis project Ga0208989, IMG submission 187852) | Forest soil microbial communities from El Dorado National Forest, California, USA - Mediterranean Blodgett CA OM3_M1 (SPAdes) (version 2) | ecosystem: Environmental > Terrestrial > Soil >...
CCCGCGGACGAATTCCATTCTCAAGGAGCGGCGGCTTCCCAGCCGCCGACCAGACCAAACGGCGGTCTGGAGACCGCCGCTTCTTGTTTCTGCGGCACCAGGGCATCTACGGATTTCGGCGTGAGGCGCTCCTTCAGTTCGTGAAATGGAAACCTTCGCCACTCGAACAAGCGGAGGCGCTCGAGCAATTGCGCCCGCTTGAAAATGGTGTAAGGGTTCATGTGCTCGTCACGAAACATGGATCGCCCAGCGTAGACACACCGCAGGACGCAAAAAATGTAGCCGCTTCGCTGCGCGAAGCGTCAGATAAATCGGCCAAACATCGCGCGCCCCGCGTCGCGCAAAGTGCGACGGCTATAGGTCGGAGGATCGCCCGATGAAATATATTTTCGTCACCGGCGGTGTAGTCAGTTCATTGGGCAAAGGTCTCGCGGCGGCGTCTCTCGGAACATTGCTCGAACTGCGCGGGTTGCGCGTGGTCCTGCAAAAATTCGATCCATATCTCAATGTCGATCCTGGAACGATGAACCCGTTCCAGCACGGCGAAGTTTACGTGTTGAACGACGGCGCCGAGACCGATCTTGATCTTGGCCATTACGAGCGTTTCACCAACTGCGTGCTCTCGCGGAATAACAACCTGACCAGCGGTCAAGTCTACGAGAGCGTGATCGCAAAAGAGCGGCGCGGCGATTATTTGGGCAAGACCGTCCAGGTGATTCCGCACGTCACCGATGAGATCAAAACGCGCATCCGCGAAATTTCGGATGAGAAAAAGTATGATGTTGTGATCACTGAAATTGGCGGCACGACCGGCGACATCGAAGGCCTGCCGTTCCTCGAGGCGATCCGGCAATTCATTCTCGAAGTTGGCGCGCAGAACGTCGTGAACGTGCACGTGACGCTGGTGCCTTACATCAAAGCGGCCGGCGAACTGAAAACGAAACCGACGCAGCAGAGCGTCGCGAAACTGCGCGAGATTGGTTTGCAGCCGCAGGTGCTCATTTGCCGCACACAGCTGCCGCTTGATTCAGAGCTGCGCCAGAAATTGTCGATGTTCTGTAACGTTTCGCAAAAAGCGGTCATCGAAGCGCTCGATGTCGAGCACACCATCTATGAAGTGCCGCTGATGCTGAATCATGAGGGACTCGACGGACTGGTTTGTGAGTTCCTCCATCTCACCACGCCCGAGCCCGATCTGACAAACTGGAGAAAGTTTGTGCAGCGCGTCGTGAATCCAAAGAAACGAGTGAAAATCGCCGTCGTCGGCAAGTATATCGACCTTCAGGACGCCTATAAAAGTATTTACGAATCGCTTACTCACGCCGCCGCCAGCGAAGATTGCCGAATCGATTTGAAACGCGTGGACGCGGATTCGTTACACGCTGATCTTGACAGCCAACTTAAAGACGTGGCCGGCGTTTTGATTCCTGGCGGATTTGGTGAGCGCGGCGTCGAAGGAAAGATCAAAGCGGCCCGGTTTGCGCGCGAGCATAAGATTCCTTACCTCGGTTTGTGTCTGGGCATGCAAGTGGCGACGATTGAGTTTGCCCGCAACGTTTGCGGACTCGAGAAAGCGAACAGCACGGAGTTCGAGTCGAAGACGCCAGATCCGGTGATCTCTCTGCTCGAAGAACAAAAGGACGTGCGGCTGAAAGGCGCGAGCATGCGTCTGGGCACGTGGCCGACAAAGATCGCGAAAGGCACGCTGGCGGAAAAGATTTACGGTAGCAACGAAGTGCTCGAGCGGCATCGGCACCGTTATGAATTCAACATGAAATATCGCGACCGGATGAAAGAAAAGGGGTTTGAAATTTCCGGGACTTCACCCGATGGCGTGCTCGCCGAACTCATCGAGCTCCGAGATCATCCTTATTTCGTCGGCTGCCAATATCATCCGGAGTTTCAAAGCAAGCCGAACAAACCGCACCCGCTCTTCAAAGGTTTCATTCAGGCGTGTCTGGCGTATCAAGCTGGCGGTGCGCAGCGCGACGGAGCCGATCCATTATTGCCGCCCCGAGTCCGTGATCAGGAACTCGTTCCGCAACGATAAGATCGACGTCGAGGGCATCGAACTCGCGCAGGTAACGGAACAGATTTGCCGCCGCTTCGCGTAGATCGCCTTTTTCGCTCAGTTGCCGTACGGCGACAAACTTCAAGGATCGGCGGTTTCCAATCGCCGGGGCGATTTGGAAATCGCCCTTCCTTGATGTCCAAGCCAGCAGGGCGACGCGCTGATTTTCTTCGGGCTTGAAAGACTTCGCGCTATCGATCAAGCGTAGCGGCGTGTTCGGCGCGTAATGCGTCGGCAGTTGGCCGGGAGCGGAAATCTTTTGCGACGACGCAACGACGTCGATCTTGGCGCCGAAGGTTGACAATTCCTCCTCCGTGATCGGGCCGCGACGCAAGATGTCGATCTTGCCGCCGCGTACGGCCACGATAGTCGATTCGATTCCGTGGGTGGTTGCACCGGCGTCAACAATGAGCGGTATGCGACCGTTGAGTTCATCGAGAACGTGTTGCGCGGTTGTGGGACTGACCTGACCGAAACGATTCGCGCTCGGCGCGGCCAACGGCCCGCCAAACGCGCAAATGATTTCGGCAAAAACCGGATGTGCGCTGATTCGCACCGCAACGGTATCCAGACCGGCGGTGACAATATCGGGAACAATCGCGCGTCTCGGCAAAACGATCGTGAAAGGGCCGGGCCAGAAAGTTTCCACCAGTTTTAGAATGACTTGTCGATCTTGCGCCGGAAGATCGACAATCCTTTCCAGCCAATCGCGGTCCGGCAAATGGACGATGAGCGGATCGAAACGCGGACGCTCTTTCGCTTCGAAGATTTTCGCGACCGCTTCCGTGTTCAACGCATTTGCCGCCAATCCGTAAACTGTTTCCGTGGGCAACGCGACGACGTCACCCCTGCGCAGAACCATTACAGCCTCATCTGTAGGGGCGGTCTCAGACCGCCGTGGGCGATCAGAGACCGCCCCTACAGTTTTGGTTTTCACTTAGGCGGCGGTTGCGCGAGAACTTTTTCAGTCTGCTTTTTCCGAAACGCTTCCAGGCTCCTGCGAATCTTGTCGTCGGACAGGGCGAGGATGGCGGCAGCGAGCAGTGCGGCATTCTTTGCCCCAGCCGACCCGATCGCGAGCGTGCCGACGGGAATGCCGCCCGGCATTTGTGCGGTGGAAAGAAGCGAATCAAGCCCCTGGAGCGCTGATGAGGGGATTGGGACGCCGAGCACGGGCAGTTGCGTGAGTCCCGCGACGACTCCCGCCAAATGCGCGGCGCTTCCCGCGCCAGCGACGATTACCTTCAATCCTCGATCTGCGGCCTGCCGAGCAAAATCGGCGGTGGCGTCTGGCGTGCGATGCGCGGAAAGAACATGATGCTCATTGGCAATGCCAAGCTCGTTGAGCGCTTCAACACAGTGCCGCATCGTATCCCAATCGGACGCGCTGCCCATAAGGACGGCGACGAGTGATTTCGTTTTCGGCATAGGAATGGACGGGAAGCTAACAGCTTCCCCTACAGATTGCCACGGCTCGCTTTATTGGGTGGGGAACCGTTCGCCCTCGCTCAGAACCTGCCTTTCCATTGTCGATCTTCAACCGCATATTGCATCGTGAGTTCGGCCAAATCCATCGTGCTGATTGGGTTCATGGGGACTGGAAAATCTTCGGTCGGAAGAATCCTGGAAAAACAAACCGGATTCCGCCGCTTCGATACGGACGAAATGGTTTCGTCGAAGTTAAACATGTCGATCCAGGAAATCTTTTCGAAGCATGGTGAGGACAAATTTCGCGCCGCGGAGACGGAAGCGTTGCGATCGCTGGCGGGCAAAGAGTCGGCCATCATCGTGACTGGCGGCGGCATCGTGACAAAGGCAAAGAACATTGATTTGCTCAAGAGGCTTGGAACGGTAGTGTGGCTGGACGCCGATCACGCGACGCTGCGCGCGCGCATGGATCAATTGAAAGATCGGCCACTGTTGCAAACCGCGAACCCGGTGGCGGCGCTATCGGAATTGTTGCATGCGCGCAATCCGCTTTATCGAAACACGGCCGATATTCGAGTGGATATTTCGCAAAAAGAGCCCCAAGAAATAGCTGACTTGATCTTAAGAAATATCCGCAGTTTTCCGATCGGCGAATGAAAACACTGCCCTCAGGCAAGATCGACAATGAACAGGATTCCGCTGTAGATTTGAAAGCGAAGCTGATCGATTTCGCGAGAGAGATCGGTTTCGATTCGTGCCGCATCGCAGCATGCGCTTCCCCACCCCACGCGGATGAATTTGGAAATTGGCTCGAGGCGGGAGAAGCCGGCGAGATGCATTACATGCAGCGCGGCGAAGAGAAGCGTCGCGATCCGCAGAAAGTTTTGTTGGGCGCACGTTCGATCGTTGTGTTGGCGCTCAATTATTTTAAGGGTGAGAGAGCTCGACGGTCAGAGACCGCCGCTACAGCAGCCGTCGGCCGGATCGCGCGGTACGCTTGGGGCGACGATTATCACGACGTGATCGCGGCGAAGCTGGATAAGATCGACAATTTTCTGCGTGAGTTCGGAGGGACGCAAAAATGTTATGTCGATACCGGACCGATTCTTGAGCGCGACCATGCAGCCGAAGCTGGCATCGGATGGCACGGCAAAAGTACGATGCTGATCGATCCAAAGCTCGGGACATGGTTTTTCCTGGCGGAAGCTTTAACAACCCTCGAACTGCCGCCGGATGCTCCGCAACAAGATCGGTGCGGCACATGTGACCGTTGCATGACAGCGTGCCCAACTGGCGCTATCACTGGTCCGCACCGCTTGGATGCGCGCCGTTGCATTTCCTATCTAACGATCGAACTGAAAGGTTCGATTCCGCTCGAGTTTCGGCCATTGATCGGCGACCGAATTTTCGGATGCGATGACTGCCTCGACGCGTGCCCATGGAACCGATTCGCGCAGATCTCGCGGGAAACCGCATTCATTTCTCGAAGATCGACAACTGGCATGGCGCTGCGCGATTATCTGAGTTTAAGCGACGAAGAATTTCGCTCCTTATTTCGCAATTCGCCGATCAAACGGATCAAGCGTCGCGGATTTCTGCGGAACGTTTGCGTGGCGTTGGGAAATGTCGGCGATCTAAATGATCTGCCCGCACTGCAACGAGCGACGCAAGATCCCGAGCCACTCATCGCCGAGCACGCCGGTTGGGCGATCGACCGAATCAATCGGCGTGTCGACGATCGCAAGGAGAAGAAATTCGTGAATCCAAAGGCATCTTCGGATGCATCTCATTGAAAGACGCCTCGACCCGCCTGCACAGCTACGGCGTGGCCGGCCGAGCGAGGCGGCCAGTGCCATATGAACGGGATTTGCTTTGCAAAGGTCTAAAGTGCAATTATTCGTCACCTTCCTAAGTCCCCAACCCCGCCCTAATTATGCATCAGGCTTTGACCACTGACCGTGCTACGTCGGCCACCGTGCCCTCGCGGCGCAAGAAGCGTTGGTCGCGCAAAAAGCGTTACATCATCTGGGGCTCGGTCGGCCTGCTCGTGGCTTGGCTCATTGTCTATTCTATCGCGGCTAGGCGCGAGAAGCCGATCCCGGTGACCACGGAAAAGGCGGTGCGCAAGACAATCGTGCAGACGGTTTCGGCGACCGGCAAAGTGCAACCCGAAGTTGAAGTAAAAATCTCGCCGGAAGTAGCGGGCGAAATCATCGACTTGCCGGTCGAAGACGGGAAGGCGGTGAAGAAAGGCGATCTGCTTGTCCGGATTAAGCCTGATTCGTACAAGGCGCTGCTCGAGCAACAGGAGGCAGCCATCAGCTCGGCCAGGGCGACGAACCTTCAGCTGAAGGCGGCGATGTTGAAAACGGAACAGGATATCAAACGCGCGGAAGACATGTACGCCAAGAAGACGATTTCGATACAGGAATACAATGCCGCGCAGGCCGCCTACGATGTGGCGAAAAATACGTTCGAGAGTTCACTGCACGACATCGAACGAGCCCAGGCGGGCTCGAGTCAGGCGCGAGATCAACTTTCCAAGACGACGGTTTATTCGCCGATCGATGGAACGGTGACAATTTTAAATAGCAAACTCGGTGAGCGCATTGTGGCAACGGGACAATTTGCCGGCACGGAAGTGATGCGCGTAGCCGACCTGTCGCATATGCAGGCGGTGGTCGACGTGAATGAAAACGACGTGGTTAACGTGAAGGTCGGCGACAAGGCCAGCATCAAGATCGATGCGTATAGCGAGCGACGATTCAAAGGCACGGTTCAGCAAATTGCCAATACCGGTAAGACCACGGGGGCCGGAACGCAGGAGGAAGTGACCAACTTCGAGGTGAAGATAAGCGTGGACGAGCACGATGTTTCGCTCCGACCTGCGCTTAGTTGCACGGCCGATATTGAGACGAACATGGTCAAAGACGTGGTGGCGGTGCCCATGCAAGCGGTCACGATTCGCACGGGGGACAGCAATTTGAGCCCGGAGGAGATCGAAAAGAAAAAACAAAAAGCGGCCGCGCGCGACAAAGGGGACAACAGCGCCGAGCTGACAAATGAAAAGCAGGAAAAGGCAGCGCAACGAGCGGAAAGTGAAAAACTGTCCAAGGTTGTGTTTCTGAAGAAGGGCGCGAAGGCCCAACAAGTAAAGGTGACGACCGGAATCTCGGACGACACGTACATGGAAATAAAGAGCGGGATCAAACCGGGCGACGAAGTGGTTTCCGGCAGTTACAGCGCGATCAGCCGAAAGTTGAAGGACGGCGCCAAGGTCGTCATCGAAAAGGAAAAGAAGTGACGAGTGAGGACGGGTGACGAGTGATAAGATCGACATCCTCTGTTCTCGCCACTTGTCACTGGTCGTTCGTCACTGTTTAACATGACGACAGCTAACGTAGTTCGTCCAGTCGGGCCCATCGTCATCGACATCGAGAATATCACGAAAGACTACGTGATGGGCGAAGAGATCGTGCGCGCGTTGCGCGGCGTTTCTCTACAGATTCACACGAACGAATACATCGCGGTCATGGGACCGAGCGGCAGCGGCAAGTCGACGCTCATGAATATGCTTGGTTGCCTCGATACGCCGACTTCCGGCCGTTATGAGTTCAACGGAAAGAATGTGGCGGAAATGGACGACGACGAACTGGCTGCGATTCGGAACCGCGAAATCGGTTTCGTCTTTCAAACATTCAATTTGCTGCCGCGCTCGACCAGTTTACGCAACGTTGAGCTTCCGCTGATTTACGCGGGCATGGATGCGGAAGCGCGCGAAGAACGCGCGACGCAAGCGCTGGTTGATGTCGGTTTAGGCGATCGCATTCATCATAAGCCAAACGAGTTGTCCGGGGGCCAGCGTCAGCGAGTAGCGATCGCACGTGCTCTGGTGAACCAGCCGTCGATTCTTTTGGCCGACGAACCGACGGGTAACCTCGATTCAAAAACCGGCGAGGAGATCATGGCGCTGCTCGAAGACCTGTATCATCGCGGCAACACCATCATTCTCGTGACCCACGAACGCGACATTGCCGCGCATGCCCGCCGCACGGTACATTTGCGTGACGGCTTGATTGAAAGCGACGAAGTTGGATTTGTGCCGGACGTGGAATCGATGGCGGTGAGCTAAGATCGGTCCGAGCCGGACAGCCAATATGAAACGTTTTCTCTACGAGCTGAGCGAGAGCTGGAAGATCGCGGTCGCGCAAATGCGTTCCAATTTGACGCGTTCCACTCTCACCGCGCTCGGCGTGATTATTGGAATCGTGGCGGTAACTTTGATGGGCACAGCGATCAGCGGAATTCAAGTTGGCTTCGACAAGAGCATGTCCATTTTCGGCGAGGACGTCCTTTACGTCGGACAATGGCCGTGGCGGCAGGTGAATGATTGGTGGAATTACCGCGACCGCAAAAAGATCAAGACCGAGTACGCGGACGCACTCAACCGCATGATCGCGCAGACACCGAACTCGAACCTGATCATTGCGATCCCGACTTCGAGTGTTTCCCGGAGCGTCAAGTACGAAGGCAGTGAGGTGAACAACGTTTTCATCCGCGGCACCGTCTCGGATTACATCATCACTTCGACGTTTGATTTTAAGGAGGGCCGCTTTTTTAACGAATTGGAATCGCGCGGCGGCTCGCAAGTGTGTGTAATCGGCTATGACGTAGCCGATGCGCTTTTTCCATCCTCGAGCCCGATCGACAAAATGGTCCAGATGAACGGACAACCGTTTAAGGTGATCGGAGTCATCTCCCGGCAAGGGTCATTTCTCGGACTTTTTAGTCTCGATTCCATTGTCGTGATGCCCCTGCCCGCTTTTCAGAAATACTTCACTTCCAAGAGCGAAGCCGAAATCCTGGTCAAGGTGAAGGACAAGACCAAACTCACCGAGGCGAAAGATGAGCTCGGTGGTTTGATGCGGCGCGTGCGCGGGTTGCCTCCGGAAAAAAAAGACGACTTCAGTATCAACGAACAACAGGCGTTAAAAAGCACGTTGGATCCAATCAAGAACTCGATCGCCATGGCCGGACTTTTCATCACCGGTCTCTCGCTATTCGTAGGGGCAATCGGGATCATGAACATCACCTTCGTGAGCGTGAAGGAACGGACGAAAGAAATCGGCACACGCAAAGCACTCGGGGCGCGTCGACGGACGATCTTGCTTCAATTCTTGATCGAATCGACCGCGCTTTGTCTACTCGGCGGCTTGATCGGGCTAACCGTCGCATTTCTGATGTGCTTGTTAATCGGCGTCGCGTTTCCGTCGTTCCCTGTTCATTTTTCGATGGGCCTGGTCATCACGAGCATGATCGTTTCAGTCCTGACCGGTTTGGTTTCAGGCTTTGCCCCGGCCTGGTCGGCCTCGCGCCTCGATCCAGTAACGGCGCTTCGGTATGAATAAGAGCGGAGTAACGGAGTGCGGGGGTAGTGGAGTGATCGTCGGGCGGTCATTACTCCACCACTCCATTACTCCCCTTCTCCATTCCGCTTAGATCGACATGTTATTTGGCGAGATCATCAAGATGGCGTTGTCCTCGCTCGGTGCGAACAAGCTGCGCGCGGCCTTAACCATGACCGGTATCACCATCGGGGTGTTCTCTGTTATTTGCGTGATGACAGCTATCGGCGCGCTGCAAAATTCTATCGAGAGTGGAATAAGCTTTCTCGGATCGAACATCTTCCAGTTCGCGAAATATCCCGTAAACATCGATGCCGGTGGCGAATCGAAGAAAAAATATCAGAATCGACGGAATGTCACCTATCGGCAGGCGCTGCGTTACTATCAGTTGATGCAGGGCGATGCTCAGGAGATTTGCCTGAAATGCTTTGGTCGCGATTTAAAGGGACAAGCGGTTTATAACGGCGTGAAGACGACGCCGAGTCTCACCGTCGCCGGGACAAATCGAAGTTTTCTCACAGCCAACGCTTTCACGCTTGGCTATGGGCGCAATCTGACCGACGAAGATGTCGATCTTGCGCGTAACGTTATCGTCATCGGGAAAGCGATCGAGAAGCGCTTGTTTCCGCACGAATCACCTATCGGCAAGGTCATCCGCATGAGTGGACACACTTACACGGTCATCGGTGTGCTTGCAGAAAAGGGCACTTCATTTGGGCAAAATCAGGACGACATTTGCTTCATGCCGATTACCAGGTTTTTCGAGAATTACGGCGAGGCCAATCGCACGGTTAACATCGCGACGCAGCCATTTTCGACTGAGCTCTACAGCCGAACATTGGACAAAGGGATTAGTGCGATGCGAATTGCGCGGGGCCTTCGTGCCGATCAGGAAAACGACTTCGAAATTTATACGAACGACTCGCTCAAAAGCGCTTTCGCTTCTGTGGCGGGCGTGGTGCGCATCGGCGCGTTTGTGATTAGTTTCATCGCGCTCGTCGCGGCCGGCATCGGTATTATGAATATTATGCTCGTGAGCGTAACAGAACGGACAAAAGAGATTGGGGTGCGCAAGTCCGTTGGCGCGCGCAGTCGCGATATCATGAGACAATTTCTGACCGAGGCCGTGCTTATTTCAGAAGTGGGAGGCATCATGGGAATCATTCTCGGAGTGATCGGCGGCGATCTGCTCGCTGTTTGGTTGCAAGCGGACGTCATTTTTCCGTTCGGTTGGGCCCTGGCCGGGTTGATCGTCTGTTCCGGTATAGGGATCGGTTTTGGACTTTATCCGGCCTATCGCGCGGCCTCGCTCGATCCGATCGAAGCCCTTCGCTACGAATAACGAATTCATCGCCGCGGCGGGGGGTTTTCCACTCGGCGAGGGCATGCAACTTGCGCCTGTTTACTTTGACATGCCAAGTGCTTCTCCTACTCTCATTAGACTGAGCCGTCGACGTGCCTTCCTCGATTCCCATCTCCGCCGGGACCACGCCGCAGCCTAGTGTTCTTCTTCTCGAGGAGTACGATGCGCTTGCGGCAGCGATCGGCTCGGCGCTGAAGAAGTTTGCACCTGGTCACCCGGTCTCGGTTGCTGGCTCACTGGCTAAGGCCGAAGCGATCGCGAGCGAGGCGCCTCCGGCATTGTTTGTCGTCGATGTCGATCCTCCGTGGCCGGGCTTGGTCGATCTTCTCCAGACGCTGCAAGATACGAACCCGAACGGGCGCGTTTTAGTTATCGGCACGGCCGTTCCAAAGGAAATCGCCGATGAACGCGGATCATTCGGTGCGCTGCAATTCATCGAAAAGCCATTTGAGCTGGCCGATTTCGGCGCGGCTGTCCAGGCGCTGCTCGGACCCTGGCGTGAATCGGACTCGGCTAACTCACGCGGAACGCTGCGTGCGCTCAATCTTTTCGACATTCTTCTGTTGCAAGGCGCGGCTAGCGCAAGCGTGATCGTGGAAGTTGAGGCCGGTCGAAAACAGTTTGGCGAGATCCACTTCATCCACGGCCAAGTTTCTCACGCCGAAACCGGCAAACTCGACGGTCTTGAGGCGCTCGCAGAAATGCTTAACTGGGAGGCATCAACTCTGAGTGAAGGGAAAAAGCGTCCCTCGGGAAACCGGACAATTCACGGACCTTGGACGGCCGTCGTTTTGGAATTGTTGCGACAAACGAAGTCCGCACGAGCCGACGAGGCTCCTCCAGCAGTAGAAGAACCAACGCCGACGAAAGCGGCTCTCGAAGGTGCAAAGAAAATTGTCGTCATCGATGACACGGAGATGTTGCTAATCTTCGTGACCGATGTCCTCGCCACAACTCATCCCGAGTGGCAAATCACGATAGCTGGAAATGGGGCAAGTGGCTGCAAGCAAGTCGAACGCATCATGCCCGATCTCATCCTTCTCGATTACAGCCTGCCTGATTTTAATGGAGACGAAGTTTGTCGGCGACTTCTGCAGGATGAACGCACGGCCCAGATCCCGGTGTTGATGATGTCGGGCCACGCGCTCGAAATGCACGCGGCCGCGGCGCGTTTCGAGAACATTGTGGCCACGATCGAAAAACCGTTTCTCTCTGATGCATTGATCGATTTGGTGCAACGGACCCTGGATGGCGCTCCGCTGCGGATTGAAGTTCCAACCGAATCCGCCGCTTCAATTGGATCGCCCGAACGTTCCCCAGCTCCGCCCAAAAAGAAACCGAGACGCGCTGTGCTTTCCGAAGCCGTAACTCTATCTCGATCTTCAGCCGTTTCTTCAATTCCGGGAGAGGAAACTACAGTCACAAAAGCCGCGCCGGCACAAACGTCGCTGATCACGCCAGTTATCTCGACGTCAAAGGACGCTGTGCTCGGTCTGTTCCTCGACGTCCTGTCGATGCAATTCACGCCTCAATTGCAAATGGGGACGATCCGCGCGAAACCGTCCTCTTCGGGCGTATCACTTCATCTATCCTCTGCCGCGCACGATGCAATGCCGGTCGAAATCGGTTTTGAGCTGGGACGCACCGAACTGGATGCAAATGGCCACATCGCGACCATGCGATTGGTCCCGACAATGAAACCTTTTCAACCGGCCAAGACGCGGAATGCTTTGCAAATCGGGGACGTAGCAGTGCTCCCCGGCTCGCCCCGTGAAAGTGTCCGGCTTACTCCCACAGTGGCAGCGCCCATGACGATGCAATTACTCGCGCATCTCGATTTGACCGGCGTCGAGCTGTCTCGAACGTTTCAAGTGGAGCACGTCTTTTTGAAATGGCGCGGTAGCCGGGTGCGCGTAACGCTCAGCTCGAAAGCGGCCGCGGGAGAATCCAACGGCGCCGCGTTTGAAATTACGGTCGTGCAACTTGATGCCAGCGGCCGAATAACAGAAATACTGCTTAACCCGATAAGATAGGCCATCGCGGCAATTGTCGATCTTGCCGCGCGTCCCTAATCCAAACCGAGCGCTTTGAAAGTTGATTCGACATGTTTGAAATGAATCTCCAATGAACAAAGCCGATCGATTTCCTCTGTGGAAAGATGTGCCGCAATCTCCGGTTCGCTTTTGGCATTTTCCGCGAACGCCCCTTCGCCTTTCCACGTTTTCATGGCAGCACGTTGCACGGCTTCATAGGCGGTTTTGCGTTGCGCCCCCGCCCTTGTCAGCGCAAGCAGGATCGCCTGGCTGAAATACAGACCCTTGGTCAGAGCGAGGTTCTGCGCCATTCGCTCCGGATAAACCTGCAAACCTCCGACAAGCTCTTCCAATTTCACCAGCATGTAGTCGAGCAACGTGCACGAATCCGGCAGGATGATTCGTTCCGCGCTGGAATGGCTGATGTCGCGCTCATGCCAAAGTACCACATTTTCAAGTGCCGCTAGTGAGTTCCCGCGGATCACCCGCGCCAATCCGCTCAAACGCTCGCCCGTGATAGGGTTCCGTTTGTGTGGCATGGCCGAGCTGCCTTTTTGTTCCTCGCCGAAAAATTCTTCTACCTCGAGAACTTCAGTGCGCTGAAGATGGCGGAATTCTGTCGCCCAGCGATCAATGCTGGATGCTATCAACGCGAGGGTGGCCATAAACTCCGCGTGACGATCGCGTTGCACAATCTGCGTAGAGATTGTGGCCGGTTTCAAACCAAGTTTCTCGCAGACCGCGCGCTCCACCGCAGGATCGACATATGCGTGCGTGCCGACTGCGCCGCTCAATTTCCCGACTCGCACGCGCTCGATCGTTTGTTGGAGTCGCGCTTCCGCCCGGCCGAATTCGTCAAACATCAGCGCAAGCTTCAATCCAAAGGTAATAGGTTCTGCGTGAATTCCATGGCTGCGCCCGATCATTGGCGTCATTTTGAAGCGGCGCGCTTGTTTGGCGACTGTCGATCTTAGCGCCTTTAGATCGGACAGCAGAATCTCCGCTGATTCCATGAGCTGAACTGCCAGAGCCGTGTCGAGAATGTCCGACGAAGTCAGTCCTTGATGAATCCAACGCGCGGCCGGCCCGACGGACGCCGCGACATTTTCCAGGAACGCGATGACGTCGTGATTCGTCCGCTTTTCGATCTCGAGAATCTCCGGAATCGAAAAGCGCGCACGTTGTCGGATTTCCCGCGCGTCCTTTTTCGGGATCTGCCCCAGCTCGGCCATCGCTTCGCAGGCCAGCACTTCAATTTCCAGCCAGATTTGGAACTTGCGTTCGTCCGACCAGATCTTGCGCATCTCGGGCCGGGAATAACGATCAATCACACGGCAAGATAAAAGCGCTCGTTAGATGCGGAAAGCGTTTTGTGAGCAAAAAAATCGCTCCGGCAGACAAACTACCGGAGCGACTTCGAAAGTCGATTGTCGATCTTGCCGCTAACAAACGCGGGCGCGCATGAACCGACCGTTGTTTTCCACGCGCACTTGGCCGCTGTCGAGTAGATCAGCTACGGCCGCCACAGTCTCTTTTGTGTTTTTCGTGCACGAACTAACGGTAAGGATCAGGTCGCCGAGCGAGAGTCTTGGACGGGGTTTGAGGATTTGCTTGGTTTTTTTCATCGGATCGCACTTAGTTAGAGCAGATGTAGTGCCATTTCGTTCAATCTAGCCCCGGGAAGGGCAATCTGTGGGGTCGCCGGCCGGCGCCTCAAAAGGGGGGCAAACCCTGACACTAGTGTCACGCTTATTTACACTTGGTCAGCTTTCGTCGGTCGCATTAGACGCATCGTCAAGAGGTAGAGCGAAGCGAATAGAACAACGATAAAAACGATCCAATGAGACTGTGTTTTGATGAAATGAACCAGCGCTTCTGGATCGGAAAGAAGTTCGGGTTCAAGGCGATAAGCTTTGGCGCCGAGCCAAGCCAGAATCCAGCACCAGATTCCGGATCCGACAATGGTAACAACGCTGAAAACTTTGAAGTTCATGCGCACGATTCCCGCGGGAATCGAAATGAGATGCCGGACTACGGGCAAAAGCCGTGCAAAGAAAACGCCGCCCGCTTCGTAGCGAGTGAGCCAACCTTCCGCCTGCTCCAGTTTTTTTGGACTGATGAAAAACAAGCGACCGTACTTCATGATGAGTGGACGCCCGATTAGCCGAGAAACCCAATACGTGATTGCTGCTCCCAAGTACGATCCGAGCGTTCCGGCCAAAACCACGCCGGTGAAGCTCAACTTCCCTTGGGCCGCTAAAAACGCCGCTGGTGGAATGACAACCTCGCTCGGCACCGGAAAGATCGAGCTTTCCATCGCCATCAGGACAATGATGCCCCAGTAACCGCCACTCAGGACCCAGCCAACCCAGATTTTAAGAAGGTGATGCACGCAGGAATTTCGGATTTCGGATTTCGGATTTCGGATTTAGCCTCTGCGATAATTTCGCTGCGGTAGTTCAATCGGAAATCAGCAATCTGCAATCTTAATCTTCCATGTCGATCTACCGCCGCATCCTTCGTTACTACCGGCCCTTCTGGCCGCAGACCGCGGTCGGGTTATTCTTTTCACTCATTGGGATCGGCTTGAACCTGCTCAAGCCGTGGCCGTTCAAGATCATTGTCGACGATATTCTCCCAAATCCGAAGCTCGTTCTTGTTAACCATCCAACGTTCGGCTCGGTCTCCGGGCTTGTTTTGATTCTTTGCGTCGCGTTGATCGCTATCCAACTTCTCTGGGGAATCGCGAACTGGATCACGAATTATCTTTTCGTGAAGATCG
>Ga0208989_10000213_pt1 | contig 15024 bp, 10 predicted proteins | sample MedBloCAOM3_M1_FD_187852 | JGI IMG/M metagenome (GOLD analysis project Ga0208989, IMG submission 187852) | Forest soil microbial communities from El Dorado National Forest, California, USA - Mediterranean Blodgett CA OM3_M1 (SPAdes) (version 2) | ecosystem: Environmental > Terrestrial > Soil >...
GGACCCGGATCGCGGACATGGTTGCCAACCTCACGAAGCTCGGCGCCGTCGCGATCGCCTTCGACATCATGTTCGCGGAGCCCGATCGGCTCAATCCCGACGTCGCGGCCGACACTTTTCGCAATCTCGACGAGGCGACCCGCGATAAGTTGCGGGCGCTGCCGAGCAACGATGAGGTCTTTGCCGATGCGATGCGGCGCTCGCGCGTCGTGCTGGGCGAAACCGGACTTCCCGATGTCCTTTCGGAACCCGACAACACACTTCCGGTGACGGGGCTGGCGATGCTGGGTGAGGATCCGCAGCGGTTCATGTTCAAATTTCCGGGCCTGCTGCGCAACACGCCGGTTCTGGAAAAGGCGGCCGCCGGCCGCGGCATGCTCACCATCAATCCCGAACGCGACGGCATCGTGCGGCGGGTGCCGATGATCATGCAGGCCCAGGGCACCACCATGCCGTCACTGAGCTTCGAGATGCTGCGGGTGGTGACGGGCACCGACACCATCTTCATCAAGACTGATGTGGCCGGCATCAAGAGCCTCGGCGTCAAGGGGTTCCAGATTCCGACCGACCTCAACGGCCAGCTTTGGGTTCATTTCGCGCGCCACGATCCTTCGATCTTTGTTTCGGCAACAGACGTGCTCGAAGGGCGCGTCCCGCCCGAAAGGATCAAGGGCAAGCTGGTGCTGGTGGGAACCTCGGCGGCGGGGCTTAACGACCTCAAGACCACGCCGGTCGATCCCGCGATGCCCGGGGTCGAAATTCACGCGCAGGTGCTGGAGAGCGCGCTAACCCGTGCCGTGCTGGCGCAGCCCTATTACGGCCCGGCTTTGGAATTCTTTGCGGCCCTGGTGCTCGGCCTTCTGGTGATCGCGTTTGCGCCGGCATTCGGCCCGGTCACCCTCGTTGTTGTCGGCGCGCTGTTCGCATCGCTGCTGGTCGGAACCTCCTGGTATTTTTACACCCAGTACCGGCTGCTGATCGATTTTACCTATCCCTTGCTGTCGACCACAGCGATCTATCTCACCCTGATTTTCGCAAGCTTCGTCAGGGAGCAGACGCAGCGGCGGCAGATACGCTCGGCCTTCGGCCGGTATCTGTCGCCCGCGCTGATCGAGCAGCTGGCGCAGTCGCCGGAAAAGCTCGCGCTCGGCGGCGAGGAGCGCGAGATGACCATCATGTTCTCCGACGTCCGCGGCTTCACCACCATCTCGGAGTCCTACAAGCACGATCCGCAAGGCTTGACCGCGCTGATGAACCGGTTCCTGACGCCCTTGACCAACGCGATCCTGGCGCGCAAGGGCACCATCGACAAATACATGGGCGACGCGATCATGGCGTTCTGGAATGCGCCGCTCGACGACAAGGAACATCAGCTCCATGCCTGCGAAGCCGCGCTCGACATGCTGCAACGGATCGATGTGCTCAACAAGCAGCGCGAGCAAGAGGCGCAAGAGGGTGGTCCCCCCTACATTCCGCTCAACGTCGGCGTCGGGCTGAACACCGGGGTCTGCGTGGTCGGCAATATGGGCTCCGACCTGCGTTTCGATTATTCCGTGCTGGGGGACAGCGTCAACCTTGCCTCGCGCCTTGAAGGGCAATCCAAGGAGTATGGCTTCCCGATCATCGTCGGCTCCAAGACTGCGCTCGCGGTCAAGGACAAGTTTGCGATTCTCGAGCTGGATTTCATCATGGTCAAAGGCAAGAAGGAGCCCGAGGTCATCTATGCCATCGCCGGCCGCGAGGATACCGCGCAGTCCGGCCGCTTTCAGCGGCTGCGCAACCTGACCATCGAGATGCTGGCGTGTTATCGCAGCCGTGACTGGGAGGGCGCGCTGGCGGCGATCGAACGGGGCCGCCGCACCGACGACGCCCAGGCGCTCGAACTGCTCTACAATCTCTACGAGACGCGAATCCTCGGCTATTGGAAAAATCCGCCGCCGGAAGACTGGAACGGGGCTTTCGCGCTACTGACGAAGTAAAGCGTCAGTGTTTCGTTGCAATCGTGATCAGCCGCGAAAGCGGGTGATCCAGTATTCCAGAGTACGTGATTGGCCGAAACGCCGCGGCATACTGGATACCCCGCTTTCGCGGAGTATGACGGTTTGTGGGAGTGGGTGGATGGGCTCCAGACACTTTGTGGGAGTGGGTGGATGGGCTCCAGACACTCGATCTATTCCAGGCCGATCGTCGTCAGATCCTGAAACCAGTGCTGCGCCTGCACGAATTTCTTGATCCTGGGCGATAGTGCGTGCGGATTGGTATCGTGCACCACCCACACCAGCGCGGCATCGTCGACGATCAGCGAATGCGCCTGCGCCAGCAATTCGTCCTGCTTGGCGGAATCGAAAGTCTGCTTGGCTTCGTCGATCAACGCATCGACCTTCGGATTCTTGTAGCCGCCCCAGTTGACGCCCACGGGCGCGATCTGGCCCGAGTGGAAGAAGCGTACGATGGCGTACAGCGGGTCCGAGGTCACATAGGCGATGTTGTTGGCGGTAATGCCGGCGTTCATTTCGTCCGCGGCGCCTTTACGCCAGTGCGTATATAGCGTCTCAAGTTCGACCACCTTGAAGTCGATATCGATGCCGATTTCCTTGAAGCTTTGCTGCAGGAATTCGTTCATCGGCAGCGACAGCATTTGTCCGGTGCCGCCTTGCGCGATAATGAATGTCGTCTTCAGCGGCTTTTCTTTTGAATAGCCTGCCTCCTCAACCAGCTTCTTCGCCGCAGCGACGTCGTATTTGATGTCGAAGGTCGGCTTGCCGAACCAGGGGCTCGATGGATCGACCTGACCCTTGGCGGGCTTGGCCAAACCGTTCATCAGTCCGACCACCGCGTCGCGATCGATGGCGAGATTGAGCGCCTTGCGCAGCCGGACGTCGGTCCATGGCGAACCGGGCAACACGTTAAGATGATAATTCCAAACATGCGGCGTGATGTTATCGACGATCCGCATGCCTGCGGATTTGAGTTGCGGCACCGCGTCGGGGGCGGGCGTTTCGATCAGATCGACCTGCCCCGCCAGCAGTGCGTTGGTTCGCGTCAGCGCTTCCGGCATCGGAATCAGGATCAGCTTGTCGACCTTCGGGATCCTCTTCTTGTTCCAGTAATCCTCGTTCTTCGAAAGCTCGGCGAGTTCGCGCGGCACCAGTTTTGTCAATTTGAACGGTCCAGTGCCCGAGGGCTGGCTTGCGAATTTGTCCCAGTCCTTGCCAAGCTTTTCGTATTGCGCGGGGCTGGAGACCAGGAACCACAGCATCTGGTACGGAAAGAACGAGTCGATGGTCTTGGTCGTAATCTCCACGGTGGAGTCGTCGATCTTGGCGTAGCTCGCAACCGACGGCAGGCGGGTCTTCACCTGCGCGCTCTGGCGCTTGTCGAATTGTGGTGCCTTGTCATTCAGCACCTTGTCGAGGTTCCAGATCACGGCATCGGCATTGAAGTCGCTGCCGTCGTGGAATTTGACGCCCTTGCGCAGCGTAAACCGCCACTTGGTCTTGTCCTTGTCATCGACCTTCCATTCGGTGGCGAGGCCCGGCACCAGTTTGCCGGGCCGATCCGACACGTCCATTTCCCAGGCGACCAGCGGATCGTAAATCGTATAGGCGGTGAACTGATAGGCGCCGGCGCCACGATCCGGCTGGCCCGTTGTCAGCGGAATATCAGCCATGGAAATGCCGTATCGCACCACCTGTTCGGCTTGTGCCGAAAAGGCAGGCAGACTGGCGCCGATGGCGACGGCTAGGGCAGTAAGAAGAATCGAATTTCGGGCGCGCATGAACTAAGCTCCATTAGATTAGTACCGGAGAAATACTCGAAGCTCGACTTGCAAGGTTGATGCCAGATTAGGCAACGGTGCTTTTCTTCGTGCGGATCACAGGGAGTTGTGCTGCCAATAGCAATTGAACGAACAACTACCGTCGTTGGCACAGCCGTTGCATACGATTGCATAACAAATAGTCACCGATAGCTGAGAAGGAGCTGCTTGCAATGCGCTACGAGAAATCTGGAAAAAGCCGGGGAACGGCCGCGGTTATCTTGCTGGCGATTGCCGCAGTGGCCGGGCTGCCGCGGATGGCCATTGCCGAGACCATTCTGCGCATCGGCATGACCGCAGCCGACATTCCGCGCACGCTGGGCCAGCCCGATCAGGGTTTTGAGGGCAACCGCTTCACCGGCCTGACCATGTATGACGCGCTGACGATGTGGGACCTCTCGTCCGCCGACAAGCCGAGCATCGTGATCCCCGGGCTTGCGACCGAATGGAAAGTCGATGATGCCGACAAGAAGAAGTGGACGTTCAAGCTTCGCCCCGGCGTCACATTCCACGATGGATCGCCGTTCAATGCCGACGCCGTGGTCTGGAATGTCGAAAAAGTGCTCAAGCAGGATGCACCGCAGTTCGATCCGAGCCAGGTCGGCGTGACCGCGTCGCGGATGCCGACGCTGGTTTCGGCCCGCAAGATCGACGACATGACGGTGGAATTGACCGCCAAGGAGCCGGATAGTTTCCTGCCGATCAACGTCACCAATCTCTTCATGGCGAGCCCCGCGAAATGGCAGAAGCTGTTCGACGCCGCGGAAGGCGCGGATGCCAAGGCGAAATCGCAAGCCGCCTGGGCTGCGTTCGCGCGTGATGCGTCCGGCACCGGCCCCTGGAAAATGTCGAGCTTCACGCCCCGCGAGCGGCTGGAGCTTAAAAAGAACGAGAATTATTGGGACAAGGCGCGCGTTCCCAGGGTCGACAAGATGCTGCTGCTGCCGATGCCCGAGGCGAATGCCCGCACCGCTGCATTGCTTTCCGGCCAGGTCGACTGGATCGAAGCGCCCGCGCCGGATGCGGTCGCGGAAATCAAGCAGCGCGGGTTCCTGCTTCGGACCAACGAGGAGCCGCATGTCTGGCCGTGGCAGTTTTCGCGCGTCGAAGGTTCGCCATGGAACGACATTCGCGTCCGCAAGGCAGCCAATCTCTGCGTCGATCGCGAGGGCCTGAAAGACGGCTTGCTCGCCGGTCTGATGGTGCCGGCGACCGGTACCTTCGAGCCGGGTCATCCCTGGCGTGGCAAGCCGACCTTCGAGATCAAGTATGACAAGCCCGCGGCGCAGAAGCTGATGCAAGAGGCTGGCTTTGGTCCGGGCAAGAAATTGTCGGTCAAGATCCAGACCTCGGCGTCGGGCTCCGGCCAGATGCTGCCACTGCCGATGAACGAGTATCTGCAGCAGGCGCTGGCCGAATGTTATTTCGACGTCCAGCTCGATGTTATCGAATGGAATACGCTGTTCACGAACTGGCGGCGAGGCGCCAAGGACCCCTCCGCCAACGGCGCCAACGCGACCAACGTCACCTATGCGGCGATGGATCCGTTCTTCGCCATGGTGCGTTTCCTGCAGTCGTCGATGGCGCCGCCGGTTTCGAACAATTGGGGCTTTATCAACAATCCGAAATTCGACGAGTTGGTAACGAAGGCGCGCCAGACCTTCGATCCGGCCGCGCGCGACGCGGCGCTGGCCGAACTGCATGCGGCTTCCGTTGACGATGCGGCGTTTCTTTATGTCGCGCATGACGTCGCCCCGCGCGCCATGAGCCCGAAGATAAAGGGTTTTGTGCAGCCAAAGAGCTGGTTCGTGGACTTCTCGCCGATTTCCATGGCGCCGTAGCGCTCGATTAAGAGCGATGGCATCGCTCCATCTCAGCCGCCATGGCCGGGCTTGTCCCGGCCATCCACGCTTGATCACAAATAAGAAAGACGTGGATGCCCGGCACGACGCCAGGCATGACGAACGAGAGCTTTGCGGCCTTGGCCTTACGAACTGCTCGCGAACGAATTCGTCATTAATGACTAACCAAAGGTGATCTGTGCTCGTCTACGTTATCAGGCGTATCGTCTATGCGATCCCGATCGTCATCAGCGTGGCGTTGGTGTGCTTTCTGCTGGTGCACCTCACGCCCGGCGATCCCTTGGTCGCAATCCTGCCGGCCGACGCGTCGCAGGAACTGGCGATGCAATTGCGCATTGCCTACGGCTTCGATCGGCCGCTGCCGGTCCAGTTCTGGCTTTGGCTATGGAAGGCGGTCAATGGCGATCTCGGCCATTCCATTGCGACCGGACGGCCAGTGCTGACCGAGGTCATGCGCGCGGTCGGCAACACCGTCACATTGGCGGTCGCGGCCGCGATGATCGGATTCACGCTCGGATTGTTCTTTGGCCTGATCGCCGGCTATTTCCGCGATACCTGGGTCGACAAGGTCGCTACTTCGATCGCGATCGCCGGCGTCTCCGTGCCGCATTACTGGCTAGGGATGGTGCTGGTGATTATCTTTTCGGTGCAGCTTAATTGGCTGCCCGCGGTTGGCGCCGGTCCCGGCGGCTCCGGCGCATGGGGATGGGACTGGGAACATATCCGCTATCTGATCCTGCCCGCGATCACCACGTCGGTGATTCCGATGGGGATTGTCACGCGTACCGTGCGCGCGCTGACCGGCGATATCCTGAGCCAGGATTTTGTCGAGGCCTTGCGCGCCAAGGGCTTGCGCGAAACCTATGTTTTCCGTCACGTCATCAAGAACGCCGCGCCGACGGCGATGGCCGTGATGGGACTTCAACTGGGATACATGCTCGGCGGTTCGATCCTGATCGAAACCGTGTTCTCGTGGCCGGGCTCGGGACTATTGCTCAATTCTGCAATTTTCCAGCGCGATCTGCCGCTGTTGCAAGGCACGATCCTGGTGCTGGCGCTGTTCTTTGTGTTCTTAAATCTCATGGTCGATGTCGCGCAGGCCGCGATCGATCCGCGTATCAAGCGGAGTTGAAGCAAGTGAGTATCAGCCCCATGAGCGCAATGTCGGACGCGGCTCTCCAGGCCCAGGCAGAGCCCGCCGCCAAGGCGCGCGGTTACTGGGCGACGGTCGGCCGCCGCATCGTACGCGACAAGGTCAGCATGGTTTGCGCCTGCATTCTGATCGCGATTTTTCTATCCGCCTTGTGCGCGACGTGGCTTGGGCTCGCCGACCCTTATCAGGGATCGATGATTCGCCGCCTCCGCCATATCGGGACACCAAATTATCCGCTCGGCACCGACGAACTCGGCCGCGATATGCTGGCGCGTCTGATCTATGGCGGGCGCTTGTCCCTGCTGGTCGGCATTCTCCCCGTGATCTTTGCCTTCGTCATCGGAACGTCGCTCGGTCTCGTCGCCGGCTATGTCGGCGGAAAGGTCAATACCGCGATCATGCGTACCATCGACGTGTTCTACGCATTTCCTTCGGTGCTGCTTGCGATCGCGATTTCGGGCGTGCTTGGTGCCGGCATCGTCAATTCCATCGTGTCCCTCACGGTGGTGTTCGTGCCGCAGATCACCCGCGTTGCCGAGAGCGTCACCACCGGCGTGCGGAATATGGATTTCGTCGAGGCGGCGCGGGCATCCGGCGCCGGCCCCTTCACCATCATGCGCGTGCACATGCTCGGCAATGTATTGGGGTCGATTTTTGTTTACGCGACCGGCCTCATCTCGGTGTCGATGATCCTGGCGGCGGGCCTGTCGTTCCTGGGCCTCGGCACCAAACCACCGGAGCCGGAATGGGGTTTGATGCTCAACACGCTGCGCACCGCGATCTACATCAATCCATGGGTGGCCGCATTGCCCGGCGCCATGATTTTCGCGGTGTCGATCTGCTTCAACCTGCTCAGCGACGGAATGCGCAGCGCCATGGACATCCGGAATTGACGCCATGAACCAAATTAGCCCTTTGGTCGATATGCTTGAGCCGGTCGAAGATCGCGGCGGCGCGGCGCAACCGCTGCTGCAGGTCAATGGATTGACCAAGCATTTCCCTGTGCGCGGCGACCTGTTCAGCGCGCGCAAGATGGTGCGCGCGGTCGACGATGTGTCGTTCTCTATCGCCAAAGGCGAAACGGTTGGAATCGTAGGCGAGTCCGGCTGCGGCAAGTCGACCACCGCGCGGCTATTGATGCACCTGATGCAGCGCGATGCCGGGGAGATCATCTATGACGGCATGTCGGTCGGGCACGCGCTGTCGCTTCGTGAGCTTCGCCGCTGCATGCAGATGGTGTTTCAGGACAGTTATGCCTCGCTCAATCCGCGGCTGACCATCGAGGAATCGATCGCCTTCGGCCCGAAAGTCCACGGCATGGCCGACATGGCTGCGCGCGCGCTGGCGCGTGAACTGCTCGGCAAAGTGGGCTTGCGGCCGGAAACCTTCGCCAATCGTTATCCGCACGAGATTTCCGGCGGGCAGCGTCAGCGCGTCAACATCGCGCGCGCATTGGCCCTGTCGCCGCGCCTGGTGATCCTTGACGAGGCGGTGTCGGCGCTGGACAAGTCGGTCGAGGCGCAGGTGCTCAATCTGTTGGTCGATCTCAAGCGCGAGTTCGGGCTGACCTATCTCTTCATCAGCCACGATCTCAACGTCGTGCGCTACATTTCCGACCGCGTGCTGGTGATGTATCTCGGCGAAGTGGTCGAGCTTGGTCCGGTGGACCGGGTGTGGGATGCGCCGGCGCATCCCTATACGCGGGCGCTGCTGGCGGCGATGCCATCTTCCGACCCCGACAAAAGGACGCAGACGCCGCCGATATCGGGCGATCCGCCCAATCCGATCGATCCGCCCGGGGGTTGCCGGTTTCACACCCGTTGTCCGTTCGCGGAGCCGCTCTGCGCAAATGCCACACCAAAACTCACCGGGCTCGATAAAATGGGTCATCAGGCAGCCTGCTATATGGCGATTCCAGGCTCAGGCCACAGTCTCGCGCCAACAAAGGAGATAGATGCCGCATGACGAGACCCACACCCAAGGAGATCAAGGCGATAGCTGACGTCGCGGGCGTGGCTGTGAGCATTGAAGTTGCCACACGCATCGCCAATTCCATCGGTCCGGCGTTCGAAGGCTTTGCCCCGGTTGCCGGCACGCTGCCGTTGGACCTGGAACCCGCGACATTTGTCGTCGTGCAAGCCGCCAAAACACCTAAAAAGGCTGCGAAATGAACGTCCACCAAATGAGCACTGAACCGGCCTTGATGTCGTTGACGTCGATCGCGCAGGCGATCGCCGAGAAGCGTCTCTCGTCGCGCGAGGCGACGCAATCCTGTCTCGACAGGGTTGCGCAGTGGCAGCCTCGTCTCAATGCGTTCATGGCGATCGAAGCGGAAGAAGCGCTGGCGGCAGCCGATGCTGCCGACGCGGCGCTCGCAAAAGGCAATAATGACGGCGCGCTGCACGGCGTGCCGCTGGCGCACAAGGATATGTATTACGACGCCGGCAAGGTGGTCACTTGCGGCTCGCGTATCCGCCGCGATTTCGTCGCTACTGTGAATTCGACTGCATTGCAGCGCCTGAAGGATGCCGGCACGATTCGCTTAGGCTCGCTGCAGATGGCCGAGTTCGCCTATGGACCGACCGGCCACAACACGCATTACGGGCCGGTGCATAATCCCTGGCATGTCGATCACATCACCGGCGGCTCGTCGTCGGGATCGGGCGCTGCAGTGGCGGCACGCTTGACGTTTGCGGCATTGGGCTCGGACACCGGCGGCTCGATCCGGATGCCCGCGCATTTCTGCGGCGTGACCGGACTGAAGACGACCGTGGGCCGCATCAGCCGCGCCGGTGCGATGCCGTTGTCGCAGTCGCTCGACACTGTCGGACCGCTCGCCCGTAGTGCCGAGGATTGCGCGTTGCTGCTGGCGCTGATGGCGGGCGCGGACCCGGAAGACCCCACCGCGGTCACCGGGCCGGTGCCGGATTACAACGCGGCGGCGCGGCAATCGATGAAGGGTCTGACAATCGGCGTACCCACCGCTTTCTATGTCGACGATCTCGATGCGGAGGTGGCGCGTATTCTCGACGAGACGATTGCTGTCCTCAAGCGTGAGGGTGCGCATATCGTTCAGGTTGAATTGCCGGACCAGCGCCAGCTCACGGCGGCATGTCAGCTGGTTCTCGCCGTCGAAGCGGCGGCGTTTCACAAGCGATGGATGATCGAGCGCCCGCAGGATTACGGCCCGCAGGTTCTGATGCGTTTACAAAATGGACTCGCGATACCAGGCGTGTCCTATCTCGAAGTGATGCGCTGGCGCGGTCCGGCATTATCAGCGCACCTCGCTGCGGTCGCTGGCGTCGATGCCGTGATCGCTCCGGTGGCGCCGGTCGCAGCCCCGACCATCGCCGAGAGCGACGTCGGCAACAGTCCTAACGCCGAAGCCGTGATCCAGCGGCTGACGCGGTTTACCCGGCCGATCAATTATCTCGGGCTGCCCTCGCTTGCGATCCCGGTAGGGTTCACGCACAGCGGACTTCCGGTTGGCATGCAACTGATCGGCCGTTCGTTCGATGAAGCCATGCTGTTGCGGATTGGAGCTGCGTTCCAGCGCGCCACCGATTTCCACGACCGGATACCGAAATTCGCATGAGCCATCTCGTCGAGATACGCAACCTCAACATTCGCTTCACCGGCGAGCGCACCGTCCATGCCGTGAACGATCTCAGCCTTGTCCTCGGCGACGGCGAAGTGCTCGGCCTGCTCGGTGAATCCGGTTCAGGCAAGAGCGTCACATTGCGCGCGCTGATGCGGCTATTGCCGAAAAAGCGGACCCAGATTTCCGGAAGCGTTCAGGTTCTGGGACGCGACGTGCTGGCGCTCGATGATGAAGAACTGTCGGCGTTTCGCGGCCAGACCGTCTCGATGATCTTCCAGGAGCCGGCGCTTGCGCTCGATCCGGTTTATACCATCGGCCAGCAGATTGCGGAAACCGTGATGCGCCACGAAGGCAAGAGCCAGACCGAGGCGAGGGCGCGCGCGCTGGAAATGCTGGAAGTGGTGCGCATTCCCTCCGCCAAACGCCGGCTCGATGCCTATCCGCACGAAATGTCCGGCGGCATGCGGCAGCGCGCGATGATCGCGCTGGCGCTGGCCTGCAGGCCGAAAATCCTTCTCGCGGACGAGCCGACGACAGCGCTGGATGCCACCGTGCAAATCCAGATCCTGCTGCTGCTGCGTGAGCTGCAGCGCGAGTTCGGCATGTCCGTCATCTTCGTCACCCACGATATCGGCGTCGCGATCGAAATCTGCGACCGTGTTGCGGTGATGTATGCGGGCCAGATCGTCGAGCAGGGCACGCTAAGCCAGATTGTACGTTCGCCGATTCATCCCTATGCGCGCGGATTGCTGGCCTCCACCGTCCACGGTGCCAAACGGGGCCAGCGGCTGGAAACGATTCCGGGAACGCCGCCCTCGCTCGACAAGGCACCGAGCAATTGCTCGTTCGCGCCGCGCTGCGGTTTCGCGCAGCCGCGCTGCGTCGAGCAGTTGCCGCCCAACGTGCAGGTAGGGCCGGACAGGATCGCAAGGTGCATCCTGGCGGAACCTGCTGAGGTCGTTGCCGCCAGGTAACGGGCGTTGAAGGTAGCGCTTCAGCCGCCGAGGCCCGGGTCGGCCCAGCGTTCGATCTGGGAAGCCCCGACAATCTGCTTGGGCTGATGAGGGTTGAGCGTGCCCGCGCTGACCGACCAGCCCTTCGTCAGAATCTGCATGGCGAACAGCTTGGCGTCGATCTCCGATTTGAACGTCCGGGTCGATCGGGCTGCGCCGGATGCGCTGTCGTCCGTTTGCACTGCTTTGTCGGGCCCAAAGGCCACATACCAGATATCGGGCTGCGTCATTGCAGTATAACGCCGATCAGACCGTGAAGTTTCCTCCGCCCGAAACGCTTCCGTGCGCATCCCGCAAAGCGGCAAGTTCGACCTGCATCGGCGGTAAATTCACTGCTGCCGGCGTTCCTTATCGACTTGCCGGAGGGCCGGCGGCGCCACGCCCGGTCCGGTCCTCCAGCGATATGAAGGGCCGCCGGCTCCTGTCATAACGCAGCCGAACCTGGCTCCACTTTCCGTCCCCAGGTTCAAAGAGGAGGCCGCCGTTAGCGTTTAGGTTGTTTAGGTTAACGTGACTTCAATAGACGTTAGCCGCAAACACCGGTAAGATCAGGATCGTGCAGCTCTCGTGCATTTCAGACTCGTGCACCCCTTATGAATTACACGTCGCGCGCCCCTCGTGAAGAGATCAGGATTGATGGCAGCCATTCCCGGTGTCCGGCGTTCCGAACTCGGTAATGCGCTGCGCGCCTGTCGCAGTGCGTTCCTTGGCGTGGGCGCCATGAGTTGCATGATTAACCTGCTTTATCTGACCGGCTCGATTTTCATGCTGGAGGTTTACGACCGGGTGCTTCCAAGCCGGAGCATACCGACCCTCGTCGGTTTAATCATTCTCGCCGGCGGATTGTACATCGCCCAAGGCGTTCTCGACCTGATCCGGGGACGAATCCTGGTTCGTATCGGAACCTCGCTCGATGAAGCCCTCAACGCTCGGGTGTTCGAAACCGTTGTGCGCCTGCCGCTGATGGTGGGCGGACGCAACGAGGGCCTTCAGCCGTTGCGCGATCTGGACAACGTTCGTTCTTTCCTCTCCAGCATGGGGCCGGGCGCGTTCTTCGATCTGCCATGGTTGCCGTTCTATCTGGCGATCTGTTTCGCCTTCCATGCCCTGATCGGCCTGACCGCGCTGGTCGGCGCGATCATTCTGGTCACCCTCACCATCGTGACCGAGTTCATGTCGCGCGCGCCGGCACGTGAGGCCATGGGTCTGGCGGCGCGCCGCAACGATCTGGCCGCCACCAGCCGGCGCAACGCCGAGGTATTGGTCGCGATGGGAATGGCTGGGCGCCTGACCAAGCGCTGGAGTGAGGCCAACCAGAATTATCTTGCAGGCAATCAGCGCGCCAGCGACGTCTCCGGAGGACTCGGCGCGATTGCCAAAGTCATGCGCATGACCCTGCAGTCGGCGGTGCTGGGGGTCGGCGCCTATCTCGTGATTCACCAGGAAGCGACCGCGGGCATTATCATCGCGGGCTCAATCCTGAGCGCGCGGGCGCTGGCGCCGGTCGATCTGGCCATCGCCCATTGGAAGGGCTTCGTTGCTGCGCGCCAGAGCTGGCACCGCCTGAACCGCCTGCTCGAATCGTTGCCCGCACAGGCCGCGCCGACGTTACTGCAGAGCCCATCGAGCCGGCTGTCGGTCGAGGGTGTCAGCGTCGTGCCGCCGGGCGATCAAAAGATTATCGTCCAGGACGTGACGTTCGCACTTCAGGCCGGAAATGGACTGGGCGTGATCGGGCCAAGCGGATCGGGGAAGTCTTCGCTGGTGCGCGCGCTGGTCGGCGTATGGCAGCCGTTGCGCGGAAAGGTGCGGCTGGATGGCGCGGGGCTCGATCAGTGGTCGTCCGATGTGCTCGGCCGTCACATCGGTTATCTGCCGCAGGATGTCGAACTGTTCGCCGGTACGGTCGCCCAGAATATTTGCCGTTTCGATCCGGATGCCGGTTCTGAGTCCATCATCGCGGCCGCCAAGGAGGCCGGCGTCCACGAAATGATCATCAAGATGCGCGACGGCTATGACACCCAGATCGGCGAGCAGGGTGCCGCGCTTTCAGCCGGTCAGGCGCAACGCGTGGCGTTGGCGAGGGCGCTCTACGGCAATCCATTCCTCATCGTCCTTGACGAGCCGAATTCCAATCTCGATACCGAAGGAGATGAGGCGTTGACACGGGCCGTTCGCGCGGCGCGTGAGCGAGGCGCCATCGTAGTGATCGTTGCGCACCGGCCGATCGCGATTGAGGCGGTCGATCAGCTTCTTGTGCTGAAGGACGGGCGTATGCAGGCCTTCGGCCCCAAGGAAACGGTGCTGGGGCAAGTGCTGCAGCAGCGGGTTGCGCCGCCTTCTCCCATCAAGATCGTATCCGATGCGGGAGTTGCCAAATCATGACGGGCAGCGAGACGCGCGGAGCGCGATCATCGATACGGCTGCATTTGATCGTTGGGCTCGCAGTGGTCGTCGTTCTTGCCGGCGGGCTTGGCGGCTGGGCATCCACGGCTCAGATCTCCGGCGCGTTGATCGCGCCGGGCGCGGTCGTGGTCGAATCGAACGTGAAGAAGGTGCAGCATCCGACCGGCGGCGTCGTCGGCGAAGTGCGCGCGCGCGACGGCGATCTCGTCAAGGCCGGCGATGTGGTCGTGCGGCTCGATGACACCGTCACCAAGGCGAGCCTTGCGATCGTCACCAAGAACCTCGACGGGTTGTGGGCGCGGGCCGCGCGGCTCGAAGCCGAACAACGGGGCCTCGACAACATCGTATTTCCTTCGATGCTGCTCTCGCGTGCCGAGGATCCTGATGTCAAGACCGTCATCGCGAGCGAGACCAAGTTGTTCGAGGTTCGTGTCAATGGAAGGTCCGGACAAAAGGCGCAATTGCGCGAGCGGGTCACGCAGTTGAACGAGGAAATCGGCGGTCTGACGGCGCAGGAGAACGCGAAAGACAAGGAAATTGCACTTGTGGAGAAGGAACTGGTGGGCGTTCGCCAGCTCTACGATCAGCACCTGGTGCAGATTTCGCGCCTGACGGTGCTGGAGCGCGACGCGGCCCGGCTGGCCGGCGAGCGGGCGCAATACATTGCATCGAAGGCGCAAGCCAAGGGCAAGATTACCGAGACTGAACTGCAAATTATTCAGGTCGACAAGGATATGGTCAGCGAAGTCTCCAAGGATTTGCGCGAGACCAACGACAAGATCGGCGAATTCGTCGAGCGCAAGGTCACGGCCGAAGACCAGTTGCGGCGGGTCGACATCCGCGCCCCGCAGGACGGCATGGTGCTGCAATCCACGGTCCATACCGTGGGCGGAGTGATCACGGCCGGCGACGCCGTCATGATGATCGTTCCGCAAGCCGACGACCTGCAGGTCGAGGCCAAGGTCAATCCGCAGGATATCGATAAATTGCAGATCGGCCAGAAAACCTTGCTGCGGCTGTCGGCATTCAACCAGCGCACCACGCCGGAGCTGAACGGTCTTGTTACCCGGGTCTCGCCCGATGTCACGACTGACCAGCGCACCGGGCAAAGCTATTACACGATCCGCGTATCGATGCCGCCGAAAGAAATCGCGCGTCTCGGCGACGTCAAA
>Ga0208989_10000214_pt1 | contig 15002 bp, 11 predicted proteins | sample MedBloCAOM3_M1_FD_187852 | JGI IMG/M metagenome (GOLD analysis project Ga0208989, IMG submission 187852) | Forest soil microbial communities from El Dorado National Forest, California, USA - Mediterranean Blodgett CA OM3_M1 (SPAdes) (version 2) | ecosystem: Environmental > Terrestrial > Soil >...
TTTCGTAGCCGAGGAAGTCCTTGTGCTTCAGCCCTTCGAGGGCGAAGGCGATCTTCACCGGATCGACGGCGCCTGCCTTGGCGGTGGCCTCCTGCAGGTACTCGAAGATGGTGCGGAAGCCCGCGGCGTAGAAGTCGAACGGATACTTGTCGCGGAACTCCTTGGTCCAGGCCTCGGCTTCCTTGTTGCCGATCTCCGGCGCGATGTTCTCGTTGAACGACTGCACCGAGCGGACCTTGCCGTCGCCGCCCGGGCCGATCGCCACCGCGCCGCCCGCGAGATGGGCGTACATCGTGTAGTAACGCAGGTCGACGCCGGCATCGATGCCCGCCTTGATCAGGAGGTTCATGTCGGGCCCCCAGTTGCCGGTCAGCAGCGCCTGCGCGCCCGACGCCTTGATCTTGGTGATATAGGGCGCGAAGTCCTTGATCTTGCCGAGCGGGATCAGCTCGTCACCGACCACCTGCACGTCGGGCCGGAGCTTGCCGAGCGACGCCTTGACATCGCGCTGCACCGACTGGCCGAACAGGTAATCCTGATTCAGCAGGTAGACCTTGGTGACTTCCTTAGGGAGCGCGCGCGCCATGACCTCGGCCTTCATCGCCGAGTGCGCATCGAAGCGGAAATGCCAGAAGCTGCATTTCTCGTTGGTAAGCTCGGTCGCCACGGCGCCGCAGTTGACGTAGATGATGCGGCTCTCAGGGTTGCGGCTGTTGTGCTTGTCGACCGCTTCGATCAGGGCGGCGGCGATGTTCGAGCCGCTGCACTGCATGATGAACGGCATGTTCTGGTCGGTCGCGCTCTTGAGCGCGATCAGCGCATCCGACGGCTGCGACTTGTTGTCGAACGGCACCAGCTCGAATTTCTTGCCGAGCGCGCCGCCCTTCGAATTGATGTAGTCGAGGATGTATTGCATCTGCTTCAGGTTGGCGTCGCCCACCTGCGCAAACGGACCCGACAGCGGGTCCGTATAGGCGATCTTGATGGTGCCCTGCGCCATCACCGGGCCAGCCCACGCCATACACGCCGACAGAACTACGCCCGCAATACGCGTAAGAATTCGCGTTGCCATATGTTCCTCCGCCCTTTGCGCCCGTATGGCGCGTTCCGCCGGTCAGAAAGCCGGTGGAAATTTCTTGATTGGCGGAAAGGCTAGCATCGGAGGCCCGCCGAGCCCAGCCGGCAATGGCGGGCAGCCGCGGATTATTCGGCGACGTTCACCACGACGCGGCCGCGCACCTCGCCCTTCAGGATGCGGGGCGCCAGCGGCATGAGATCTGACAGCCCCACCTCGCTCACCGTGCTGTCGAGCTTGTCGAGCGGCAGGTCGGTGCCGAGTCGCCGCCACGCCTCCTCGCGCGGCGCCTTGGGCAGCATGACCGAGTCGATGCCGTAGACGGTGATCGCGCGCAGGATGAACGGCAGGATCGAGCCGGGAAAGGCGGGCCCGGCCGCGAGCCCGCACACCGCGGCGGCCCCGCCGTATTTCACCTGCGCGAGCGCCCGCGCGAACATCACGCCCGACACCGTGTCGACGAGACCCGCGAAGCGCTCCGAGAGTAGCGGACGGTCGGCCGCCTCGGTCAGTTCCTTGCGGTCCATGATGGTCGCAGCTCCCAGTGCCTTCAGGTAGTCCGCCTCCTGCGGCCGGCCGGTCGCGGCCACGACGGTGAAGCCGAGCTTGGCCAGGATCGCGACCGCGACGGAGCCGACGCCGCCGGCCGCGCCGGTGACCAGAATTTCGCCGGCTGAGGGCGTGAGGCCGTGCTTCTCCAGCGCCATCACGCAGAGCATGGCGGTATAGCCCGCCGTGCCGATCGCCATGGCGCGCTTGGCGGAGATCGTGGCCGGCAACTTGACGAGCCAGTCACCTTTCACGCGCGCCTTGGTGGCATAGCCTCCCCAATGGAGCTCGCCGACGCGATACCCATTGAGGACAACCTTGTCGCCCGGCCTGAAGGCAGCGTTTTCCGAACTTTCTACAGTGCCGGCGAAATCAATGCCGCCGACATGCGGCCAAGTCTTCACCAGGCCCCCGCCGGTCGTCAGCACCAGCCCATCCTTGTAGTTGAGCGTCGAATATTCGACCGCGACCGTGACATCGCCTGCCGGCAACTTCTCCACAGGCAAGGTCTCGACCGTGCCGGTCACCTTGCGGTCGGCAGCCTGGTTCAGCACGAGCGCGCGAAACGACATGAAAGCTCCTGCAATGATTTCGCCGGCTTTTTACCAAGGCTGCGCAACCGCTGCGACTCGGGCGAGCCGGAATTCACGGCAAGATACGCACCAAAATCCGGGGACTTGCACGCGAAATGCGGGTCAGACGTGCGTACACGCATGTGAGATATGCCACATTCGGGCCGAAGTTTGGGGGAGATTGTGGCGGTCTGACTCGTACTGAGTTCGATGCCAAAAATGAAGAAACTGATCCCCTCGACAATCCCCCGGTCGGGCCCCCAGTCGGCTACGTGGTTCCTCCCTGACGCGATCTCCTTCCCCTGCCATCCCGGTCGGGGTGGGCGGATTGAAGATCGTCCCGCCGACCGAATCGGCGGCGATCCAGCAGGACCGCGTTTCGACTTTCAGCAGTTGAGCGGGCATCGCCCGCCAGGCCGTGCCTTCCATCAAGAGGACATGAACGCCTTGGCGACGGAAGTCGACGCCTCCCCTCCCTAACGCCGCTAACGGCGAATCCGAAAAGAGCAGCCCCCTTGCCAGCCTCCCATCCCTACCTCCAGGAACTAGAAGCCGAGAGTATCCACGTGCTGCGGGAAGCCGCTGCGGCGTTCCGCAAGCCCGTCATCCTCTACTCGATCGGCAAGGACTCCTCGGTCCTGCTTCACCTCGCGCTCAAGGCGTTTTATCCCGCCAAGCCACCCTTTTCGGTGCTGCACGTGGATACGACCTGGAAGTTCCGCGACATGATCACCTTCCGCGACCGGCGGCTGAAGGAGCTCGGCCTCGACTTCCACGTCCACGTCAACCACGAGGGAATCAACCGTGGCATCAGCCCTGTCTCCCATGGTGCCGCGGTCCATACCGACGTCATGAAGACCGAAGCGCTGAAGCAGGCGCTGGAACTGCACGGCTTCGACGCGGCGATCGGCGGAGCGCGGCGCGACGAGGAGGCCTCGCGCGCCAAAGAGCGGGTGTTCTCGCTGCGCAGCGCCACCCATCGCTGGGATCCGCGCGGACAGCGTCCCGAGCTGTGGCGGTTGTATAACGGCCGCCTCAATCCCGGCGAGAGCATCCGGGTCTTTCCGTTGTCCAACTGGACCGAGCTCGACATCTGGACCTATATCGAGCGCGAGAACATTCCCGTGGTTCCGCTTTATTTCGCGGCCCGGCGAACCGTCGTGGAACGAGGCGGCACGTTGATCATGATCGACGACGACCGCCTGCCGCTCCACCCCAAGGAAGTCCCGCAACAGCGCTGGGTGCGGTTTCGCACGCTGGGATGCTACCCGCTGACCGGCGCCATCGAGTCGTACGCCGACAGCCTGCCCGACATCATCGCCGAGCTGGCCGGCAGCCGGACATCGGAGCGCCAGGGTCGGATGATCGACCACGGCGCTGGCGGCTCGATGGAACGCAAGAAGCACGAAGGCTATTTCTGATGAGCCTGAGCCTCGCGCCCCCGTCGGCCGGCGAGGACATGCTGCGGTTCATCACCTGCGGCAGCGTCGACGACGGCAAGAGCACCTTGATCGGCCGCCTGCTGTTCGACGCCAAGGTCGTGCCGGAAGACCATCTGACCGCCTTGACCCGCGACGGTCGCCACTACCGCGCCTTCGGCGACATGCCGGATCTCGCGCTGCTGGTCGATGGCCTGCAGGCGGAGCGCGAGCAGGGCATCACGATCGACGTCGGATACCGCTTCTTCTCGACCCCGCGCCGTAGATTCATCATCGCCGACACGCCGGGGCACGAGCAGTACACGCGCAACATGGCGACCGGCGCGTCCACCGCCGATCTGGCGGTGATTCTGGTCGACGCGACCAAGGGTCTGTTGCGGCAGACATATAGGCATAGCGCGATCGTCGCCCTGATGGGCATCCAGCACGTCGTCCTCGCCGTCAACAAGATGGACCTCGTCGACTATCAGGAAGAGCGCTTTAGCGAGATCGTCGCGGCGTACGCCACGATGGCCGAGCGGCTCGGCCTGGCTGCGGTCACGGCCATCCCACTCTCGGCCCTGCTCGGCGACAATGTCATCCGGGCGAGTACGGCCATGCCGTGGTATGGCGGCCCGACGCTGCTCAAACACTTGGAAACCGTCAGCGCCCGGCCGCGGGAAGGCCGACCCTTCCGCCTCGCAGTGCAGTGGATCAACCACGACGGCACGGGCTTTCGCGGCTACGCCGGCACCGTGCTGGGCGGCAGCGTCCGGCCGGGCGATGAAATCGTCGTCCTGCCGTCAGGCCTGCGCGGACATGTCGAGCGCATCGTGACCTACGAAGGCGACCTCGAACGCGCCGGCGCCGGCCAGGCCGTCACCCTCACCCTTGCCGAAGCGATCGACGTCGCGCGGGGCGATCTCATTGCCGACGCGAACCGGCCGCCGCACATGGCCGACCAGTTCGCAGCGCACCTGGTGTGGATGCACGAGGCGCCGATGTTGCCCGGCCGTCCCTATCTGATGCGGCTCGGCACCACCACGCTGACGGCGACCGTGAGCGAGCTCAAGCATCAGCTCGACATCAGCACCGGCATGCAGGAGGCCGCCAAGCAACTGGCGATGAACGAAATCGGCTTCGCCAATCTGGCACTCGATCGCCCGATGCCCTTCGACATTTACGGCGAGAACCGCGAAACCGGCAGCTTCGTGCTGATCGATCGGATCAGCAACGCGACGGTAGGGGCAGGCATGATCCGCTACCCCCTGCGCCGCGCCGCCAACCTCAGCTGGCACAAATTCACCGTCGACAAGGCCGCAAGGTCGGCGATCAAGGGACATCGCCCGGCCGTTCTGTGGTTCACCGGGCTCTCCGGCTCGGGCAAGTCGACGATCGCCGACAACGTCGAGAAACGGCTGCTGGCGCTTGGCCGGCACACCTACACGCTGGATGGCGACAATGTCCGCCATGGCCTGAACCGGGACCTCGGCTTCACCGACGCCGACAGGGTCGAGAATATCCGGCGCGTGATCGAGACCGCCCATCTGATCGCCGATGCGGGGCTGATCGTGCTGGTCTCGTTCATCTCCCCGTTCCGCGCCGAACGGAGGCTGGCGCGCGAGCGCCTGAAGGCCGACCAGTTCCTGGAGATCTTCGTCGACACGCCGCTCGCCGAGTGCGAACGACGCGATCCGAAGGGTCTCTACCGCAAGGCGCGGTCGGGCAAGCTGAAGAACTTCACCGGCATCGACTCGACCTACGAGCCGCCGGGCGCTCCCGACATCCACATCCGCACCTCCGAGATGACGGTCGAACAGGAAGTCGACATCATCATCGATGCCCTGCGGGAACATGGCGTCTTCGACTGACGCCGCGGCGGGTCAGCCCAGTTCCCGGGGCGGTTTTCCCAAGCTTGAAATGACCGGCTCCGTCGTGTCGCCATACGACGACAGAGCCGCTTCGGTCACCGACACTCGCGCTTCACGGACGGCGCGAGGGAGTGGGCGAACTTGTCTGAGCCGCTGGCGGCGAAATGACCGCGGTCACGGAAATCCTCGGCCTCGAAATCCTCGACGGGCACGTGGATGTAGGCATCGCCCATCTTCAGCGCCGTCGCCTGCAACAGCTCGTTGAAGCGCTGCTGCAGCGGCCACACGTCCCGGTCGCGCACCAGCGGCAGCCAGCCGTCGACATCGTCGCCCTCGAGCGCGTGCACATTCAGGACCTGGCCGATCCAGATGGTGCGAATACCGCGGTCGCGATTGATGGCCGAGATGGCGCGCACGTTGCGCACGAACAGGGCTTCGAGAGCGGAATCGCCACCGCTCTGTGGCTCGCCGCGCGGCATGGTGGAGGGACGCGCAGTGTCGGCCCACAGGCTGACCAGGCGGGCGAGAACGGTAAATACCGGCGATAGCGAAACGTAGCCGGCGCCGATGCGACGTACCTTCAGCGAATCGATCTGGCTCGGCAGATGGTAGCGGGCATAGCCGGAATCTCGGCGGGAGAAATGCGCACTGCGCAGGTCGTTCCAACCGACATAGTAGACGGCGCAGGCGGGTGCGACCCCGAACTTGTCCTGGTAGAATGCGGTCTGGATCAAGTTCTCGACCGTCGAGTAGCCGAGGACGCCGTGGTTGATGACCGCATAGGTGTTTTCGCCGAGCGCCGCCTCGAGCCGCGCCGACCAGGTGTCGTTGTCGCTGACGCCGAGATCGTAAGTCGTGGATCCGCCAAATACCGCGACGACGGTCTTGGCGCGCAGTTCTTCTTCGGTGTAATCGCGGCCGCGCGTGCCTTCCGAACTGTGGGTGATGGTGAGGCCCATCGCCCCGCCCTTGAGGGACGGGATCGGCGTCCCTTGCAGCAGCGGATGCCAAGTGAAGCCGCTCGCCACGTTGAAGTTGGTGGGAAGGATCGAGGAGTCTGCAAGATCGACTTCGCGTAACACGTGCGAACCGATGCCGAGACAGAAATCGACCATGGCAAGCGCAAGCAAGGGCACTGAGAGCCGCGGCCAGGGCGCCAAGGCAATACCCAGCACGATCAGGCCCGCAAGATAGACGAAGTAGAGCTCGCGCGGTGTATGGTGGTTGAGCTCCCCTGTCAGGACGAAGCCGGTCGCGGTAGCCGCCACAACGATGCCGAACGACGACGCCGTGAGGACGGCGAGGATGCGCTCGGGGCGATGTGGCACCGACAGGCCGCAATGGGCCATGACTCGGTTCCAGACCACGGTAGGTGCTCCCAGGATGTTTTCTTTCGTTGGGATAACTGCCTATCCGAATACCGCCACGCTTGCCAAGCCGGCTGTCGCGCCGATGAGCTCGGCCGACAGCACGAGATGAGATGCCTCAGGCGATTTTGGCAACGTGACCGCGCCGCCGTCGGGTCCACCACAGCCAGCCGGACGCGACAATGAGCAGGGCGAAGGCGATCGGGCCATGCGGGGCGGCATGACTGGTCTGCAATTCCCAGCCAAAGGCGACCAGAACCGCCATATTTACCCAGCCGGCCCGGCGCGACAGCAGAAGGGTCGCGGCGACCAGGACCGACGCAACGAACGCCGCCCACGATGCCGTCAGGCTGATGGTCGACCCGACGCCGCCGACCAGTGGATCGATCCACATCTTGTTGAGCAGCATCTTGACGACGTCGAGTTGCTTTTCGTCCAGCTTCAGGCTCTCGACGACGACGATCGTGCGTCCAAGACCGATCCCGCCGATCGCGTCCAGCACCGTGAAGTAGACCGCGAAAACGAAGATGGCAGCGCGCGCCAGCCACGCACAGACCATTGCGCCACCTCCGTCGGCGGCGCCCACGTCATCGACCATCAGCCAGAGGCCGACGGCGACCAGCCCGACCATCGGTGTCTGGATCATGTGCAGGGCGAACCACCACTCAGGTCCGAAATAGCCCAGGGCCTGGTACTTCGGGTCATAGTGCTCGGCGTGCGAGAGGAAGTCGTACATCCCGGGACTCGCCGTGAAGTTGGCGGGATGGAAAAGCTCGATGGTGATCAGCACGAGCGGCGCAGCCAGAAGACAGATCCACCACAGAACCTGCTTCATCCTGCGATCCGCCGTCGAGGTGGTGGAGGCCCGAAGCGGAGTCCGCTGGGAATCGATCGCGGTCATTCGCCTGTCCTCCGCCATAGGGTCCAAACGATGGCACTTTCCGAGAACGCTTGCCAATCGAACCTGCAGCCCCCAAGTCATGGTCATGTCCGCACCCTCCTTCAGCCTGGTTCCTCATCGCGGTGTGATCGCCGTCGGCGGGCCCGACCGCGTCGACTTCCTGCAGGGCCTGATCTCCAACGACACCACCAAGGTGGCGCCGGGCCGGGCGATCTGGGCGGCGCTGCTGACGCCGCAGGGGCGCTTCCTCAACGACATGTTCGTGGCCGACGGCGGCGGCGACACGCTGTTGGTCGAGACCGAGCGCGAACGTACGCCGGCCCTCGCCAAAAAGCTCGGCCTCTACAGGCTGCGGTCCAAGGTCACCGTCGAGGACCGCAGCGCGGCCATGGAGGTGGCTGTCGTCTTCGGTCGCGATGCCGAGAACGTGTTGCCGATCGAAGGGGCTACCGCCTTCGTCGATCCACGACTGCCCGAACTTGGTGTCCGCGTGCTGGCGCCGGCGGGTCAGGCGGCCTCCCTGCTTGCTGCACGCGGTTGCACCGAAGCGCCTCTTGCCGCCTATGACGCGCTGCGCCTCGAGCTCGGCGTGCCCGACGGCAGCCGCGACCTCATCGTCGACAAGGCGTTGCTGCTGGAGAACGGCTTCGACGAGCTGAACGGCGTCGACTGGCAGAAGGGCTGCTACATGGGCCAGGAATTGACGGCCCGCACCAAGTACCGCGCGCTGATCCGAAAGCGCCTGTTCCCGGTGCGCATCGAAGGGGCGCTGCCGGCGCCCGGCACGTCGATCCACAAGGACGGCCAGGAAGTCGGCGAGTTGCGCTCGGGGTCGGGCAGTCGCGCGCTTGCCATGCTGCGCCTGGATGCGGTGAAAGCCGGTCAGAAGCTGACCGCGGGCGAAGTCGGTGTTTTGCCGGAAATCCCCGCCTGGATGCGGCTTCCCGAGACCGCCGACCCCTAGCCGGCCCGCTGCGCCCGGCCTAAGGTCTCCCCGCGTCACACGCGTGAGGAGACCGGCCCTTGAGCTTGAAACGGATCAATCCCAACCCCTTCACCACCCGTCCCGAGATCGTCGGCACCTTCGGCGTGGTCGCCTCCACCCACTGGATCGCCACGGCGGTCGGCATGAGCATCCTCGAAAAGGGCGGCAACGCCTTCGATGCTGCCGTCGCCACTGCCTTCACCCTGCAGGTCGTCGAGCCACATCTCTGCGGGCCGGGCGGCGACGTACCGCTGATCCTGCATGACGCGAGACGCAACAAGACAGAGGTCATCTGCGGCCAGGGCTCGATGCCCGCGGGTGCAACCATCGGCCACTACAAGGGCCTGGGCCTCGACCTGATCCCCGGCACCGGGCTCCTGCCCGCCTGCATTCCGGGCACTTTCGACGCCTATATGCTGCTGCTGCGCGACTACGGGACGATGCGGGTGTCCGACGTTCTGTCGCCCGCCATCGGTTACTACCTGAACGGCTATCCGCTGGCCGAGCGCGCCTCGGCCACCATCACCACCGTCGCCGAGCAGTTCCGCACGCATTGGAAGACCTCAGCGGCGGTCTTCATGCCCGGCGACAAGGTGCCGACGACCGGCTCGCTGTTCCGCAATCCGGCAGTCGGCAATACATATACCCGGCTCCTGAAGGAGGCCGAAGCCGGCGGCGGCGGCCGCGAGGCCGAGATCGAGCGGGCACGCAAGGCCTGGAGCCAGGGCTTCGTGGCCGAAGCGATCGACAAATTCTGCCGCACCCAGGAAGTGATGGACGTCTCGGGCAAGCCCAACAAGGGCGTGCTGACGGGGCAGGACATGGCCCAGTGGCAGGCCACCGTCGAGGCGCCGCTCACCTACGACTACGGTCGGTACACTGTTTGCAAGGCGGGGCCCTGGACGCAGGGCCCGGTGGTCCTGCAGCAGCTCGCCTTGCTCAAGGGTTTCAACCTCGACGGCATGAATCCGACCAGCCCCGATTTCATCCATCTGCAGATCGAGTGCCTGAAGCTCGCTTTTGCCGACCGCGAAGCCTTCTACGGCGATCCGGCGTTCGTCGACGTGCCGATGAAGACCCTGCTGTCGGACGCCTACAACACCGACCGCCGCAAACTGGTCGATCCTCAGCAGGCGTCGCTGGAGCAGCGGCCGGGCAAGGTCGACGGCTATGGCGGCGTGGTGAAGCTGCGCCGCGCCGACGGCGTCCGGCTGGGCGTGGCGTCGAGCGGCGCCGGCGAGCCGACGGTCGGCCGGGTCGGCCAGACCACCGGCGACACGGTGCATTTCGACATCATCGACAAGGACGGCAACATGATCTCGGCCACGCCGTCGGGCGGCTGGCTGCAGAGCTCGCCGGTCATTCCCGAGCTCGGCTTTCCGTTGGGCACCCGCGGCCAGATGTTCTGGCTCGAAGAAGGCCTGCCGGGCTCGCTGGCGCCGGGCAAGCGGCCGCGCACGACACTTACGCCCACCCTCGCCCACCGCGACGGCGAGCCGTACATGGTGTGGGGCTCGCCAGGCGGCGACCAGCAGGACCAGTGGATCACGCAGTTTCTACTGCGCCATGCCCATTGCGGCATGAACCTGCAGGAGGCGATCGACGCGCCGGCCTGGCACAGCGAACATTTCCCCTCGTCCTTCTGGCCGCGTACCGCGCGCCCCGGCGTGCTGGTGCTGGAGGGCCGCGTGCCCAAGGACACGGTCGACGAACTCAAGAAGCGCGGTCACGAGGTCGAGGTGAACGATCAGTGGTCGGAAGGCCGTCTGACCGCGGCCTCGCGCGAGGATCCCTGGCGCAAGGCGGCCGCCAATCCGCGCGGCATGCAGGGCTACGCCGCCGGGCGTTGATGCCCGGCGTTGATGGAAGGATGTTGATCGAAGAATGACCTGGTCGATCATTTTCCATGACCGCAGCAGCGGCCGCATCGCCATCGCAGTCGCCACCAAGTTCTTCGCCGTCGGAGCCCGCGTGCCCAACATCGAGCCGCAAAAAGGCGCGGTGTGCACGCAGGCGATGACCAATCCGCTCTACGGCCCGCACGGGCTTCGGCTGATCCGCGAGGGCGTGGGCGCTGCCGACGTCGTGCGCATCCTGACGACCCCGGATGCCGGCCGCGAACACCGCCAGGTCCATGTCATGGGTGCCGACGGCCGCTTCGCTGCCCATACCGGCGCCGAGTGCGTGCCGTGGTGCGGCCATTGGATCGGTGAGGACATGTCGGTCGCCGGCAACATGCTGGCCGGACCGCAGGTGATCGCCGAAACCGTGCGCTACTTCCGCGAAAACGAGTCGCTGCCGCTGCCGCGACGACTGATCGGCGCCATGAAGGCGGGCGAGAAAGTGGGCGGCGACAAGCGCGGCAAGCAATCAGCCGCCCTGATCATCTACGGCAATCAGGAATATTCCGAGCTCGACCTTCGGGTCGACGACCACGTCGAACCGCTGCTGGAATTGGCGCGACTGGAAGCCGTGAGCCGCGAGCGCTGGATACATTTCCGCGCCTTCGTTCCGACGCGCGAGAACCCGGCCGGCGTCTTCGACCGGGCTGAGCTCGACGCCGGCATCGAAAGGAGCCTGGCGGCGGAGCGTCAATGAGCGCGCCTGTGGCCGGGCCGCTGCTGGAGCTGCGCCGCCTCGCTGTCTCCTTCGCCACCGACGATGGAACCGTCCACGCCGTCGACGGCATCGACCTCGCGCTGGCGCGTGGCCGCACCTTGGGACTGGTCGGCGAGTCGGGCTGCGGCAAGAGCGTGACGTCGCTCGCCATCATGGGCCTGCTGCCGCCCGAGAATTCCAAGGTGAAGGGCGAGGTCCGCTTCGAGGGCCGCGACCTCCTCACGCTCGACGCCAACACCATTCGCGACCTGCGCGGCGCCCGGCTCGCCATGATCTTCCAGGAGCCGATGACGTCGCTCAATCCGGCCTACACGGTGGGCGACCAGATCGTCGAGGCGATCCAGCAGCACCAACGCCTGTCGGCCGCCGACGCCCGCGCGCGCGCGATCGAGATGCTGCGTATCGTGCGCATCCCTTCGCCGGAGCGGCGGGTCGACGACTATCCGCACAAGCTATCGGGAGGCATGCGCCAGCGCGCCATGATCGCCATGGCGCTGGCCTGCGGGCCGGATCTTCTGATCGCCGACGAGCCGACCACGGCGCTCGATGTCACCATCCAGGCGCAGATCCTCGACCTGATGCGCGGGCTGCGCCGCGACACCGGCACCGCCATCATCCTGATCACGCACGATCTCGGCGTCGTCGCCGAGATGGCCGACGACGTGGCCGTGATGTACGCCGGCCAGATCGTCGAGCGCGCGCCGGTGCGCGACCTGTTCGCCCGGCCCGAACATCCCTACACCGTGGGCCTGCTGGGCTCGATCCCGCGGCTCGACGAGAAGCGAGAGCGCCTGCCCTCGATCGAGGGCCGCGTGCCCGACATGACCCGGCCGCCCGAAGGCTGTCGCTTCGCCGCGCGTTGCCCGTTCGTCGAGCCGGCCTGCCGCGCCGCCGCCCCGCCGTTGATCGAAGTGACGCCGGGCCACCTGACGCGCTGCCGCCGCGCGCCGCTCGCCGAAGTCCTGCGATGAGCATCGTTCAATGAGCGCGTTGCTGGAAGTGGCGGGCCTCACCAAGCACTTCCCGGTGCGGCGCGGGGCGTTCGGCCTGGTGTCCGGCCATGTCCGTGCGGTCGATGGCGTCGACTTCCATCTCGAACAGGGCGAGACCCTCGCCATCGTGGGCGAATCGGGCTGCGGCAAGTCGACCGTCGGCCGCCTGGTGCTGCGCCTGCTCGAGCCCACCGCCGGCGAGGTGCGCTTCGAGGGCGAGGATCTGCTGGCACTCAGCGACGAGGCGATGCGCGCCCGCCGCCAGCGCATGCAGGTGATCTTCCAGGACCCCTACGCCTCGCTCAATCCGCGCATGACGGTGGGCGCCATGCTGGGCGAACCGCTGATGCTGCATGGCCTCGCAAAAACCGAAGCAGCGCGGCGCGCCAGGGTCGGCGAACTGCTGGAGCTGGTGGGGCTCAGGCCCGATCATGCCCGGCGCTATCCGCACGAATTCTCCGGCGGCCAGCGCCAGCGGCTGGCGATCGCCCGCGCCCTTGCCGTCGAGCCCCGGCTGATCGTGGCCGACGAGCCGGTATCGGCGCTCGACGTCTCCATCCAGGCGCAGGTCATCAACCTCATGCGCTCGCTGCAGCAGCGTTTTGGCATGGCCTACATCTTCATCAGCCATGATCTCGCGGTTGTGAAGCATATCGCCGACCGCATCGCCGTAATGTACCTCGGCAAGATCGTGGAGACGGCGACGACCGAAGAGCTTTTCCGCAGTCCGCGGCATCCCTACACGCGCGCGCTGCTGTCCGCCGTGCCGCTGCCCGATCCGACGGCGGTGCGCGAACGTGCGTTGCTCGAGGGCGACATCCCGAGCGCCATGAACCCGCCATCGGGCTGCCGTTTCCACACGCGCTGCCGCTTCGCCCGCGAGGCCTGTCGGCACGACGTTCCTGTGCTCGCCCGCGATGGCATGGACCATGCTACGGCTTGCCCTTACTGGGCGGAGTTCCCGCCGGTGCCCGTTCTCACCGAAGCGCGCGGCCAAGACCAAGACCGTATTCGACTGGAACGCCTGCAGGCGGCGTTCGTATCGGCTCAAAGGGAGGCTTCATGAAAAAAATACTCGGCCTAATGGCCCTTTCCTTGGCGCTCTCCGCGGCCCTGGCGGGCGGCGCATTGGCGGAGACCCACCTGCGCGTCGGTCTGGCGGAGGACCCCGACGTGCTCGATCCCTCTCTCGCGCGCACCTATGTCGGCCGCATCGTCTTCTCGTCGATTTGCGACAAGCTGTTCGACATCGATGAGAAGCTCGCTGTCGTGCCGCAGCTCGCGCTCAGCCACGAGACCTCGCCCGACGGCAAGACCGTCACCATCAAGCTCCGGCCGGGCGTCAAGTTCCACGACGGCGAGCCGCTCGACGCCGCAGCGGCGAAGTACAGCCTCGACCGCCACCTCACGATGAAGGGCTCGTTCCGCAAGCCCGAGCTGGGCTCCGTCGACAAGGTCGAGGTGGTCGATCCCCTGACCATCAAGCTCATCCTGAAGGAGCCGTTCTCGCCCCTGCTCGCCCAGCTCACCGACCGCGCCGGCATGATGGTGTCGCCCAAGGCGGCCGAGGCGGCGGGCGACAAGTTCGGATTGAAGCCGGTCTGCGCCGGGCCGTTCAAGTTCGTCGAGCGGGTCCAGCAGGACCGCATCGTCGTCGAGAAATTCGCCGACTACTGGAACAAGGACAACGTCTTCATCGACAAGATCACTTACCTGCCGATCGTCGACGGCACGGTGCGGCTGGCCAATTTGCGGTCGGGCGGCCTCGATCTGATCGAGCGCGTGCTCGCCACCGACATCAAGGCGGTGCGCGACAATCCCAAGCTCAAGCTGATCAAGGCGGTGTCGCTGGGCTACACCGGCATCACCATGAACCTCGCCAACGGGCCCAAGGCCGACACGCCGTTCGCCAAGGATGCCCGCGTGCGTCGCGCCTTCGAGCTCAGCCTCGACCGCGAGGCCATCAACCAGGTCGTGTTCAACGGCGAGTTCGTGCCGGGCAACCAATGGATCAGCCCGCAGAATTTCTACTATCAGCAGGCCTTCCCGATTCCCAAGCGCGACCTCGCCAAGGCCAAGGCGCTGTTGAAGGAGGCGGGCGTCACCGGCCCGCTCACGCTCGATTTCATGGTGCCCAACGGTCCCGAGAACCGCGCCGTCGCCGAGGTCGTGCAGTCGATGGCGGCCGAGGCGGGCTTCGACCTCAAGATCCGAGTCACCGAGTTCGCGACCTCGCTGAAGCAGGGCGAGGACGGCGACTACCAGCTCTTTCTCATCGGCTGGAGCGGACGCAGCGATCCCGACGGCAACTCGTTCTCCTTCCAGACCTGCAAATCGCCGCAGAACAACGCCGGCTATTGCGACAAGGAAGTCGATGCCGCCCACGCCGAGGCACGCGCCAAGAGCGATCCGGCGGAACGCAAGAAGGCCTACGAGATCGTGGCCAAGAAATTCCTCGCCGAGGGCTCGATCATGTACCTCTACCACGCCCAGGTGCTGGTGGCGCTCACCGACAAGGTCGAGGGTTACAAGCAGATGCCCGACGGCCTCGTGCGGGTGGTCGGCGTCAAGCTGAAGTAGGACGCCTTGATCGCTTCCGCCCTATCTGCACAACGCTCAAGCCTCCTCTCCGCCGCGAAGCGGGGGAGAGGAA
>Ga0208989_10000215_pt1 | contig 15000 bp, 8 predicted proteins | sample MedBloCAOM3_M1_FD_187852 | JGI IMG/M metagenome (GOLD analysis project Ga0208989, IMG submission 187852) | Forest soil microbial communities from El Dorado National Forest, California, USA - Mediterranean Blodgett CA OM3_M1 (SPAdes) (version 2) | ecosystem: Environmental > Terrestrial > Soil >...
ACTCGCTATATCTGATCAGATATAGCGAGTATGGACCAGGAGCGGCCCCGATGGAAAGGGTTAAATGCGCCCTCAGACAGGGACTATCCAGATCGATATATTCAGGAGGATATATCGTGAAGTGGGGTCAGCCGGTTCAACTAAGGAGCCGCCGAGGGGAAAGCCCCTCGGCGAACTCGAACTTGACGGTCGTATGGACGTCAATCGATCGCGATCATGACATCGGAGGCCTTGACGACGGCATAGGCGGTCTGGCCGGCGGCGAGCTTGAGTTCGTCAACGGCTTCGTTGGTGATCGAGGAGGTCACGATGGAGCCTCCGATGTCAATGCGAACGTGGGCGGTCGTCTGCCCTTTCTTCACCTCGACGATCTTTCCTTTGAGCATGTTGCGTGCGCTGAGCTTCATGGTGACCTCCTGTCGTGGGGCTTGAAAAAAAGAACTGTGCCTGCCTCGGGTGTCGCGGACGACCGGAGCAGAACAAGGGTTGAAGGCCAAGCTAGCTAGAATACCCCCAAAGTAGTGCGCGCGGCGCGGTGCCTCAGGCGCGGGCCGCCCTCCCCTTCCGCACCAGTTTGCCCACGGCGCGGAATTCTTCTTTGGCCGAGGATCGTGCGATGTCTTCGATGGAGCGATAGAGCGCAATCACCCGCTCGCCGCTCGGCGTGAGGGCGGCGCCGCCCCCTTGGCGCCCACCGGTTGCCGCCGTCACGGCGGGTTGCTGCAACGAGTCGTTGATCTGCTCCACTAGCAGCCAAGCGCGACGGTACGACATCCCGAGCGAGCGAGCCGCGGCGGAGATCGATCCGGTCGCCTGGATCGCCTCCAGCAGTGCAATCTTGCCGGGACCAATGCGGTCGCCACTGGTCAAGTCGAGACGGATGCTGAGACGGGTGTCGGGCATGGGTCCGAAGCGCCGGAAAAGGGCTGCACCACAACACCGCGAACCCGCCGCCTTCGTCAAGGGGCGCGGCGACGTCATAGAAGCCAATTGCCGGTGAGCGTCGCATTGAGATAGGTCTTGATCCCGAGGTGGAGGTGATTTTGTGAGCATGCGCCCGCGTATTTCATCCCCGGTGGCCGCGAGCCCGCCGGCCGAGCCGCGGGCGGAGCAACGTCCGCTTGAGCGCACGCTCCACGACGTCCGCCTTGTCGATGAATATGCCTGGCTCAAGGCGGAGAACTGGCGCGAAGTGATGCGCGATCCGTTTCAGCTCGATCCTGCGATACGGGCCTATCTGCAAGCCGAAAACGACTATTGCGAGCGCGCGCTCGCCGACACCAAGAGCCTGCAGGAGACGTTGTTTGCCGAAATGAAAGGCCGCATCAAGGAGGATGATTCCTCCGTGCCCAAGCCCGATGGGCCTTACGCCTATTACGCGCGCTATCGCAAGGAAGGGCAGCACCCCCTGCTGTGCCGGGAGCCGCGCGATTCTGCGGACATTCCCTCCACGCAGACGGCGGAAGGAAGGCCGCAGGAGCAGCTTCTGCTTGACGGCGACGCGCTCGCGCGCGGCAAGGCCTTCTTCCGGCTCGGCGCCACGGAGCATTCATCCGACCATCGTCTGCTCGCGTGGCTCGCCGACGAATCCGGCTCCGAGCTCTACACCGCGCGGGTGCGCGAGATCGACACCGGGGCCGACCTCGCCGACGTCGTGCCCGACGTATCCGGCGCAGTGGTTTGGACGCAGGACGCCTCGGCCTTCTACTATGTGCGGCTCGACCAAAGCCACAGACCTGCCGGAGTCTTCCGCCATGTGTTGGGTACGCCGGTGGCCGCTGATCTGCGCGTGTTCACGGAAGCTGATCCAGGTTTTTTCGTTTCCATCGACCGCCATTCGTCGGGACGCTTCGGCGATATCTCAGCCCATGATCACGAAACATCGGAAGCGTGGCTCATCGATCTTGCCGCATCCGCGGCCGAGCCGGCGCTCGTTGCCGTGCGCCAATCCGGCGTCCAGTACCAGGCGGAGCACCATCCCGCCTTCAACGGCGCCCCGGCCTTGATCATCCGCACCAATGCCGATGGCGCCGAGGATTTCAAGATTGTCTGGTCGCCCCTCGCCATGCCCGGCCGGGCCCACTGGCGCGATCTCGTTCCGCATCGGCCGGGCGTCTATATCCTGTTGTTCATGGTGCTCGAGGACTGGCTGATACGTCTCGAGCGCGAGGATGGCCTGCCGCGCATCGTGGTTCGGCGCCTCGCAAGCGGCGAGGAGCATGTGATCTCATTCGCCGAGGAGGCCTATTCGCTCGGCATCGACGATGGCTACGAGTTCGTGACCAACCTCCTGCGCTTCACCTATTCGTCGATGACCACGCCGGAAGAGATCTGGGATTATGATCTCGGGTCGCGCCAACGTACTCTGCGCAAGCGGCAGGAAATCCCCAGCGGCCACAACAGCGCCGATTACGTCACGCGACGGCTGTTCGCTTCCGCCCCCGACGGCGAAACGATTCCGATTTCGCTCCTTTACCGCAAGGATGTCGCCCTCGACGGTACCGCGCCCTGCCTGCTCTATGGCTACGGCGCCTATGGCATGTCGATCCCCGCCTCGTTCAGCAGCAGCCGGTTGTCGCTGGTCGACCGCGGCTTCGTCTACGCCATCGCGCATGTGCGTGGCGGCAGCGAGAAGGGCTGGCGCTGGTATCGCGAAGGCAAGCTCGCCAAGAAGATAAACACGTTTACCGATTTCATCGCGGCGAGCGAATATCTCAGCAAGAACGGCTGGTGCGCGCCGGGGATGATCGTCGCCGAAGGCCGTTCCGCGGGCGGGAGCTTGATCGGCGCGGTCGGCAATATGCGGCCGGACCTTTACGCCGGACTGATCGCCGGAGTGCCTTTTGTCGATGTGCTCAACACCATGCTCGACGAAACGCTGCCGCTCACGCCGCCGGAATGGCCGGAATGGGGCGATCCGATCCGCGACACGGCGGCATTTCGAACAATCCTGGCCTACTCGCCTTATGAGAACGTGCGCGCGCAGGGTTATCCGGCGATCCTCGCGCTGGCGGGCCTGACCGATCCGCGTGTGCTGTACTGGGAGCCGGCGAAATGGGTCGCGCGGCTGCGGCGCTTGCGCACGGACGACAACCTGATTGCCTTTCGCACCGATCTCGACGCCGGTCACGCCGGCGCCGCGGGCCGCTTCGACCGTCTCAAGGAGGTGGCGCTCACCTACGCCTTCGCGATCAAGGTCGCGGGCGCAGCACGGTGAATTCCGCTACCATGATTGACCAATGCGGCGATCGAACCGGAACGTGCCGTACCCCGCGGCAGCCCCACCTCGCGCTTGCGTTGGCGATGAGCTGAATATCGCGCTTCGCACCAGAATGAGACGATCGTCCTTGCCGACGATAGGGCCGCCTTGAGCAGGATCGTCGAGGATTCGAGCGACGCCCCCGAACCTCGGGTCACTCGGCGGCCACAGCGATGGCCTCGCGCTTCGCCGAGGCCCGCGCACGGCCCATGCAGAGAATGCTCGCCAGCAGAAATCCCGCCGCCGCGATCAGCACGAGCTCGGCGTGGCCGTGATCGATCAGAAAGCCGAAGGGGACCGGCGTCATCGCGCTTCCGAGCGGCAGGCCGGCGCTGACGAAGCCGAACACCTTGCCGATCTGGCCGTGCGGCGCGGCGTCCTTGAGCATGACGTCGCGCGGCGTCCGACTGGCGCCGAGAGCGAGGCCGGAGGCCAGCAGCAGTCCGACGGTGGCGAAGCCGCCCATCGGCACGAGATCGACCACCAGGATCGCCGCCGCGGAGAAGCCGGTCAGCCCGGCGACAAAGATCGCGAGGTAGCGGTTGGACTTGTCGGCCGCCCATCCGCCCAGAAGGACGCCCGCGCCACTCCCCGCCATATAGGCGGTGAGCGCGGCCGAGGCGATCGCGAGATCGAGTCCTTTCACCTCATGCAGCACGGTGATCAGCCAGGCCGTTACGCCGCCGCTCGCCATGGCGCCGAGAAAATAGAACAGGAAGAACAGGCCCAGGGTCCGGTCGAGCAGCAGCTCGCGTATGGTCAAGCCGCGCGCGGGCGCATCCTTGCGCACCTGGTCGTGCAGGATGTGACTCTGAGCGACGAGGGCGGCAACCACCGGCAGACCAAGCCCGCCTACCACCAGCACGACGCCGCGCCAATCCATGACGCTCAACAGCGCCGCGATCGTGGGCGGCGCGAGCGCAAAACCGACATTGCCGCTGAACCCGTGCAGGGCAAAGGAGCGGCCCATCCGCTCCTGGGGGATCGAGCCGGCCAGGATCGCGTAGTCGCACGGGTGGAACACGGCGTTGCCGATACCCGAGATCAGCGACAGGGCGAGGATTTGCCAGAACGCGGTCGCGAAGGCCATCAACGCGATCGCAAGCGACATGACCAGCGCACCACCGATGAGAAACGGGCGCGCGCCGTAGCGATCGACCAGGAATCCGATCGGGGTCTGCAGCACGGCCGCGGTCCCGGTCATCAGGACGACGGTCAGACCCAGCTCGGCAAAGCTGATATCGAACTGACGTTGCCACACCAGGAACAGCGGCGGCAGGCAGAGTTGATAGAAATGCGACAGGAAATGCCCGGTGCTGATCAATAGATTTATTCTTGTTTCCCGTGCGATCATGAACCCTCCCTGCAGCGCGCCGCCGCCAGCGCTTTGATTGTTGGCGTCGCTATAGCGGCAGAGCGGCGCGGGGGGAAGCGCGCCGCGGTCATGACCGGCACGCGTCCCGGCATCCGGCGGCACGCTACCCGATGCCTGGCGGTTCGCGTCCCCCATGCAAAACGATCTCGCGACGGGCATCCATCGGCTTGTCTCACCTTGCTTGCGCGTCGCGCGCCGTTCGGGGAGGACACCTCCGGCGTTTTACGCCGCATGCAATGGGATATTCTTCCCCCGCAGCACCAAGCATGCCGGGTCGATCAAGCAAGGATATCGGTCATGAATGACGATCGAAGCTTGACCCATGTTACCGAATCTTGTATGTCTTGAACATCATCCAAAAGTACGCATCGCGCCCGGGCCAGATCGCTCCGGGCTTTTTTGTGCGCAGGCGCGAAGCATGCGCTGCGTGCACACGCCTGTTCAGCGGGACCAAAGAAGGACAACCAGGCCATGCGATAACCCGGCAAGGACTGCTCGATCAAACTTGCATCTCAATCGATTGAGCCTGAGAGATTTCGCGCGCGCGAAGCGCAAGCTCGTCTCCTATGCAGTAAAGCGGTCCGGACAGCGCACGCGCATGGCCGCGACGACGCCAAGCCGCAGTTTTGTTGTTATTTCATTGTTACTCATTGTTATTTGCGGAGGTCCATCGCGCAAAGCCGCACAAAATGGGCCTCGCCGCGGCAGTCCCATTGTTTTTTCATTGTTATTAACAATGGCAGGACATTGGACTGCACCCCTTCGGTGAGACAGGGAAAAACAGTCGAGTTTCGCGCGCGTGCTACTCCGCCGCGGTCGTCTGCCGCAAGCCGAGTTGCCGCAGCGAGCGGTCGACCCACAGCCGCGTGAGCTTTTCCTGCACGCCGTTCTGGGCGAGGCGCGCGCGCAGATTATCGAAGTCGACGCGATCGAGATCCTGATCCTGGTTGAAGCAGGAGAACACCACGCTCTCCACGCCGGTGGCGGGATCGCGGTGGACCTGCAGGCACTGGGCGCAGATCTCTTTCATCATGCACTGCATCGGCGAGTTGATGGAGGCGATCGCCTTATGCCCAGGCTTGAGATGCTGCGCGAGGATGCCCTGACGCGCCCGCTTGACCGCCGCCATCATGCCGTCGGATCCGATCGCGACCACGCGATCGACGTCGCCGAGCGGGATCGCCGCCGGCCCGAGCGCGCCCGATCCATAGGCGTCGAGCGCCGCGACGATGTTGCCGGTGAAGGTCTTGTCCTGCGGCCGCTCGGCACGAAAGCCCGGCGCTTCGTCGCAGCACCACACGATGACGTCGCCCGCACGCTCGATTTCCTCGACTTTATAGCGGTCGATTGCACGCTTGTAGCCGGCGAAATAGATCACCCGGCTGCCGTTGGCGCGCAGCGCCTGCCCGATCGAGAACAGCACCGCGTTGCCGAGCCCGCCGCCGATCAGCAATACGGTTTCCCCCGACGGGGTCTCGGTCGGATGTCCGGTCGGCCCCATGAGAACGACTGGTTCCCCCGGCGCCAGCTGCGCGCACAGGTCGGACGAGCCGCCCATTTCAAGCACGATGGTCGACAGCAAGCCTTGCTCGCGGTCGACCGAGGCGCCGGTGAGCGCGAGCCCTTCTTTCGCGAGCCGGGTGCCGTCGGCACTGCGCGAGAGCGTCTCATAGTTCTGCAGCCGGTAGAATTGCCCGGGTGCAAAGGCGCGCGCCGCCATCGGCGCGCGCACCACGACCTCGACGATGGTGGGCGTGAGCCGGTTGATCGCGTGCACGATCGGCCGCAGCTCGTCATCGAGGCGCGCCATCAGCGCAGCCGGCGCGACCGCGGATGGCTGTTGCCGCTCGAGCATCCGGCTGACGACGGGATAGCCCTGCTTGGCGCTCGCCATCGCCTTCACCACGTTACCGGCAAAGGACGGATGCAGATCGCCGAAGAAGCTGATGGAACGCCCGTCCGGCTGCACGCTCATCAGCACATGCGCGGCGGAAGGCTTGGTGCTGCGCTCGGGTGTGACCTTCTGCCCGCTCTCGTCGAAGGCCTGGAAATACTTGCCGTCGATGCTCACGTGCTGCGGCTCCTCGCGCCCGAGCACCGTGTTGGGCTGGGTGCCGGCCGCGACCAGGATCGTTCGCGCCGGCAGCACCACCTCGAACGGCGGCGCGCCAGGATTGGCGTCGGCCTCGGCCTGGGAGGAGAGCCGCAGTGCCCGCGCGCAGCCGAAGCGATCGAGCAAAACCTCTTCCGGCGTCAGCCGTTCGGAGAAACCGATCCCCTCCTCCAGCGCCTTCGCCACCTCTTCGTGGTTGAGCGTGTAGCTCGGGGAATCGATCATGCGCCGGCGATAGACGATAGTGGCGCCGCCCCACTGACGAAGGAGCTCCGCGAGCTGCGGCTTACGGCCGTCGCGCGCGGCCTGCTCGCGCTCGGCGCGGATCGCGCGCGCGTGCTCAAGGAACTCGGACGCGGTGTCGGCTTCTTGCGTCGTCCAGCCGGCGCGGATGGCGGCCTCGCCGCGCTCCTCGACCAGGGTCTCATAGCGACTGAGGAACTTCTCCACCTGCAGCGGATAATAGGCGAGCGCCTCGGTCGCGGTGTCGATCGCGGTGAGCCCGCCGCCGATGACGACCACTGGCAGTCGGACCTGCAGGTTGGCGAGGCTGTCGGTCTTGGCGGCGCCGGTGAGCTGCAGCGCCATCAGGAAATCGGAGGCCTGGCGCACGCCGGCGGCGAGCCCGTTCTTCATCGGCACGATGGTCGGGCGGCCGGCGCCGGCGCACAGCGCGATGTGATCGAAGCCGAGCGCAAAGGCGCTGTCGATCGTGAGCGTGCCGCCGAAGCGCACGCCGCCGAACATCGCAAACTCGCCGCGCCGTTCCAGGAGGAGGCGGATGAGCTTGAGGAAATTCTTGTCCCAACGCACGGTGATGCCGTATTCGGCAACTCCGCCGAACCCCGCCATGACCCGGCTGTCGAGCGGCTCGCGCAGCTCGGCGGCATCGCGGATCGGGCGGAACGGCGTTCGCGCGCCGCCGGCATCGACACCGGAAATCGCGGCATCGAGCGGCTCGATCTTGAGCCCGTCGATCGCAACGACAGTGTGGCCGTCGTTCATGAGATGGTGCGCGAGCGTGAAGCCCGCGGGCCCGAGCCCCACGACCAGGACCTTGCGGCCGCTCGCCGGCTTCGGCACCGGCCGGCGCAGATTGAGCGGATTCCATCGCGTCAGCAGCGCATAGATCTCGAACCCCCAGGGCAGCGCCAGCACGTCCTTGAGGACGCGGGTCTCGACCTGCGGAATATCGACCGGCTCCTGCTTCTGGTAGATGCACGCCTTCATGCAGTCGTTGCAGATGCGGTGGCCGGTCGCCGCGCACATCGGATTATCGACCACGACGATGCCGAGCGCGCCGATGGTGTGACCGCCGGCCTCGACCAGATTCATCTCCGAGATCTTCTCGTCGAGCGGACAGCCGGCGAGTGCCACGCCGAACGGACTCTTCTTGAACTCGCCGCTCTTCTCCTTGAGCCCCTTCGAGCAGGAATCCTTGCCCTGGTTGTGGCACCAGATGCAGTAGTTGGCGTGATCGAGCGCGCCGGTGAGATCGGTACCGGCATCGGTGAGCGCAAAACCATCGCGCGCACGGCGTTGCGCGCGCGGCAGCTTGAGCATGGTCACGCCGTCCACCACTTCGGTCTCGACCGGAACGAGGTGGTGCGGATCGACCTTGTGCGGCAGCTTGAACAGGATGCCGGCCTTGTGCAGCGCCTGGCCCTGCGGCGTGTGGGTCGCCCAGGCGGCGTAGCGCGCGGCCAGATCGAGCGCGTCCACTCTAGAGTTGCCGCGCTGGCCGCTCGCTTCGCTCGCCAGCGCGGCGTTCTCCGTCTCGGCCTTCATCCAGGCGTCGACGCGCTCGGCGAAGCGCAGTTCGGTGAGCTCGCCGCCGAGCAGGGGCTCGAGCTCGCCCCGCAACGCCGGCCCGTCGAAACCCGCGGCCTGATCGGGACCGTATTTCTTGGCGGCGCGCCGCTGCACGAACAACCGCTTGACCGAATAGAGCGGCGCCAGCGCCTCATGACGGGATTGCAGCGCCCGTACCTCGTGGCCAATGCCGAACAGCTCGGCGATGAACTCTTCCAACGCAGGCGCAAGCTCGACGATCAGATCGGATTCCAGCTTGCCGGCCGCCTGTTCAGGCGCCGCGCGCGCCGCCATCAGCCTGTTGTGCAGCTCCGGATTCTGCGCCTTGAGAAAATCCACGAAATGGCCGTCGAGGCGCACCAGGCCGTCGCGGCCATGAAGGTCCGCGAACCGCAGATCGAAACCGAGGGCCACGTTGTCAATCATCAATCGGACGTCCTCAACGCCTGGACATGTGGCCGATGGTATCGGGCTGCCAGACCCGCGATCGGGAATTTGCTGCACGATGGACAGTCCCTAGACAGCCCGAAACCGTTCGATCACCGCGGGCGGGATCGGTATCCCCTTCAATTTGACCGGATCGCTGGGGTCCTGGGCGGCCCATACCCGGGTCTCGTGGCCTTCGACCGCAAGCTGCCCATCGATCGATATATGATGCGTCACGTCGAAACTCGACCGCCGGAACTCGCTGATCTCGGAGGCAATGTCGGCCACATCATTGAAATGCGCGGGTTTGAGAAAGCGCGCCTTGGCGTCGACCAGCGGAATGCCCACGATGCCGAAGGTCGACCCCAGGTCACCCGGCCGCACTCCGAGCGCCTGTTCGAACAGCAGCCAGGAGCTCCAATCGAAAAACTCGAAGAAACGGCTGTTGAACACGATGCCGGCCGGATCGCAGTGACCCCATTCGACCGTGAATTTCCTGCGGTAGACGAGATTGGCCATGCCCGGTTCCGGCCTCCTTCTGGGGCGGCAGAGAAACGCGCCTGCGCAGCGGATGTCAATCGGCGCGCCGCACCCAATCGGGGGCAGCACGCATCGTTTTCAGTGGCAATTTCAAGGGATTAATTGCCCTGTGCGCATCGGCCATAGAAATCGACTGGCGGCCGGCGGCGGAAACTGCGATGTTTCCCCGGGGCGCCTTTAATCTGACTTGTATCTCAGTTCGGGTCGTGTCGATGCGCGTAGCGGTCAGCGTATTGAGTGCGAATGGTCGGCCGCGGGCTCCCGCACGGGCCGGGACCAGTCCCATTCTCCGCGCCGCGATCGCCGTCGCCGCACTCCTTATTTTACCGGCGACGCTGGCGCGGGCGGAAACGTTGCCCGAGGTCCTGGTGCGGACCTACCAGGGCAATCCGGTGCTCAATGCCGAGCGCGCGCGCTTGCGCGGAATCGACGAGACCGTGCCGATGGCGGTCGCGGCCTACCGGCCGCAGATCATGGCCCTGCTGACCGGCGGCCTGCAGGCGGTGCGGGTGCTGTTTCCCGACAACACCGTGCAGACCGCCACGCTGCGCACCTGGACCATCGGTCTGACGGTCTCGCAGACCTTGTTCAACGGCTTCAAGACTGCGAATACGGTGCGCCAGTCCGAGGCCAATGTGCGGTCGGGACGCGAAGCCTTGCGCAATGTCGGCCAGGGGGTGCTGCTCGACGCGGTGACCGCCTACACCAACGTCCTCGCCAACCAGACGCTGGTGGAAGCGCAGCGCATCAATTCGACCTTTCTGCGCGAGACGCTCGGCACTACCCGCAAGCGCCTCGACGCCGGCGACGTGACCCCGACCGACGTGGCGCAGGCCGAGGCGCGGCAGAGCCGCGGGCTCGCCGACCTCAATGCCGCCGAGGTCAACCTCGCGATCAGCCAGGCGATCTATGCGCAGGTGACCGGCGCGCCGCCGGGCCGGCTGGCGGCCGCCGAGCCGGTCGACCGGCTGCTGCCGCGCACGCGCGAGGACGCGGTGGCGATCAGCCGTAAGGATCATCCCGCCATCATGGCCGCGATGTTCGACACCGATGTCGCCCAGCTCGGGACCAAGATCGCCGAGAGCAGCCTGTGGCCCAACCTGTCAGTTCAAGGAAGCCTCCAGCGCCAGTGGGAAAATGACCCGACGCTCAGCGCCAAGGCCAACGATATCGCCTCGGTCATCGGCCAGGCCAACGTCCCGATCTACGACGGCGGCCTCGCCGCCGCGCAGATCCGGCAGTCCAAGGAGCTCGCGATGCAGGCCCGCATCGTGCTGGAGCTCATCCGCAACCAGACCCAGACCGCTGTCGTCGCCGCCTGGGCGAGCCACGAGGGGGCGAAGATCGCGCTGTCAGCCGCGGAATCCGAGGTGCGCGCGGCCAATGTCGCGCTCTCCGGCGTGCAGAAGGAGGCGCAGGGCGGCCAGCGCACGACGCTCGATGTGCTCAACTCGCAGCAGGATCTGATGGCGGCGCGCGCGCGCCTCATCGGCGCGCAGCGCGACCGGGTGATCGCAGCCTATGCGCTGCTCAGCGCCACCGGGCGCCTCGACGTGAAGACGCTCGGCCTCAACACGCCGGACTACTCGCCCGAGGTCCATTATCAGCAGGTGCGCGATGCCTGGGGCGGCCTGCGCACACCGTCCGGCCAGTAATCTCGATTGGGTGATGCGTCGTCAGAACTCGAGCGGCGTGGCGCGCGCGGCCGCTGACGATCATTGCGCCGGTGCAGGCACCGCGTCTTGCATCGCGACCCGCGGCACCCGGCGCGAGAACATCAGGATGAGCACGGGCAGCGTGACCAGGATGATGACCGGCGCCAGCATCATGCCGCCGACCACCACGACCGCCAGCGGCTTCTGCACCTGCGATCCGATGCCGGAGGACATCGCCGCGGGCAGGAGGCCGATGCCGGCAATGACGCAGGTCATCAGCACCGGACGCATCTGAAGCTCGCCGGTGCGCAGGATGGCGGCGGTGCGCTCGACCCCGGCGTCGATCAGCTGGTTGAACTGCGACAGGATGATGATGCCGTCCATGACCGAAATGCCGAACAGCGCGATGAACCCGATCGCGGCCGAGACGCTGAACGGGATCTGCATCAGGAACAGCGCGAAAATGCCGCCGACCACCGCCATCGGAATGACACTCATGGTCAACAGCGTGTCCGGCACGGAGCCGAAATTGATCCAGAGCAGCAACGCGATCAGCGCAAGGCTGAGCGGCACCACGACCTTTAGCCGCGCGATCGCATCCTGCAGATTGCCGAACTCGCCGACCCATTCGAGCCGCGATCCCGGCGGCAATGTCACCTGTTCGGCGACCTTGCGCTGCGCCTCCTGAATCGCGCTGCCGAGATCACGGTCGCGCACGCTGAACTTGATCGGCAGGTAGCGCTCCTGCCCTTCTCGGTAGATATAGGAGGCGCCCGAGACGAGCTTGACCGATGCGACGTCGCTGAGCGGGATCTGGGTGGTGCCGTTCGACGCTTGAATGCCAATGCGAAGATTCTGGATGGCGGCGGGATCCTGCCTGAACTGCGGCGCCAGCCGCACCACGATGGGGAAATGCCGGTCGCTGCCGGGCTCGTAAAGATCGCCGGCCGAGTCGCCGCCGATCGCCACCCGGATCGTCGCGTTGATATCGCCCGGAGAAAGTCCGTAGCGCGCCGCCCGCGCGCGATCGACGTCGATCTGCACCGTCGGCTGGCCCAGCGAGGTGAACACGGCCAGATCGGTAATGCCGGGCACGGTCGCCAAAACGGCCTTGATCTTGTTGGCGGTGTCGGAGACCGCCTGCAGATCGTTCCCGAACAGCTTGATGGAGTTCTCGCCTTTGACCCCCGACACCGCCTCCGCCACGTTGTCCTGCAGGTATTGCGAGAAGTTGAATTCCACGCCGGGAAACTCGCTCTCGAGTCTGCGCAGGATATCGATCGTGAGCGAATCCTTGTCGACACCGGCGGGCCACTGGCCGACCGGTTTCAAGGGCGCGAAGAATTCGGCATTGAAGAACCCGGCCGCGTCGGTGCCGTCGTCCGGGCGTCCGTGCTGCGACACCACGGATTCGACCTCCGGGAAGCTGCGAATGACCGCGCGCATGCGATTGACGTAGCCGTTGCCTTCCTCGAGCGAGATCGTGGAAGGCATCGTGGCGCGGATCCACAGGTTGCCTTCTTCGAGCTTGGGCAGGAATTCGAGCCCGAGCGAGCGCACGGCGACACCCGCAAGCAGAAGGAGCGCGATAGCGCCGGCGATCGCGAGCACCCTGTTGGCGACGGCGAAGTGCAGCACCGGCGTGTACAGGCGATGCAGCACGCGTACGACAATGGTCTCGGTTTCCCGCACCCGTTCGGGCAACAGGATGGCGCTGATCGCCGGCGTCACGGTGAACGTGGCGAGCAAGCCGCCCGCGAGCGCATAGGCGTAGGTCTTCGCCATCGGGCCGAAGATGTGCCCTTCGACGCCGCTGAGCGTGAACAGCGGCAGGAAGCCCGCGATGATGATTCCAGCCGCAAAGAAGATCGACCGGTTGACATCGGACGCAGCGTAATAGATCGCGGAGAGCTTGCCCGTAAGTCCTTCGGCCGCGCCGGATGCGCCGACCGGCGCCGTTGCCTGGCCGAGGCGGCGGTAGATGCTCTCCACCATGATCACGGTGGCATCGACGATCAGGCCGAAATCGATCGCCCCGACCGAGAGCAGGTTGGCCGATTCACCGCGCAGCACCATGATGCCGACGGCGAAGAACAGCGCGAAGGGTATCGTGGCCGCGACGATCAGCGCGCTGCGCAGGTTGCCGAGGAAGACCCACTGCAGGAGGAAGATCAGCACGATGCCGAGCGCCATGTTGTGCAGGACGGTGCTCGTGGTGATCTCGATCAGGTCCTTGCGGTCGTAGATGCGCTCGATGCGGACGCCGGGAGGAAGGATGTTCGAACCGTTTATGCGCTCGACTTCGCGCTCGACGCGTTTGATCGTCGGCATGCTCTGCTCGCCGCGACGCATCAGCACGATGCCCTGCACGATGTCGTCATCGGCATCGTTGCCGGCAATGCCGAGGCGCGGCTTTTGCCCGACCGTCACGGTGGCGACATCCCCAACCAGGACCGGGTTGCCGCCACTCTGCGTCAGCATCGTGTTGCGCAGGTCCTCGATCGAACGAATGAGCCCCACGCCCCGGACCACGGCGGCCTGCGGCCCGATATTGACGGTATTGCCGCCGACATTGACGTTGCTGTTGTTCAGGGCCTGCAACAGCTGCGGCAGCGTCAGTCCATAGGCAATGAGCTTGTTGAAATCGACTTCAAGCTCGAATGTCTTGGTCTTGCCGCCCCATCCGATGACGTCGACCACGCCCGGCACCGCACGGAAGCGGCGTTGCAGCATCCAGTCCTGCAGCGTCTTGAGATCGAGGACGCTGTAGCCTGGGGGGCCGGCCAGCCGATAGCGATAAATCTCACCAATCGGACTGACCGGCGAAATCTGCGGCTGCGCTCCGTTGGGCAGGGCTGGAAGCTGCGAGAGCCGATTGAGCACCAGCTGCAGCGCCTGCTCATAGGTCAAGTCGAACGAGAACTGCAGCTTCACGTCCGAGAGGCCATAAAGCGAGATGGTGCGGATGGAGGTGAGGCCGCGCAGCCCGGCGGTCTGGGCCTCGATCGGAATGGTGATGTAGCGCTCGATCTCCTCGGCCGAGAGTCCCGGCGACTGCGTGATCACATCCACCATCGGCGGCGTGGGATCAGGGTATGCTTCGATGTTGAGGTCGCGGAACGCCATGATGCCGCCCGCGAGCATCATCACGAACAGCACGACCATCAGAACGCGATGCTTGAGGGCAAAGGCGACGACTGCATTCATGGCAATGCCTCAGTCGCCCAGCGATGATCTAGAATCGTTTCGGCAAGTGTGCAAATGGAAACCACGGGATGTGGCGATGTTTACGCCTTTTATATAAGGCGTCGCGTCGCCTGGAAATCATCAGCTGCCGGTCGCGGCCGACGCCACCCGGTCGATGAAGAGGCTGCCCCTGGTGATCACGCGGTCGCTGGGCGCAAGGCCCTCCAGCACTTCCACCATGGCGCCGTTGGACAGCCCGACCTTGATCTGCCGCAGCTCGATCGCGGTATCATGGTCGCGCGCGACCCACACCCGGGCGCTCTCACCTTCATGGATGATGGCGTCGCGCGGGACCGCGACCGCCATGTCGCCTTCGCTGGTGAGGATCTTCACGCTCGCGAACATTTCCGGCTTGAGCAATCCGGCGGCGTTGTTCACGGACGCTCGCACCAGCAAGCGCCGCGTGGTCGGATCGAGCGCCGTTGCCACATAGGAAATGTTGGCCGGGAACGAACGATCCGGATAGGCCAGGACGGTGAAAAAGATCGGCTGACCGATATGCACCATCGGCGCCTCGGTCTCGCGGATATAGGCCACCACCCAGACGGTCGACAGATCGCCGATGACGAACACC
>Ga0208989_10000216_pt1 | contig 14956 bp, 14 predicted proteins | sample MedBloCAOM3_M1_FD_187852 | JGI IMG/M metagenome (GOLD analysis project Ga0208989, IMG submission 187852) | Forest soil microbial communities from El Dorado National Forest, California, USA - Mediterranean Blodgett CA OM3_M1 (SPAdes) (version 2) | ecosystem: Environmental > Terrestrial > Soil >...
GAGATCGACGCCAGCCAATACGATCCCGCGCGCTTCGAGACCCGCCTCGAGCAGATCCCGGAGGAGGGCGCGCCGCTGCCGGCCCGCGACTCCCTGATGGTCGATGCGCCTTACGCGCCGATCGAACGGCCGACCGAGGGCATTCCCGAAGCGCCCCTGCGAACTCAAGAGGGGCCGTTGCAGCCGCATGCCTCGCCTTCGATGCCGGCCGACTCGGTGCGCGATCGCACCCTGTTCGACCGTCTGGCCGGCCTGCGCATCGAGCCGATCCTCGGCCGGCTGCGGCCCGTCGCTCCGCCGCCTGTCGACGCCGAACCCATACCGCCGGTCGAGGCCGACCCCGAGCCTGTGACCGAACTGGCCGATGATAACCCGTTCACGCCTGATGAACTGGGCGCCGAGCCGCCACCCGCCGCCGCTGCGGCCGGGGTGACGATCGTGCCGCGCAAGTCGGCCGTCGCCCAGGGCAAGCGCGCCGCCCGGGCGGGCCAGCGCGAGCTCGATCTGGTGAGCGGCGAGTACCGTCTGCCGCCGCTCGACATCCTGGCGCTGCCGTCCAGGGTCACCACCGAGACCAAGATCGACGAGGGCGCGCTCGAGCAGAATGCGCGCCTGCTCGAGACCGTGCTCGACGATTTCGGGGTCAAGGGCCAGATCGTGAAGGTGCGGCCAGGCCCGGTCGTGACGCTCTACGAGCTCGAGCCCGCACCCGGCACCAAGTCGAGCCGGGTGATTGGCCTGGCCGACGACATCGCCCGCTCGATGAGCGCGGTGTCGGCGCGCGTCGCCACCGTGCCGGGCCGCAACGTGATCGGCATCGAACTGCCCAATGCGCGGCGCGAGACCGTCTTCCTGCGCGAGCTTTTATCGACCCGGCACTACGAGGACAGCCGGCTCGGTCTGCCGCTGGCGCTGGGCAAGGATATCGGTGGCGATCCGGTGATCGCGGACCTCACGCGCATGCCGCATCTGCTGATCGGCGGCACCACCGGCTCGGGCAAGTCGGTGGCGGTCAACACCATGATCCTGTCGCTGCTCTACCGCCTGCCGCCGGATCGCTGCCGCTTCATCATGATCGATCCCAAGATGCTGGAGCTCAGCGTCTACCAGGACATCCCCCATCTCCTGACGCCCGTCGTCACCGAGCCGCGCAAGGCGATCGTGGCGTTGAAGTGGGTGGTGCGCGAGATGGAGGATCGCTACCGCGCCATGAGCGCGCTCGGCGTGCGCAACATCGCGGGCTACAACGAACGCCTGGTCGAGGCCGCGCGCAAGGGCCACGGGCTCAGCCGCAAGGTCCAGATCGGCATCGATCCCGAGACCCGCCGGCCCATCTTTGAGGACGAGGAGATCGACCTCACGCCGCTGCCCTTCATCGTGGTCATCATCGACGAGATGGCCGACCTGATGCTGGTCGCCGGCAAGGAGATCGAAGCCGCCGTGCAGCGCCTGGCCCAGATGGCGCGCGCCGCCGGCATCCACGTCATCATGGCCACGCAACGTCCCTCGGTCGACGTCATCACCGGCACCATCAAGGCCAACTTCCCGACGCGCATCTCGTTCCAGGTGACCTCGAAGATCGACAGCCGCACCATCCTGGGCGAGCAGGGCGGCGAGCAGCTGCTGGGCCAGGGCGACATGCTCTACATGGCGGGCGGCGGCAAGATCGCGCGCGTGCACGGGCCGTTCGTGAGCGACACCGAGGTCGAGGAAGTCGTGCGACACCTGCGCGCGCAAGGTGTGCCGTCCTACATCGAATCGGTGACCGACGATCCCGATGCGGAAGAGGGCGGGCTCGGCTTGCCGGGCGAGGGCGAGGACAGCGAGAGCGACCAGCTCTACGACCAGGCGATCGCCCTGGTGGCGCGCGAGCGCAAGTGCAGCACGAGCTTCATCCAGCGCTACCTGCAGATCGGCTACAACCGTGCCGCCCGCATCGTCGAGCGCATGGAACGCGAGGGTGTGGTCAGCCCGGCCAACCATGTCGGTAAGCGCGAGGTGTTGGCACGCGACATCGACAATCGTGAGCGCTGAGCTCATCGGCCGCCGATTGCAAGGCCCCAAGTTTTTCTGATAGAGCGACTCGCCGAGCCGGGGGAAGGCGATGGTCGAGCGGGTGTTAAATCATTTGACAGAAAGCCGTCCTCGCTCGCGGCGAGATATCTTCCGTCTGGCCGCCGGCGGTGCGCTGGCGGCAAGTCTGCCCGGTTGCGCCTTGCCGGAACGCGGCCCACCGGTGCCGATCAACCGGACTGGCGAGGCGACGGTGCTCGGCATTCCCAACGAACGGTTCTTCCCGTTCAAGGGGATCGATCCCCTTGAAGCAGAATTCGTGGCGGCCATGGACCGTCAAATGCGCGCCCGCGGTCTCAGCACACTTGCCGACCTGCCGCAGCTGCAGCTTCTCGCCGTGTCGGGCGGCGGCGAAAACGGCGCTTTCGGCGCGGGCTTGCTGTGCGGCTGGACCGAGCAGGGTGCGCGGCCCACGTTCGATCTCGTGACCGGCATCAGCACGGGCGCGCTCACGGCTCCATTCGCGTTCCTGGGCTCGGACTACGATCCGCAACTGCGCGCCGTCTACACCGAAACCCCGCCCGACCAGGTTCTTGTCAAGCGCGCGCTGACCGCCGCCCTGTTCGATGATGCGATGGCCGACAACGCCCCGCTTTTCAAAACAATCTCGCACTATGTCGACGAGCGGATGCTGGCCGGCATCGCCGCGGCCTACGATTCCGGCCGTCTGCTGCTCATCGCTTCGACCGACCTCGATGCGCAGGTGCCAGTGATTTGGAACATCGGCGCGATCGCCAAGAGCGGCAATCCGAAGGCCGCCGATACGATCCGCCGAGTCCTGCTCGCCTCGGCCGCGATTCCCGGTGCGTTCCCGCCGTCCATGATCGAGGTGACGCTGGACGGCAAGACATACCAGGAGATGCATGTCGACGGCGGCGCCTTCGCCCAGACCTTCCTCTATCCTTCCGCGCTGACCCGGAACCGCGCGCAGCGCAAACGCATGGGCCAGCCGGTGGTCGAGGCGCGCGCCTTCATCATCCGCAATGGACGGCTCGATCCCGAATGGGCCACGGTCGAGCGCCGCACGCTCGGCATCGCCGGTCGCGCGATCTCCACCATGATCGCCGCTGCCGGCTACAACGACGTGATCCGCATCTACGCCATCACGCAACGCGACGGCATCGACTACAACCTCGCCTTCATTGGCAGCGACTTCAACCAGGTCCTGCCGTCGCCATTCGATTCCGCCTACATGCGCGCCCTTTACGACTATGCCTTCCAGCAGGCGCGCCGCGGCTACGCCTGGGCGAAGAAGCCACCGATCGTCTGATCCGCTCGCCCTCCTAGGGGGCCAACCAACGGTCCGCCGCTCCTGCGGTCGATGGTGCGGGACAATTGGAATTACGAGGCTCGGCGCCTAACGCCGGCACAGACCGGCTGATCACTGTTACGATTTGGCGTAGGGGTCGAGTTTTCTGCAGTTCCGCAGTCTAGCGGCGAGGGTTACGGGCCGGTCGATTTACGTTACCTTCCGGGCAAGGAAGGCGGAATCGACCGGCAATGACTGACAGCGGAGGACCAAAACAACTGCCAACGGCGGGCGTACATCGCCGCCGGCGCATTCCGCTGGTGTGGATCGTTCCGTTGATCACCGCCCTGATAGCGGCGTGGCTGGCCTGGGATACCTTTTCCAAGCGCGGGCCCACCATCGTCATCTCCTTCGATACTGCCGCCGGCCTCACCGCCGGCCAATCCCAGCTCAAATACAAGAACGTGGTGATGGGCACGGTGAAGACCATCACTGTCTCGCCCGACTTCACCCATGTGTTGGTGACGGTGGAGACGGTGCGCGAGGCCGAGCCCTTCCTGAACGACAAGACGATCTTCTGGGTGGTCAAGCCGGAACTATTCGCCGGCAACATAACCGGTCTGGAGACGCTCCTGTCGGGCTCCTACATCGGCCTGCGCCCATCGACCGAGAAAGGCGTGCCGCGGCATCACTTCATCGGCGAACAGGACCCGCCGGTCCTGCAGGCCTGGGCCAAGGGCACGACCTTCAAGCTGCAAAGCAAGCGGCTGGGCTCGATCAGCCTGGGCTCGCCGATCTACTTCCGCGATCTCGAGGTCGGCACCGTGCTGGGCTGGGACCTGGGTGACCTCGCGAACAGCGTCACGATCCACGCCTTCGTGCGCGCGCCCTACGACCAATATGTCCATGACGACACGTCGTTCTGGAATGCCTCCGGCCTGTCGGTAAAGCTCGCCAATGGCGGTATCTCCCTCCAGATGGAATCGCTGCGTGCCCTGCTGCTGGGCGGCGTCGCTTTCGACACGCCGTCCGACAGCACGCAGCCGGCCGCCCCAGCCGACCACCAGTTTCCACTCTATGCCAGCCTCGAGATGGCGAGGTCGGCGGGCTTCGGGCACCAGCTCCTGCTCCTTTCATACTTTCCGGGCTCAGTGGCTGGTCTCGACGTCGGGGCCGACGTAACCCTGAACGGGTTGAAGATCGGCGAGGTGACCGACGTCAGCCTGGTCTACGATCCGCAGAAGGATCGCATCGTGGTGCCGGTGCACTATCGAGTCGAGGCCGGTCGCATCAACAATATCGCGTTCGCCCAAGGTCTCGCTCCGGGAACGCTTGCCGCCGAGATGGTCAGGCGCGGCATACGCGCCACCCTGCAGTCGCCGAGTCTCATCACCGGGCAGAAGATCATTGCCCTTGAACGCATTGACGATGCCCCGCCGGCAGAGCTCAAGCGCGACGGCGATGTCTTTATCGTCCCCACCTCGGAAACCGGCGGTTTCGACAGCATCACCCGCTCGGCCAACGAGCTCCTGTCCAAGATCAATCGCATCGACTTCGACCGCATCGGCAAGAGCCTCGTCGGCGCCGCATCGGGACTGGATGAGACGATCAACGGGCCGCAGCTCAAGAAAACCCTGGCGGCGCTCGAGAAGGCGATGGTCGACGTCCAGGACATCGCCAAGAAGCTCGACACCGACGCCTCGCCGGCGCTGAAGCGATTGCCCGAGATCGCCGCCCAGCTGCAGAGTGCCCTCACCCAGGCCAACCGCCTGTTTGGCTCGATCAACTCGGGCTATGGCGACGATTCGCGCTTCCGCCGCGACCTCGACCGGCTCCTGCCGCAGATTACCGACGCGGCGCGTTCGATCCGGGCGCTGACCGACCTGCTGTCGCGCCATCCCGAGGCCCTGATCCAGGGCCGGACCAACACCGGCAAGGAGTGACCAGGATGGCGCTGGGTCGTCGTCGCTTCGCAGGGCTTGCCCTGCCGCTTCTCGCCGCGGCGTGCTCTTCGGCCGATCCGGTCTACTACACGGTGGCGACCCGCCCGGGTCCCGTCCTGCCGGCCGGTCCCAAGGTCATCATGCTGAAGGACATCAGCCTGGCGAGCTATCTCGACCGTCGCGAGATCGTGCGCTCGTCGGAAGGCTACAAGCTCGACGTCCGGTCAAACGACTGGTGGGGTCAGCCGCTGGGCGGCATGCTGGGCAATACGCTGGTCATCGAGCTTTCCCAGCGCCTGCCGGCCAGCACGATCTATGCGGAGAGCGGCGCCATCTCCGCGGACCCCAACGCCGTCATCAGCATCAATCTGCAGCGTCTCGATGCCGACAGCACAGGCATGCTCATCCTGCTCGCCCAAGTCGCCATCGACTTCAACCGGCCACGGCGCATGGCGTCGCGCACCTTCACGATTTCCAAGCCGCTGCCGACGCCCGGCACACCGGGCCTCGTGGTGGCGATCAGCGACGCCTTGGGCGAGCTCGCCGACGGCATCGCCACGATGCTGCAGCCGTAGATGCGGCGGCTCTTTTCTTTGCTGGGGGAGCGCCACTTCAGGGCGGAGGTTACTCCGCCCGCAGTAGCGCGCTCCCAGCTGGTGACCAAACCGCAGCTTCGCGAGTGTCCCGGCTGCGGGTTGTTCCAGATCGTGCCGGCGCTCGAGGCCGACATGCGTTCCAACTGTACGCGCTGCGGCACCGTGTTGCGTCTCACCCGCGCCGATCCGCTGAACCGCCACCTGGCGCTGACCTTCGCCGCCCTGGTGCTGTTCGCCGTGCTCTGGCTGGCCATGCTGATGAAGGTCTCGACCGCCGGCATCGTGCATGAGACGACGCTGGAATCGGGGCCGATCGAGCTGGTCAACCGCGGCCTGTGGCCGCTGGCGCTCGCCGTCGCCTTCACCACGGCGATCGCGCCGGTCATCAAGTTCGCCGGCACGATCTATGTCCTGATCGGCCTCAAGATGCGATGGCTGCCGCCCAACCTGCGTGGCGTGTTCCTGGTGGCGCGCCGCGTGGGCACCTGGGCGATGCTGGAGGTACTGCTGCTGGGCGTGTTCGTGGCCTACACCAAGCTCGGCGACCTGGTCACGATCGAGCTTGGCCCCGCCGTCTATGCGCTGGGCCTGCTCACCATCGTCATCGTCTGGGCTGAAACCGCGTTCGATCCCCACGTCGTATGGGAGGAGATCGAGCGGCGTGGCCAGACACACGCGCCGCTGCCCGCCCTGGCGCCGCTCGAGTTTCGGCCCGGCGCTGCCGGGTGCGAGGGCTGTGGCCTGGTCTGCGTGCCGGCCGAGGGTGACGGCCGGTGCCCGCGCTGTGGCTCGGCCGTGCACGAGCGCAAGCCTGCCAGCATTGTGCGGACCTGGGCCTTCGTGATCGCCGCCGCCATCCTCTACATCCCGGCCAATCTCTACCCGGTGCTAACCGTGATCCAGCTCGGCGCCGGCGAGCCCAGCACCATCCTTGGCGGCGTCGAGGAACTGCTGGCCTCGCAGATGTATCCGCTGGCGCTGCTGGTGTTCTTCGCCAGCATCCTGGTGCCGCTGTTCAAGCTGATCGGGCTCAGCGCCATGTTGCTGACCACCCAGTTCGCGGGCCCCGAATCGGGCGCCGCCATGCTGCTGCGCGAGCGCACGCGGCTCTACTACATCGTGGCCTGGATCGGCCGCTGGTCGATGGTCGACATCTTCATGGAGTCGCTGCTGGGCGCGCTGGTCCAGTTCGGCCGCGCCGTCACCATCGAGCCCGGCATCGGCGCCGTCGCCTTCTGCGCCGTCGTGTTCATCACCATTTTCGCCGCCGAGGCCTTCGATCCGCGCCTGATGTGGGACGCGGCGGCCCGCAACGCCCACCGCCCGTTGCCGTCCGGACGCGCCTATCCCGGCACGGCGGCGGCGCCCGCCCTCAGTTGAGGGCGAAGGCGAAGCCCAGCTTGATCGTATGGTACTCACTGAGGCCGCGGATGGGCTCAACCTCGGTGAGCTCGTATCCGGCCGATATCCTGGCGCCGCGGCCGATATCGACGACGAGCCCGCCATAGAACTTGTTCCGGTCGAAGCCGGGGGTGCGGCCTGTGCCGTCGGTCTTGAGGTTGAAGTAGATCTCGTCCGACACCAGCACGGACCACGGCGAATCGCCGATCGGGTGCTGCGCGCTCAGTCGATAGCGCGTGCGGATCAGAAGCGCGCCATTGGTGTCGAAGAACAGCTCTTCGGTGCGCAGGCGATTGGCCAGCGAGAGGTGGCCGAAGTCCATGCCGAAGGCGATATCCTGGAAAGGTCCGCGCGTTGCAGCTATCCGGGTCGTGTAGGGCTGGTACTGGACGTAGCCGCCGACTACGGCCCAGTGCGGCGTGATCGCATATTCTACGGCAGGGCGAAGCTCCAGGCTGCGCGCACGGCTGACGTCGTGATCGATTTCCAACTTTGAGTCGAGCCTCAGTCGCCATTCCGGGCTGAGCCTGTATTCGAAACCGAGTTCCGTCGCGAGCCGAAGATCGTCGTTTGGCGTTTGTGGCGGGGTCGGCTGCTTCGCCTGTTTCGCTTCTTTCTGTTGTGCCGTGGCGGGCGCGATGGTGATCGTCTGTGCGGCCAGGATCGATAGGACAGCCAATGCCAGAAGACGAGCCGGCGCCCGACCGGCCACCATCGTGAACGCGGACATGTAACGGTCTGTACTCTCAATCGTTACAATTCGGAAGGATCGGCAGCCATCCGGCCTTGTCAGTGCAGATGCAATGGCGGCTTCCTGCTTGAACACTCCGTATCGGCCGCCTAGGCTTGCGCAAGGCCGGCAAGGCGGCCACCCGTCCGCGGAGAGGGCTCAGCCCACCTTCTGGTTCCCTATTGGTCATTCGACCTTTCCTGCCCGCAAGCGGACGCCGGGCCTCAGGGAAAGGGAGAATCATGTCTGTCACTGACGGCACACGTCGCGAGCTGCCCGCTCGCCCCTCCAAGGAACATCTTCGCAAGCAGGCCAAGCGCCTGGCCGATCGGCAATCGTTGGGCCTCGCCCAGGCGCAGCGGAAAATTGCCGCCGGTTATGGCTTTGCCACCTGGGCCGATCTGATGCATCGCGTCGACAGCACTCACGGCGGCGAGACGGCGGTGCCTCTATCGCCTCTCGCCGCCGCGGCGCATGCCGGCGACCTGCCGGCGGTTCAGCGTCTTCTGCGCGAGGGACATGCGATCGAAGGCGCGCGCGGCGACGGCAACACGCCCCTGTGGCTGGCTTGTGCGAGCGACGCGCCGGCCGAGGCGCGAATCGCGATCGCCGAAGCGCTGCTGGCGGCCGGGGCCGAGATCCGCAACGACGGTGCCGGCGGCACGGCGCTGCACGCCGCCGCGGCGCGCGGCCCGCTTGCCCTCGTCGAGCTGCTGATCCGCAACGGCGCGCTGGAATGGCAGGGCGACCGCAAGGGTCGTCCGCCGCTCGCCGCGGCGAAACGAAGCGACGCCCCCGACAAGGCCGCCATCGTCGAGCTGCTCGATCGCCCGGTGATCCGCGATCGTGCGTTCCGCGCCGCCGTGGCGGCGATCCGGCGCGGCGACGTCGGGGGACTGGCGCGCATTCTCGACGCCGAACCGCGTCTTCTGCGCGAGCGCATCGTCGAGCCCGAGTGCTATCGCGAGGCGGGCCGCCCGCAATATTTCCGCGATCCCAAGCTCTTCTGGTTCATTGCCAACAACCCGACGCTGATGAAGCGCATGCCCGACAACATCGTCGAGGTTGCCGAGGCCATGATCGGGCGCGGCGTCGACAAGGCCGATCTGGACTATGCGCTGGAGTTGGTGATGACGAGCGCGCCGGCGCGCGAGCAGGGTCTGCAGATCCCGCTGGTCGAGCTTCTCCTCCGCGCCGGTGCCACGGCCACGACGCGGGCGATCGACGTGACGTTGGGCCATCGCGAGCTCGCGCCGATCCTGGCGCTGTTGCAGGCTGGTCGCGAGATGACGGCGCCGATCGCCGCCGCCCTCGGCCGGACCGACCAGCTCGCCGAGCTGCTGCGCACCGCGTCGGCGGACGACGTCCAGAATGCGCTCGGCATGGCCGTCATCAACGGGCAGACCGACGCGGCGCGTCTGACGCTCGATGCCGGCGCCGATCCCAACCGGTTCCTGCCGGTTCACACGCACAGCCTGCCGCTGCACCAGACGGTGGTCGACGAGAAGCTCGAGCTGATGGAGTTGCTGGTCGCGCGCGGCGCCCATACAGACATCGCCGACAAGTTGTGGAACGCGACGCCCCTCGGTTGGGCGATTCATCAGGGCAAGGATCGCGCTCGCGCCTGGCTCGAGCGGTTGGGGGCTCGCATCTAGGCCAATTGCAGCTGGACTGACGTTTTAACTGCTTCGGAACGCTTTTTGCTGGTTAAGTCGAACTGGAACAGGAGGAGCACCAATAATGGCCAAGGAAATTCTGTGCGGCTTCGGTATCGACGTCGATGCCGTGGCGGGTTGGCTGGGCAGCTATGGCGGCGAGGATTCGCCTGACGACATTTCGCGCGGCCTGTTCGCGGGCGAGGTCGGCAGCCCGCGGCTGCTCAAGATGTTCGAGCGTCTGGGCATCAAGACCACCTGGTTCATCCCCGGCCACTCGATCGAGACCTTTCCCAAGGAGATGAAGGCGGTGGCCGACGCCGGCCATGAGATCGGCATCCACGGCTACAGCCACGAAAACCCGATCGCCATGACGCGTGAGCAGGAGACCGAGATCCTCGACAAGTGCATCGATCTGGTGACCAAGCTTTCGGGCAAGCGGCCGACCGGCTACGTCGCGCCTTGGTGGGAGTTCTCTCCGGTCACCAACGAGCTCCTGCTCGAACGCGGCATCAAGTACGACCACTCGCTCATGCACAACGACCATCAGCCCTATTATGTGCGAGTCGGCGATCGCTGGACCAAGATCGACTACGCCAAGAAGCCGCGCGAATGGATGGTGCCGCTGCAGCGAGGGCAGGAGACCGATCTGATCGAGATTCCCGCAAGCTGGTATCTCGACGACCTGCCGCCCATGATGTTCATCAAGAAGTCACCCAACAGCCACGGCTTCGTCAATCCGCGCGACATCGAGGAGATGTGGCGCGACCAGTTCGACTGGGTCTACCGCGAATACGACTACGCCGTGTTTCCGATGACCATCCATCCCGACGTTTCGGGCCGGCCGCACGTGCTGATGATGCTGGAGCGCCTCTACCATCACATGATCGGCCATCCCGGCGTGCGTTTCGTCACCATGAACGAGATGGCCGACGACTTCGCCAAGCGGTCGCCGAGGAAGAAGTGAAGATGCAACAACCCTCCGTCATGACGGTCTAGCGATGTGCGCGCTGTGTGGCGTCCTGGGTGGCTCGGGTCATTGGACAGATGCCGCCGCGCGCCCCGGCGTGTTCACGCGCAATGTCGATGGCCTGCAGCGCCGGCGCGAGCGGGGCCATCGCATCGCCTGCGCCAGCCGCGTGCTCGATTACTATGGCCTGACGCTCAGCGATTGGCAGGCGAGCTCCTACGTGCTGTCGACGGCGACGGGCAAGACCGAGATCGTCGACAATCTCACCCACCTCTGGGCGACGGCCGAGAAGCTTTTAGGCCGGCCCTGCGACCCGCTGGATCCCGACCTGATCCTCCGGCTGGAGACATCCGGTGGCTGAGCCGGTCTTCATCCCGGTCAACCTGATCACGGGCTTCCTGGGTTCGGGCAAGACCACGCTTCTGCAGCGCCTGCTCAGCCATCCGGCGCTCGCCGACACCGCGGTGCTGATCAACGAGTTCGGCGAGGTCGGGCTCGATCATCATCTCCTGGAGCGCATCGACGACACCATGGTGCTGCTGCAGTCGGGCTGCCTGTGTTGCACCATCCGCGGCGAGCTGTCGGCGGCGATCAAGGACCTGCATTCCAAGCGCGAGCGGGGGCTAGTGCCACACTTCCGTCGGCTGGTCGTCGAAAGCACCGGTCTGGCCGACCCGTTCCCCATCCTCTCGACCGTGCAGGCCGACCCCGTGCTCAGGCACCATTTCCGTCTGGGCAACGTCATCACCACGGTCGATGCGGTGAACGGCACGGCCCAGCTGGCGCGCCAGCCCGAGTGCACCAAGCAAGTGGCCGTCGCCGACCGGTTGGTGCTGACCAAGACCGACCTCGCCTCTGCGGAAGCGACCGACGCGTTGATCGCACGGCTGCGCCGGCTCAATCCTTCGGCGCCGCTGTCGCACGCAGCCGAAGCGCCGCTCGACGCCGAGGCCCTGCTGTCACACGATTTGTTTGCGACGGCCGGCCGCAGCGAAGCCGCGCGCCGCTGGTTCGCCGCAGAAGTGACGCCTCGCGATGATGAGACCGTGCACGATCGCAACCGCCACGACGAGACCATCCATGCCTTCGCGCTCAGCTTCGATGGGCCGCTCGACTGGACCCTGTTCGGCCTGTGGCTGACGATGCTGCTCAACCGTCACGGCGAGAAGCTGTTGCGCGTGAAGGGCATCCTGAACGTCGCCGGCTCGTCTACGCCGGTTGCCGTGCATGGCGTGCAGCACCTCGTCCATCCGCCCGTCCACATGACGGCGTGGCCCGATGCCGACCGGCGTTCGCGGCTGGTCTTCATCGTCGACGGTCTCGATCGTGGCCTGATCGAACGCTCGCTGAAGGCGTTTCTGCGGCAGGATGCGGGCAACGGCGAGCGGGTTCTCAATCAAACGGCCTTGGCGTAGATCCGGCTACACGCGGTAGCGGGTGTCCTTCGGGCCTTCGATTCGACGTCTTTCGGGCTTACATCGAGGCTCAATCCAAGGAGTCTCGCCATGTCCAAGTCCCTGACGCTGTTGATCGCCTGCCTGACGGCGGCCGCGCCATTCGCGGCCGAGGCCGAGACTGGCGATCAGGCCGGCGATCTCAGGTACTGCGCCCAACTCAGCGAGCTGTACGTCCGCTATGTCGGCCGCTCGGAAGCAGGTCCCAAGGCACCGGTCAGGCCCGACGTCAACGCGGGTGTCGCCCTGGCCAAATGCAGCGAAGGCGACGCCGCGACGGCTATTCCCATTCTCGAGCGCAAGCTCGTCAATGCCGGATTCACCCTGCCGCCGCGCGGCTAGAGCCCGTTCCCGCTTTCATAAATTGCTGATACGGCCCCACCTCACCCTGAGGAGGCCCGCAGGGCCGTCTCGAAGGGTTGGATACACCATCGTTGTTGCCCATCCTTCGAGACGCCGCGCTGCGCGCGGCTCCTCAGGATGAGGTTGTCTGTGAATCAACGTTCAATGAAAGCAAGTACTAGTTCCGACGCCAGGCCGCTTCGTTCTTCTGCTCGTAGTCGCGGAAGGTCTTGATCAAGGCGCCCAGCACCTCCGCCGAGGTTTCGAACATGGCTTTGAGCTGCGGCTCATCGACCTTGGCGATGTCCTGGCGCAGATGGGCTTGCAGGTCGGTCAGCGCCTTCAGCATTTTTTGGGTGTGATGGCGGGGATTGCGATGGTCGTTGGCCATGATGGGTTCCTCCTGCAATATCCCGCTCAATGCTCAGTAAGGTGTGGGCTCAGTAGGTGTGGTAATTGCGCTTTCGGTCCGGCAGGCGCGACATCACTGCGGCGATGAGGCAAGCGAGGGCAAGGACCTGCAGGCCAGCGCCCGCGAGATGCGAGTATTCCCACATGCGCCGCAGACGCATCCAATCGTCGGTCTGGACCGTCCAATTCGCGGTCGCTGCGTTCGCAGGATAGGTGTAGGCCCAGAACAGCACTTGCGCGCCCAGCACGAAAAGGAGGGCGAGCAGGGTCGGCACCAGTACGCGCCGTTCGCGCCGCGCGAGAAACGCTGCGGTCAGCAGGGCTATAACCTGCACCACCAGCACCAGCGAGAATCCGGCCCATCCGCGATAGATCTGCTGGACGATGAAGTACTCCTCGCGCGACAGGCCGATCTTGGCGGGTAATTCGAACGCATGGGCCAAGGCAGGACCAAGCATCAGCGCCGAGGCCAGCAGGGCCACGAAGAAGGCGACACTGGAAGCACGTGAAGGCATACCGAGGCTAACGCTGCCGCGGCCCGGGAGTTTCCGCCTAGTTGCTTAGGGTCTCCAGCGCAGGAAGTTGGCGATGAGCCTGAGGCCGGTCGCCTGGCTTTTTTCGGGGTGGAATTGCGTGCCGACCAGATTGTTGCGGCCGACGACGGCGGTGATCGGGCCGCCATAGTCGGTGAGCGCCAGCACCGTCTCGGCATGCGCGGCTTTCAGCTGGAAGGAATGCACGAAATAGGCATGGTCGCGGGCAGAGATGCCGGCCAGCAACGGATGCGGTTTTAGATCCGCCAATTCGTTCCAGCCCATGTGCGGGATCTTGAGATGGCCACCTTCCGCATTCGTGCCGGGTTCGATGCGCACGACGTCGCCCTGGATCCAGTCGAGCCCGGCATGGATGCCGTACTCGACGCCGCGCGTGGCCATCAGCTGCATGCCGACGCAGATGCCGAGGAAGGGCTTGCCGCGCTCGACCACCTCGCGCTGCAGGGCATCGACCATGCCCGGCACGCCGTAGAGGCCGGCGCGGCAGTCGGCGAAGGCGCCGACGCCCGGCAGCACGATGCGGTCGGCGTCGGCCACGTCGCGCGGGCTCGACGTCACCAGCACGCGGTCGTCCACTCCCGCCTCGCGCGCGGCGCGTTCGAAGGCCTTTGCGGCGGAGCGGAGATTGCCCGATCCGTAATCGACGATGGCGACGGTCATCGGTGGAGAATCACAAGAGGGCGTTCAGAGAACGCCCTTGGTGCTGGGCACCGCCGCCGCCTGGCGCGGGTCGATCTCGACCGCGATCCTGAGCGCGCGCGCGAGGCCCTTGAAGCAGCTCTCGACGATGTGGTGGTTGTTGTCGCCGTAATGGTTCCAGACGTGCAACGTGAGCCCGCCCAATTGGGCGAAGGCCTGGAACCATTCCTTGAACAGCTCGGTGTCCATGGTGCCGAGCTTGGGCTTGGAGAAGACGACCTTCCAGATCAGGTAGGGCCGGTTGGACGCGTCGAGCGCCACTTCGGTCAGGGTCTCGTCCATCGGGATATGGGCGGCGCCATAGCGGCGGATGCCGGCGCGGTCGCCCAGCGCCTTCATCAGGCACTCGCCCAGCACGATGCCGCTGTCCTCGGTGGTGTGATGGTAGTCGATGTGCAGGTCGCCCTCGGCGCGCAGCGTGATGTCGATCAGGCTGTGGCGGCTCAACTGCTCCAGCATGTGATCGAGAAAGCCGATGCCGGTCTTGATGTCGTATTTGCCGGTGCCGTCGAGGTTGATGGCGGCGGCGATGCGCGTCTCCTTGGTGGCGCGCGAGACATAGGCCCGCCGCCCGCCGGTTCCCGGCGTGGTCAGGATGTTGCCCTTGGCGGCCTTGGGAGCAGCCTTGTGGGCGGCCGTTACGCTGGCCTGGCGGGCCATCTAAAAGTCCTTTCGGTTGCCGCCCCGTTCATACAGGAACGCGGGCCGCGCGGTCGAGCGCGACGCGCGTCAGAATGACGCCCAAAAGCACGATCAGGCCGCCCAGCACACGGGCCGCGGTCAGCGGATCGCCGAAAAACGCCACCGACAGGCCGACGGCCGCCACCGGGATCAGGTACATGTAGACCATGACCCGGCTCACCCCCAGCCGGTCGAGCC
>Ga0208989_10000217_pt1 | contig 14912 bp, 13 predicted proteins | sample MedBloCAOM3_M1_FD_187852 | JGI IMG/M metagenome (GOLD analysis project Ga0208989, IMG submission 187852) | Forest soil microbial communities from El Dorado National Forest, California, USA - Mediterranean Blodgett CA OM3_M1 (SPAdes) (version 2) | ecosystem: Environmental > Terrestrial > Soil >...
CCTCGACAACGTGCCGCGGCTTGCCGACGTGGCGCAACTGCAGCGCATTCTCGGCAATCACGGCGTCGATATCACCTCAGTGGGCAAGCGGCCCGGCGACCACGAATATCAGGGCCAGACGCTGCACATTTCGGCGGCCGACATCATCGATACCAAAGCACCTTACGAACTGGTGTCGCGGATGCGCGCCAGTTTCTGGGTGATAGCACCGCTGCTGGCGCGGATGCATGAGGCCAAGGTGTCGCTGCCCGGCGGCTGCGCCATCGGCACCCGGCCGGTCGATCTCTTGATCATGGCGCTGGAGCAGCTCGGCGCCGAATTGACGATCGACGGCGGCTATGTGATCGCGAAGGCGCCCGGCGGCCTCAAGGGCGCGGCCATCGACTTTCCCAAGGTTACCGTGAGCGGCACCCATGTCGCGCTGATGGCGGCGACCTTGGCCAAGGGCACCACGGTGATCACCAATGCCGCCCGCGAACCGGAGATCGCCGATCTGGCGGCATGCCTGATCGCGATGGGCGCCAAGATCGCCGGTCTCGGCAGCCATGTGTTGACCATTGAGGGCGGCGCGCCGCTCGCCGGCGCCGTCCATAGCGTTCTGCCGGACCGCATCGAGCTTGGCACCCTTGCCTGCGCCGCGGCCCTGACCGACGGACGGCTGTTCCTGCGCCACGGCCGTCTCGATCTTCTGGGCGCAGCCGGCGCCTTGCTCGGCACAGCCGGTGTCGAGATGCATGAAGTCGACGACGGTGTGATGGCCAGCCGCGCAAAAGGCGGCCTCTCGGGCGTGGACTTCACGACCGGCCCCTACCCCGCCTTCGCAACCGACCTGCAGGCGCCGGCGATGGCGCTGCTGGCGGCGGCAACGGGCGCCAGCACGATTACCGAAACCATTTTCGAGCAGCGCTTCCGACACGTCGATGAGCTGCGCAAGATGGGCGCGAACATCGCGGTCCGCGGCCGAACCGCGTTGATCCGCAGTGTCGGCCGGCTGCAGGGGGCGTCCGTGACCTGCACCGATGTCCGCGCGGCGGCCGCCCTTGTCATCGCCGGGCTGTCAGCATCCGGCGAGACGGCACTCGCCGGCCTCGATCACCTCGACCGAGGCTACGACCACATGGCGGAGAAACTTGCGGCCTGTGGCGCGACCATCATCCGTCCGTCCTAATAGAGCCTGGGAATCAGCCGCCAGGTGCGCTCGCAGTAGGCCTCGTAGTCTTTGCCGAAATGCGCGCGCAGCAGTTTCTCTTCCGACCGAATGCGCGCGACGAGCGGAGGAACAATGAGCGCCGCAAGCAGCACGCCGACACTCGAACGGAAGGCGAGAGCCCAGCCCAGCGACATGACAAGCAGGCCGAGATAGCTCGGATTGCGGATGCGGCTGTAGATGCCGCCGGTGACCAGCTCATGGCCGGGCTGGATAGCGACCAGGCCACTGAAGCGACGGCCGAGCACGAAGACCGGCCAGAGCCGCAGGGCACCGCCGCCGGCGTACAAGACAACGCCCAGCCAACGGACGGCATCGCCGTCGAGGACCCAGAATTCCTTGCGGTCGGTGTAAGCCGGCAGCCAGGCGGACAGAAGTCCGATCAGGCCCACCGCGCCGATGATCCAGCGGTTGGAGCGGTCCTCGCGCTCACCGGTGCTGAGGTTCCCGGAACTGAACAGAGCAGCGACGACCATCGCCACGGTCGCGACCACCAACGCGATCCGCGCCGGATTGGCAAGGAAAGGGCCGAAACCGCCCCAGCCCAATACGGCAAGCCCAAGATAGACGAGGACTCCGCCAACTGAGGCAAGCGCCAGCGTGGGCTTGGACATGGCGCCTATGTGGTTACAGAGCGCGCGATGTCAATTCCTGCGCGCGTCGTTCATGTTCCTCTCCCCCCTTCAGGCTCCTCTCTCCCTTGGGAGGTTGGGTGAGGGGGGAACTCACCTCACCTCTCCCACGCTCAGGGTCCTCTCCGCCGCGAAGCGGGGGAGAGGAAGGGCCCCATTGCGAAGCAATGGGTAGGAGAGGTGGTGGCTGATAAGCACGGGATATTTCTGGTGTCAGCACCGCGGCCCACCTCACCCTCCCGCGATGACGCGGGCGGAGAGGGACTATGAGCGAGATGTGTGAATCTAACGGCGTCTCACGGGCGGAGAGGACAGCCAATCATTCGGCGGCGACGGCCATCGCCTGCTTGAGCCCCGGCATGGTGAAGCCGAGCTTGTCGAGCTTGGCGATCATGTCCTTGCCGGCCTTCTCGTCGGTCTCGACCAGCGGCGGCCGCACCGGCGTCCAGGCCGCGTCGCTGCCGTAATGGGCGATGCAATACTTCAGCGCCGGGATCATGACATAGCCCTGCATGACGCCACGGACGTCGTTGATCCAGGTCTGCAGCGTCTCGCCTTCCGGCGTCTGGTACTTGTGATAGGTCTCGGCGATCTTGCCAGGGTTGATGTTGGCCGTGGCGCTGATGCAGCCCGCGCCGCCCGACTTGATGTTGTCGATCAAGGGCTTCTCGTTGCCCGAGAAGACGTCGAAGCCATCCTTGGCGAAGGCGTCGATCATGCTCTTGGTGTGCGGCCAGTCGTCCGACGAATCCTTCATGCCGGCAATCTGCTTCGGGTACGCCTTCATCAGCCGCTCGACCAGCTTGTGGGTGATCGGCACCGCCGAGACCGGCGGGATGTGATAGAGATAGACGCGCAGCCGGGCGTCGCCGACCCGCTGCACGACCTCCGAGAAGAAGCGGAACAGCCCCTCCTCCGGAACGCCCTTGTAGTAGAAGGGCGGCAGCATCAGCACACCCGCCACGCCGAGCTTGGTGGCATGCGCGCTCACCTTCGCCGCCTCGTTGATCGAGCAGGCGCCGGTGCCGGGCATCATGCGATCGGTCGGCACGCCGGCCGAGACGATGGACTCGAGGAGAGCCATGCGCTCGTCGGCCGACATGGAGTTGGCCTCGGAATTGGTGCCGAACACCGCCAGCCCGCAATCCTGGCTGAGCAGCCACTTGCAGTGGGCGATGAAACGGCCGACGTCGGGCGAGAGGTCGCGCTTGAAGGGCGTGACGACCGGTGAAAGAACACCTTTGATCCGCGGTGCGGCCATGATTTGATTTCTCCCGGGGAATGGCGCGCCTTTTCTGCAACGAAGCGCCGGAGACGTCCAGTGCCAGCTTCGACCAGCGATATCCTGCCTGACGACGGCACCAACGGAACCTTGATCGGCCGGGTCTGGCGGAAGGGAAAACCCTCCGGACCCAGCGTCGTGGCGGTGCGGGCCGACGGGCTCTACGACATCACCGCGGCGGCGCCCACGGTGGCCGACCTCTGCAATGCACCCAATCCCGTGGCGCTCGTCCGCCATACCACGGGCGACCGGTTAGGCACGCTGAAGGAGCATTTGGGCGACCTTTTGGCGCCGATCGACCTGCAGGCGATCAAGGCGGCCGGTGTCACCTTCGCCGTGAGCCTGCTCGAACGCCTGATCGAGGAGCACGCCAAGGGCGATCCCGCGCGGGCCGAGCAGGTGCGCAAGGAACTGAACCAGATCATCGGCGCCGATGTCAGCACCATCAAGCCGGGCTCGCCCGAAGCCGAGGCCCTGAAGAAGACCCTTCTGGCGCGCGACGCCTGGTCGCCCTATCTCGAGGTCGGCATCGGCCCCTACGCCGAGATCTTCACCAAGGCGCCGGCCATGGCGGCGGTGGGCTATGGCGCCGAGATCGGCATCCGATCCGACTCGGACTGGAATAATCCCGAACCGGAGGTGACCCTGGTCGTGAACGCGCACGCCCAGATCGTCGGCGCCACCCTGGGCAACGACGTCAATCTGCGCGACATTGAGGGCCGCAGCGCCCTGCTGCTCGGCCAGGCCAAGGACAACAACGCCTCCTGCGCCATCGGTCCCTTCATCCGGCTGTTCGACCAGACCTTCTCGCTCGACGACGTGCGCCAGGCCAAGGTCGAGCTGGAAGTAACCGGCCCCGACCAGTTCCGGCTGCGCGGCGCGAGCGACCTGTCGAAGATCAGCCGCGATCCGACCGAGCTGGTGGCGCATGCCATGGGCAACACGCACCAATATCCCGACGGCATGGTGCTGATGACCGGGACCTTGTTTGCGCCCACCGAGCCGCGCAAGCCGGGCGGCGCGGGCTTCACCCACATGGTGGGCGACCTCGTCTCCATCCGCTCGCCCAAGCTCGGCACGCTCACCAACAAGGTGAACCATTGCGACAAGATCCCGCCCTGGACGTTCGGGGTGACGGCGCTGATGCGCAATCTGGCGGCGCGCGGGCTGCTGGGATGACCGACGACCTCTGCCGCCTGCCCGCCTCGGTGCTGCGCGAGAAGATTGCGACGAAGCAGGTTTCGCCGGTCGAATTGACCGAAGCGATCCTGGCGCGCGCGGAGAAGCTGCAGCCAGTGCTGAACTGCTTCATCACGCTGGTGGGCGATCAGGCGCGCGCCGCGGCCCGGCAGGCCGAGGACGCGGTGATGCAAGGCGGCACGCTCGGGCTGCTGCATGGCATTCCTTTCGCTGCCAAGGACCTCGTGAACACAGCGGGCGTGCGCACGACCTTCGGCTCGCTGCACCACGACGAGAACGTGCCCCGGGAAGACGCCGTTTGCGCCGCCCGCGTGAAGTCGGCGGGCGCCATCCTGTTCGGCAAGACGACGACCCCCGAATTCGGCCACAAGGCGCTGACCGACGCGCCCTTGTTCGGCCGCACGCGCAATGCCTGGAGCGCCGAGCGTACCTCCGGCGGGTCGAGCGGTGGGGCGGCGGTCGCGGTGGCGGCCGGCATCGGGCCGATCGGCATCGCCACCGACGGCGGCGGCTCGACGCGCATTCCGGCGGCGGCCAATGGCGTGGTCGGGCTGAAGCAGAGCAACGGGGTGATCCCGCACAGCCAGGTGGCCGATGCCTTCGGCAACTACACCTATGTCACGCCGATGACGCGCACGGTGATGGATACCGCGCTGATGCTGCAGGCCATGGCCGGCCCGCATCCGTCCGATCCCTGGTCGATCGGCATCGCGCCGCAGGACTACATCGCCGCGGTCCGCGTCGAGGGCGACCTTTCGGGCAAGCGCATCCTCTACAGCCTGACCCTGGGCAACACGGCCGTGGCCAGGGACGTGCGCGCGGCGTTCGAACGCGCGCTCGGCAGGCTGCGCGAGCTCGGCGCCGAGCTGGTCGAGCTCGACGAGAAGCCGCCCGACATGGAGCCGATCTGGAAGGTCATCAACCACACGACCTGGCGGGCGCGCTTCGACGAGCTGATCCGCCGCGAGGACAATCGGCTCTCCCCTTCGCTGGTGCGCCAGGTCGCCATGGCGTCGGAGTGGACGGGCGCCGACTACCAGCGCGCCATGTTCCAGCGCACCGATCTCTTCCGCATGGTTCAACGCTGGTTCGAGACGGCCGACTATCTGGTGACGCCGACGCTCTCGCGCACCGCGCTGCCGATCGACCAGGATCTGTTCGAGCCCATCCAGATCGACGGCGTGGAGGTGGGCGAACTCCGCCGCAACTGGTTTCCCTACACCATGCCCTTCAACATCACCGGCCACCCTGCCCTGACGCTGTGCTGCGGCTACGATTCGGAAGGCCTGCCGATCGGCCTGCAGGTCGTCGGCCGCTTCCGCGACGAGGCCTCGGTGCTGCGCGCGGCGGCGCTCTACGAGGCAAGCGAGGATTGGCTGTCACGATGGCCCGATCTTTAGGACGCCGCGCTGGGGGCGCGCCGCTCCAGTGGCGCGTCTTCTCATGCGGAGCGCGGACCTCCAGGTCCGCATCATGGCCATGAGCGGACCTGGAGGTCCGCGCTCCACGAGGCCGCCGCCCTTGTCCGCGGAGGAGATCCAGGCGCGGGTTCTCCATCGCGATGGCCTGATCCTGGTGATCGACAAGCCGGCGGGTCTCGCCGTCCATGCCGGCCCCAGCAAGGCGCCCAACCTCGAGGAGTGCTTCGACGCGCTGCGCTTCGGCCTGCCGCGTCCGCCGGCGCTGGCCCATCGCCTCGACGCCGACACGTCGGGCGTGCTGGTGCTGGGCCGTCATCCCAAGGCGCTGAGCAAACTCGGCCGCCTGTTCCAGGCGCGCAACACGGAGAAGACCTACTGGGCGGTCGTGCAAGGCGCGCCACCGGCCGAGGAAGGCGTGTTCGACCAGAAGCTGCTCAAGGTGAACACAAGGAGCGGCTGGTCGGTGAAGGTCTCCGACAAGGGCCAAACGGCGGTCACACGCTACAAGGTGCTGGGGCGCGGGCCGGACATGACATGGCTGGAACTGAAACCCGAAACCGGCCGAACCCACCAGATCCGCGTGCATTGCACTGCGGCCGGCTGCCCGGTGATCTCCGACCGGCTCTACGGACGGGCCGAGCCCGGCAAGCTCCTGCATCTGCATTCGCGCGGCATCGTGCTGCCGCTGTCCAAGACCAAGCCGCCGATCACGGTCACCGCGCCGCCACCATCGCATATGATCGAGGCGCTGAAGGCTTGCGGCTTCACTCCCGCTCCCTGACCCAAATCCGGAGCTCGTCGCCCGCTTCGAAGCCCGCCCCTTGGGCAGCCTTCAGCTCGTTGCCCGATTCGTAGCCGACCAACGACAGGCCCGGAAAAGTATTGGCCGCAAGCGACGCCAGATCACGAAACACTGCCACGGCGTCGGTGGGCTCGGCCACGACGTTGGACAGGCCCACGACGGTCTCGGCGCGATAGAACGTGCCGCCGGCGACGATGGCCCCGTCGCGACGGCCGGCGAACATGGCAAAGTTCTCGTCCTCGAACAGCGCCGGCGGGAAGGCCTCGCCCCATCTCACCCGCTCCCAGGCGAGACCCGACGAGGTCCGCGCGATCAGGAGCGGCAATTGCCGGATCCAGTGCGCATCGAACAGCAGCTCGAAGCCGCGGCGCGACAGGTCGAGGGTGTTGAAACTGTCCTTCACCGCCCAGCGGCCGGGCAGGTTCGACTTCAGCAGGATGTCGATGGTACCGCGCTGCTCGACAAGGGCTGCTTCGTCGTGCGCCAGCGTGGCCGCATTGGGATAGAAGCGCGGCACGGGCACGGCATTGACCCACATGTGCGGCAGGAACGTCCCCGGCCGGCCATGCGCGCGGCAGACCGCGTCGCACCAATGTGCGTTGTTGAGGGCCGCTGCGGGCGTCCAATCCTTCAGGCTCTGACTTCCTCGCGCTGAAATATGATGTAGGCCGCGGCGAACACCACGATCGTACCGGCAATCAAGCCGGTAATCTGCGGCCAGATCAACAGCAGGCTTTGCCCGAAGGGCAGCGGCGCGCCCATGATCGCCCCGTACATCTGGCTCTGGATGATGGGGCCGAGCGTGCGGGTCTCGGGATTGAGCAGGCCGATCACCGCCTCGCCGAACAGGGTATTGGGCGAGAGCCGGTCGAGGAACGATTGGAACTGGATCAAAGCCAGCGTCTCGTCGATCGATGCCCGACCCGACATCACGTCGGGCGAGGCAAAGGCGACCACGATGGTGGGCACGATCAGCGGCCACACGATCAGGAAAAACAGCCACACGCCCAGCGCGCACAAAGCCGAGGTCGCCGTCGAGCGGAAGATCACCGAGAACAGCATCGACGCGGCCAGCCACACGCCACCATAGGCGATGGCGACCCCGAGAAAGGCGACGCCACGCGCCACCTCGACGCCGCGGGGTGGAATGCCGAGCAGCAGCAGGCCCGCGCCCAGCACGATCAGCCACAGCGCCACCAGCGCGACAGCCAGCGTGGCGAGCGCGCCCAGGAATTTCCCGAGCAGCAGCGCGTCGCGATAGATCGGCTGTGACAGGACGCGCGACAGTGTCCGGCGATTGAACTCGCCATTGACCGAGTCGAAGCCCAGGCCGATCGCCAGCAGCGGAATGGTGAAGCCCAGCGCCGCGGTGAAGGAAAACGGCACGCGGCTCGACGCCGAGGTGAAAATGCGCAGGAACAGGAAGGGGTCGGCCTCCGTCACATTGCGCAGCTCGGTGAGCGACGGCGCCACCGTGAGCGCGCCGAAGGCGATCACGAACAGCATCAGCACCATCATGCGTGCGCTGCTCAAATGATCGGAGAATTCCTTCATGAACACCGGGCCCAGGCCGGTGAAGGGCGAGCCTTCGCGACGCGCGATGCTACGCTGCATGCCGCGCCTCCTGGAAGTAGCGCGTATAGACCTCTTCCAGGCTGGGCTGCAGGTCGGCGAGCCTGGTCAGCGCGCCGCCGGCCGAGACGATGCGCTGAGCCGCCGCTGCGCGTACGTCGCGGTCGGCCACGACCCGCCAGGCTCCACCCTCGCTTCCTTGAGGGCCCTCCGGCATGACCTTCTGCACGCCCTCGATGCCACGCAGCGCAGCGGCGATGTCGATGCCCGAGGCTTCGACCAGGATCGGATGGCCGGCACCCAGCACCTGGTTGGCGAGTTCCACCACGGTGCCCATCAGGGCGATGCGGCCCTTGTTGAAGAGCGCCACCCTGTCGCAAACGCTTTGCACCCGATCGAGCAGGTGCGAGGACAGCAGCACCGCCACGCCCATCCGCTTCAGCCCGCGGATCATTTCCAGGAGCTCGAAGGTGGCGTGCGGGTCGAGGCCCGAGGTCGGCTCGTCGAGAATGGCGATCTCGGCCTTCTTCATCACGATCTCGGCGATGCCCAGCCGCTGCCGCATGCCGCGCGAATAAGTCGACACGCGTTTGTCGACCACGTCGGCCAGCTGCACGCTCTCCATCGCTTCCATGATTCGCCGGCCGATCTGCGATCGCGGGATGGCGAGCAGGCGCGCCGTGTAGACGAGATTCTCCCGCGCCGTCAGGTGATCGTAGAAACCCACCGCATCCGGCAGGTAGCCGACCCGGCGCTTGACCTCGAGCGGCTGGCGCACCGGGTCGAAACCCAGCACCTCGACCGTGCCGCCGCTGATCTCCGTCAGCCCCAGCATCATCAGGATGGTCGTCGTCTTGCCGGCGCCATTGGGCCCCAGCAGGCCGAAGATCTCGCCCCGGCGGATGTCGAGGTCGATGGCGTCGACGGCGCGCTGCGCGCCGTAGAGTTTCAGCAGCCCGCGCGCCTCGATGACGTTGTCGGCCATAGCGAGCGGCTTAGCGCCGGCCGAAGCGCGCGACCGCGCCCAGCAGGACAAGCAGCGCAATGGCGATGATGCCGATGCCGACGATGCCCCACAGGGTCGAGGTCGTCACGGTGATGCGGAAGTCCGACGACGCCGATTCGCCGCGGCCGCTGGCGCGGAACGAGGCGACATAGTCGCCGGCAATCGCCTTGTCGCCCGGCGTCACCAGGACCTGCACTTCCTTCTTTTCGTTGGGCGCCACGCTCGGGATGGTCTTGGGATTGAACTCGACCTTCCAGTTGGCCGGAACGGTGCCCGCCATCTCGACTTCCTCGATCGGCGCGGTGCCGTCGTTGCTCACGACCAGCGTGTAGGCGGCGGGTTTGCCGACTTCGGCCTCGCCGGACAGCCGGCCGTCCTTGGTCGAGAGCGCGAGCTTGCCCTGGCCGCTGATCTGCAACGTGACCCTGAGCTCGGCCGTGGCGCCCTCGGACGCGACCTTGACCAGCACTGGGTAGTCACCCGCCTTCACATCGCGCGGCGGCGTCACCTTGACCTTGATGTCCTTGGTCTGGCCGGCCTCGATCGGTATCGAGCTGATCTCGTTGGAGCCGAAGCCTTCGGTGAAGGTGGTCTGGAAGTTGGCCGGACTCTGGGCCGACAGCGCCACTGTGAGATCCTTGCCGCTGTCGTTGCCGACCGTGACCGTATATTCGAAGGCCGAGCGCGGCGTGCCGCGCAGCGACGGCAGGCGCGACTTCAGGCTGAGCTTGGCCGGCGTCTCGGTGCCGACGGTCAGGGTGAACACCAGATCGGGCGCCTGGGTGAGCGGGCCCTTGGCGCTCAGCACCACCTTCTGAGAGCCGGGCTTGGCATCCTTCGGCACGTCGACGCGGAGCTGCAGGCTGATGTCCTGGTTGATGCCCGGCATGGCCGAGGCGACGGACTGGCCGCCGCCCAGGATGTCGACCTTCCAACCGACCGGCACGTCGGAGAGCGAGAGCGCCACCGGCTCGGGCGGCAGGCCCGAATTGGTGAGCTTCACGCGAATGGTGGTGATCTCGCCGGCACGGACCGTCTGCGAGGGATAGTCGGTGACGAGGAACAGGCCCCTAATGGAAGATGAGGCCGGCGGATCGGCGGCCTGGGCGAAGCCCGCCGCAGCCATGACGAACGAGGCGATGAAGGCGAACAGGGCAATCGAACGGCGCATCGTCGGTGTCTCCGGGTCAGGCGGCTGCGCTCGGCCGGGCCTTCATGCGACCGAACCAGGCTGTGAGGTTCTTGCAATCGGGATCGAGCGGCTGGCCGACATTGGCCATGAAGTCGAGGAAGGCGAACAGCAGGATGTCGGCCATGGTGAGCTTGTCGCCGGCGATGAAGGGCTTCGAGCCCATCAACCCATCGAGCCACTTGAGCTTGTCGCGCGCCGTTGCCTTCAGCCCGTCGGCCGAGCCGGGAATACAGCGGACGCGATTCTCGAACATTTTCAAACCCTCGGCAAAGCGGAAGCCGTTGGCGGCCGGCTCGGCGATGTTGAGGTCGATGCGACGCGCCCACATACGGGTCCTGGCGCGCTCCTCCGGCGTGTCGCCGATCAGCGAGGGCGTGTCCTTCTTCTTTTCGTCGACGTACTCGCAGATCGCCGTGATCTCGGCCAGCACGGTACCGTCTTCGAGTTCCAACGCAGGAGTCTGGCCCGACGGATTGACCTTGAGATAGGGCTCGCGCCGATTCTCACCGCCCCGCAGATCGACATCGACCTTGGGGACGTCGAAGCCCTTCTCGGCCATGAACATGCGGACCATGCGTGGGTTCGGCCCACCCGAATTATAAAGCTTCATCTTGTTCCTCCCTGAGCGGCCGCAAGCGCTATCAAATCGGCCGGCTGCCGGTCAACAGCCGGCACCCGTGATCATCGCCACGGTTCGACCAAAATCTTGGTGTGCCGCTCGGGGCTGCCGAGTTCGGCGAAGGCGCCCTTCACGCCGTCGAGCCCGACCTTGCCGGTGATCAGTGCGTCTGCATCGACCTGGCCGTCGGCCAGCAGGCGAAGCGAATGGGCGAATTCATCAGGCGTGTAACCCAGCACGAACTGCAGGCTGAGTTCCTTCACGATGCCGAACATGGGCTCGATGGTATCGGGCTCCATGCAGACTCCGACGACCACGACGCGTGCGTCGCGCGGCACCTTCTCGAACATCTGCTGCAGGACGCCCGGCACGCCGACGCATTCGAAGATCGCCGCCCGCTTGGCCGGGTCGAGCTTCACATAAGGTGACTCCTGCGCCGGATCGACGACGATATCGGCGCCCATCTTCACGGCGAGCTCGCGGCGCTTGGGCGAGAAATCGGCTGCGACGATCGGACGTATGCCCTTCAACCGCAGGGCGGCGATGACGGCGAGCCCGACCGGCCCGCAGCCCACCACCAGCGGCGCCTCGTCGCCCTTTAGGGCACCCTTCTCGACCGCGTGCACGCCTACCGCCAGCGGCTCCGTGAGCGCGGCATGGTCCGTCGACAGGCCGTTGGGCACTTCGAGCAAGAGAGGTGCGGCGAGCAGCATCTGCTCGGCATAGCCGCCGACATAGGTGTTGGAGTAGCCCATGCCCTTCGGCCCGTCGACCTCCATCATCAGCGGCATGGCACAAACGCGCGCACCCGGCTTCACCTTGCGGTCGGTGTCGGGGCCGTAATCCAGAACCTCGCAGCAGAATTCGTGACCGAACACGACATCGCGCGACAGGTCCATCGGCACGCGGCCCGGAATGCGCTTGGTCACCGCGACCATTCGGTGCGCGTGCTTGGCGGCATGCAGGTCGGAGCCGCAGATGCCGCAAGCCAGTGTCTTGACCAGGACCTGGCCGCGCGCGGGCACCGGCGCGGGCAGCGTATCGACGACGATGTCGCCGCCGCGGAAGATCGCCGCCTTCATTCGATGAACTCCCCGACTGTGTCGACGAACGCCTGCAGCCTGTCGTGGTGCACCCAGTGCCCGGCGTTGTCGAACGAGACGACGTCGGCATTCTTGAAGTGCTTTAGCCGCCCATCATCCGCCGGATTGGAGGCCCAGCTCTCCTTGCCGTAGATCAACAGGGTCGGACAGGTGATTTGGGTCCACAGCAGCTCGATATCGTTATAGCTCATGTCGTAGGGCGGCGAGGTGCGGACGTAATTGTCGAACTTCCAGCTATAGGTGCCATCCTCATTCTGGTTGACGCCTTGCTGCGTGAGGTGCCGCGCCTGCTCGGCCGAGAGATGCTTGTTCTCCTCCTGCATGCGCTTGAAGGCATCCTCGATGGTGGAATAGCGGCGCGGCAGGCGGCCGGAGAGCTTGCGCTGCTCGTCGACCCATTCGCGCACGCGCTCGGCCATGCTCTTCTGGCCACGCTCGGCGATCACCTTGGGCGATGGGCCCAGCCCCTCGATGGCGACCAGCCTGCGCACCTGCTCGGGATAGATGCCGGCATAGCGCAGGCAGATGTTGCCGCCCAGGGAGTGGGCCACGATCGTCACCGGCGCCAACTGCTGCTGGTGTACGAGCTGCGCCAGGTCGTAGATGTAGGCCGACATCGAGTAGTTGCCGTCGGGAGACCACTGGCTGTCGCCGTGCCCGCGCAGATCGGGGCAGATGATATGCCAATCCTTGCGCAGGGACTGCGCCACCCAGTCCCAGTTGCGGCAATGATCGCGCCCGCCATGCACCAGCAACAGCGGCGGCGCGTCGGGATTGCCCCAGTCGACATAGTGAAGACGCAGGCGTTGGGAAAAATAGTGCCGGGACGTCGGGCCCGGCATGCCGTTCAGGTTGCTCATTGCTGTGGTTATAAACGAAACGGATGGAAATTGAGTGAGCCGTTCTTGCCAAAATTTGGCATACTCCCTAACTTGAATCCATGAGCACGATGAACATCTCACTGCCGGATGCTCTGAAGTCGTTTGTTGACGAGCAAGTGACCAAACGCGGCTACGCCACAAGCAGCGAATACGTCCGTGAATTGATCCGCGCCGACCAAGACCGCGAGCGCCTGCGCAAGCTGCTGCTCGATGGTGCTGCATCAAAATCCACAGCGGCGATCGACGATAGCTATTTCAGTGGCCTCAGGAGTCGGATCCGTCAAGCAAAGGGCAAGTGAGCAAAAAGCCGGTCAGACCGCGTGAATTGGCGCGTCGCGACGCCGAAGCGGCCGTTGACTACTACATTCGGGAAGCCGGCCCCGAAGTCGCCCTAGCCTTCGTGGAAGCGCTGCGCACTGCGTACCGCATGATCGCGGATCATCCCGCCGCCGGATCGCCTCGACCTGCCCATGAGCTTGCGCTTCCGGGGCTGCGTAGCCGCATGCTGAAGCGCTACCCTTATCTCGTCTTCTATATTGAGCAGGGCGATCACATCGATGTCTGGCGCGTATTGCACGCCCATCGAGACATCCCTGCATGGCTGAGAGAGCCTGAAGGTTAGTCCTGTCGTGAAACGTCGCCCAGTACCTTGTGTGCGTCGCAAGGCCTTCCGCCGCGCCGCAGATTGCGTCACTCTTGCGCCATGATGAGTCCCGAACAGAACGAACTGATCACCCGCATCGGGCCGGGCACCAGATGCGGCGCGCTGATGCGGCATTATTGGCATCCGGTGGCGCTTGCCGACGAGCTTCCCCAAGAGCGTCCCACTAAGGCGGTGCGCGTGCTGGGCCAGGACTTCGTGCTGTTCCGCGACGAGCGCGGCCGGCACGGCCTGCTCGACCGCGACTGCCCGCATCGCGGCGCCGATCTCGCCTACGGTCGCCTGGAAGATGGCGGCCTGCGCTGCCTGTTCCATGGCTGGCTGTTCGACGTCGACGGCAAGTGCCTGGAAACGCCTGCCGAGCCCGAAGGCAGCGTGCTTTGCCAGCGGGTGCGTCAACGGTCGTATCCCGTCGTCGTCAAGAACGGCATCGTCTTCGCTTATCTGGGTGACGGCGAGGCCCCCGCCTTCCCCGACTTCGACTGTTTCCTCGCTCCCGGGACGCACGCCTTCGCCTTCAAGGGCCTGATCGAGTGCAACTGGCTGCAGGCGCTGGAGGTCGGCATCGATCCGGCGCACGCCTCCTACCTGCATCGCTTCTACGAGGACGAAGACACCGGCGCTTCCTACGGCAAGCAGTTCCGCGCGGCCTCGTCCGATTCCGACATTCCGATGACGCGTCTGCTGCGCGAGTTCACGCGGCCGCAGATCGACGTCGAGGGAACCGACTATGGCCTGCGACTGTTCGCCTTGCGCCGCTTGAGCGACAAGCACACCCACGTGCGCGTCACCAACCTCGTCTTCCCCTACGCCTTTGTGATCCCGATGAGCGCGGAGATGACGATCACCCAGTGGCACGTGCCGATCGACGATACGTCCTGCTACTGGTACGCGATCTTCACCAGCTTCGGCGCGCCGGTCGACCACGCGCAGATGCGCGAGCAGCGGCTGAAGCTCTACCAGCTGCCCGACTACCGCCCGCGCCTCGGCCGCCACAACTCCTGGGGCCACAATGTCGCCGAGCAGGCCAGCCAGACCTTCACCGGCATGGGTTTCGACATCAACGTCCACGACCAGTGGGCGATCGAAAGCCAGGGCCGCATCCAGGACCGCACGCGCGAGCATCTTGGCACCGCCGACAAAGCGATCGTGGCCTACCGCCGCATGCTGCTGTCGGCAATCGGCCAGGTGGCGAACGGCGAGAAGCCGCCGATGTGGCTCGATCGGCAGCACGCCGGCGCGATCCGCCTGCTCCTTCATGAACCGTCCCGACGTCACCAGAAACTTCACCCGCGGATGGCGGCGTCTGCCGGCAACGAGCGGCGCGAGGCGGG
>Ga0208989_10000218_pt1 | contig 14841 bp, 13 predicted proteins | sample MedBloCAOM3_M1_FD_187852 | JGI IMG/M metagenome (GOLD analysis project Ga0208989, IMG submission 187852) | Forest soil microbial communities from El Dorado National Forest, California, USA - Mediterranean Blodgett CA OM3_M1 (SPAdes) (version 2) | ecosystem: Environmental > Terrestrial > Soil >...
TCATCACCAGCCGTGCCTTCTCACCGCCCGATAGCACCCGGCATTTCTTCTCCACGTCGTCGCCGGAGAACCCGAAGCAGCCGGCCAGCGCGCGCAGCGAGCCCTGCCCGGCTTGCGGGAACGAGTCTTCCAGCGACTGGAACACCGTGCGCTCGCCATCCAGGAGATCCATGGCGTGCTGCGCGAAGTAGCCCATCTTCACGCTGCCACCGACCGCCACCGTGCCATCGTCCGGCTGCGTCGAGCCCGCCACCAGTTTCAGCAGTGTGGACTTGCCGGCGCCGTTGATACCCATGACACACCAGCGCTCCCTACGGCGCACCTGGAAGTCGAGGCCCTCGTAGATACTTCGATTGCCATAGCCTTTGTGCACCTTCTTCAGGCTCACCACGTCCTCGCCGGAGCGCGGCGCCGGCATAAAATCGAACTCCACAGTCTGACGACGCTTTGGCGGCTCCACTCGGTCGATCTTCTCCAGTTTCTTCACGCGGCTCTGCACCTGCGCGGCGTGCGAGGCGCGCGCCTTGAAGCGCTCGATGAAGTTGATTTCCTTGGCAAGCATCGCCTGCTGACGTTCGAACTGGGCCTGCTGCTGCTTCTCGCTCAGCGCGCGTTGCTGCTCGTAGAATTCATAGTTGCCCGAATACGCCGTCAGCGCACCGCCATCGATCTCCACCACCTTGGTGATGATGCGGTTCATGAACTCCCGGTCGTGCGAGGTCATCAGCAGCGCGCCCTCATAGCCTTTGAGGAACTCCTCCAGCCAGATCAGGCTCTCCAGGTCGAGGTGGTTGCTCGGCTCATCCAGCAGCATGGCGTCGGGGCGCATGAGGAGGATCCGGGCCAACGCCACGCGCATCTTCCACCCGCCCGACAGTGCGCCCACGTCACCGTCCATCATCTCCTGGCTGAAGCTCAGGCCCGCGAGGACCTCGCGCGCCCGGCCCTCCAGGGCGTATCCGTCCAGCTCCTCGAAGCGCCCTTGCACCTCACCGTAGCGCTCGATGATGGTCTCGATGTCGTCCGCCCGGTCCGGATCTCCCATCGCAGCCTCCAGCTCCTTCAGCTCGGTGGCCACGGCGCTGACAGGGCCGGCGCCGTCCATCACCTCGGACACGGCGCTGCGGCCCGACATCTCGCCCACGTCCTGGCTGAAGTAGCCGATGGTGACACCCCGATCGACGGCCACTTGACCCTCGTCGGGATGCTCCTGGCCCGTGATCATCCGGAACAGCGTCGTCTTGCCGGCCCCGTTAGGACCGACAAGGCCGACCTTCTCCCCCTTCTGGAGCGCCGCAGAGGCCTCGATGAAGAGGATCTGGTGGCCATTTTGCTTGCTGATGTTGTCGAGACGAATCATGTGCACACGAGCCTGGAACAGTTGCGGCCGCTCTTATGCCATGTGGCGCGCCTGCGGAAGAGTGTTGCGAAACGCCAAGCCACTCGTTCTCTTGCACGCAAGGGGCAGGAACCTTCATGCCCGGGAGAGTGCGGGCTGCTAATCACGCTTGAACCGGAAGTTGAATCGATTCTCTTCCGTCCTGACCAAACCGCGTTCAATCACCGCATCGATGGTGATGTCACCGATCCTGACCTGTTTCATTTTCGCTTCCCGGAATTGCCGGGTGAGCCCCGGCGCTAAAGCGCCTTTCCCACCGTCGCAACCTGGATCCGGTGGTTGGTCGTCGCTGTCGGATGGGCGGCGTCCAGCAATTGCTCCTCGCCCAGACCGATCGCCTGAAGGCGTTTTGGCGAAATCTTGAACGTGGTCACCAGCACGTCGCGAACAGCGTCCGCCCTCCTTTGGCTTAAGGTGAGATTATATTCGCGTTTACCGGTCGCCGCGGTATGGCCGACAATCAAGAATTTGTATGGCAGCAGCGTGGGATGGTAGAGCGTATCGGCGATGCGCCCGAGCGCTCGATAGGATTCAGGGCGAACGATCGGAGAGTCCTCATCGAACTGAATCTCGACGACAAGTTTCGGCAACTTAAGCAGCTGAGCTGCGACCGGCGGTCGCTTTAGCGGGACCCCATCTACTTTCGACTTAACTCTCTCCAAAGCCTGTTGCCGCAGTGCGGCGACATCCATGTCCGGCGCGGTTTCAAGGCCGACAAGCTCATTGACCCAACCTTGCGTTGTCGCACCCGGCTGAGCTTGAGCCTCAGCCGAGGGCGCCATGGAGCCAAACCCCGCCTCACTAATAGCCTGGTTGCATTTTGCGCTTACTCCACGCGTCGCCGTCAAGATGCATTCGAGAGCGTTGCTGTCGTCCTTTTGAGCGCCGCCGCACAGCTTGACTAGCTCGCGCTCACATAGCTTGCGGACGGCAGCGCGAGCGGCCACACGTTTCTGGGTAGCGTCGAAAGCTCGGACATAGTCAGTCTTGCACTGGGCCGACATACTGTCTTCGTTCCGCAGAAGACAGTCTTTCAGACGGATCGAATCGAAATTTACACCGCGGCAGCTTGCACCGATATCCGTGGCACAGCTTGTACCCAGTTTCCCTGCTGAGTCCTCAAACCTTATGGTCTCTGCCGACGCCGACGACCAGGCGGCGATTGGAAGAATAAGAAACATTGTTCGGATCGGGTTCATGGATTCATCTGGTATGAGGTGGGCGCCCCAGGTCAAGCTCTGGGCAAGACCTGAGCCGTACCTTACCGCGGCAATGTACCGCGACGGCGGAGCCGAGGAAGGCCCAAACCACAAGAAACTGCGGCGCGAACAGACGCATCAGCATGGCTGAGAAAACCCGAAAAAAGCCTTCTGGCGCAGCTTTATTAGCAGCCCCACGCCACCACACTCAAGGCGACCGTCGCGCCCTGCTGCGCCGGGAAGCTTAAGTTCGATAACCTACAGTCCGCGCACCAGGCCGGCGTCGATCAATAGCCGGTTGAACCGGCGGGATTCCGCGCCGTCCTTGCAGGCATAGAACAGGCCCTTGCAGCGCAGCATGATCTTTTTCTGCTCCTCGAACGAGGGATCGAGCGGAATGCCGGCGGCCTCCTGGATCACCAGCGGCAGATAGGCCGCATCGATCGTCTCCATCACGGCGGGGCTTTTAACCGGCTCGAAGTTGATCGCGTCGATGGCGTAATAAGTCGCGTAGTAGCGCGGGTCGTAATTCATCAGCTTCTTGCCCACACCGGCCTCGTCGAGGTCAGGATCGAGAAGGTGCGGCGAGAATTCCGGCTGATGATCGCCGTAACGCACAATCAAAAACGGCTGTGCCGGAAATTTCTTTTTCAATCCCGCGATGAACGCAGCGTAATCGTCGGCGCTCATCGCCTGCCGGCGCAAATATTCATCGACCACGGGCTCGTTGCCAAGCTTGCGCCAGAACGGCATCAGGTCCGGGCGAAACCGGTTTTCCCAGGGAAAATGATTGGCGGCGAGATAAACGAACATGAACAGCGGCGTGGTCGGCGCCTCCTGCGACATCAGCTTCAAGGCCTTATCGTAAAAGAAGCTGTCGGGCTCGACGTCCTTGGCGCCGAGATCGCGCGCGTCGTAGAAATGCTGGATGCCGGTGGTGGTCTGGAAGCTGCGCGCGCTCATGAACGCGCCATAGGCCGGATAGAGCGAGATCGTGCTGTAGCCGCAGCGGCGCAGCGCCAACGGCAGGCCGCGCTCGACGCGGCCGGAGGCGATGCGGGTCACGAAATAGGAAAACCGGCCGAACGAGCGCGACGAGAGCCCGGCGAGCACATTGTATTCGGTAAACCAGCTCGGGCCGCCATTGCTCTCGGCCAGGAACTTGCGCTCGTTGCCGTCGAACGATTTGAAATGGCTGCCATAGCCCGCCGGCACCTTGACGCCCGCGGCCTGACGAATGTCGAAGCTGGACTCGTCATGGATCATGATGATGTTCGGCCGCCGCCCGGCGGGATGGCAGGAATCCAGGAGCGGCACCTTGAGGCGCTCGGCGGCGACCGCGTCGGATTCCATGAAACCATAATTGATGAAATCCGAAACAGCTGTCACGCCGGAGCGGGAGAATTTCGACAGATAGCCGTCGTCGTAATAGCCGCGCCAGGCTTCATCAGGCCACGCAAAGGAATATCCGACCAGGGCTGCAAGACACGCCAGCTTGCAGGCCAACGCCGGCAAGCGGCGGATACGGAACGGATCGAGCCACCATAGCGCGTACATCAAAGGGATGATGACGATGGCTGCACCGATGACAGACCAGCGCAAATTGGGAAAGATCGTAAACAGGAACGCTGCGGTATCGCGGTCGATCACCATCAGATCGACGAAGTTCGCGGTCATCTGCACGATGTCGTGCTTGAGCCGCGACAGCAGGATCAACACCACCACCAACGTGAGCGACAGCGCGCCCGACAATGCGGGACGCCTCAACAAGGCGATCCAGAAGAAGTTCAGGATCCCCCACGACAGCAGAAAGCCTGTGCGCGAACCGAAGTCGGTTTCGGTCTGAAGCATGACGGCCAGCGCCGCCAGATGTGGCGCCGCGAGGGCAAGCAGCCGCCAGATGCCGACCGAGGCGATGCCCCCGGCGGTGACAGCAGCGGACGGACCTGGACCTGGATTTGGCGCGGGCGCCATGGGGCTGGACGCAACTACACCCGGCACTGCCTTGCAGCCTTGGCTGGCGATGACCAGGAGACGGACGACGCAGCCGGAACCTGCCTCGTGTCATAAAAATGTAGTGGAACCGTCATCGCAACGCAACAGAATCGGCAAGCAGGGCCGCCGCCTGAGCTAATTTGGCGCAGCAACCTTACCGGGAGCGGGGGTGAGGCCGTCCGGGGATGCTTTGCGATGCCTTCGATGAAGAGATCGATGATCGCCTCCGCGCTGCGCTCGGCCCCGGTTTACGGGCGGTAATGCCGCCGCGGCTGATCGCCATGGCGTCAGCGCGGACGGTCCGGGCGGGATAGCCGTGCCGGTCACTGATGGGCGGCATGGGCAGCCGGCGCCAGAAGGCAGATCGATACGGCCGCGACTAACCTTCTCGGCGGCATGGCGCGCATTTTTGGCTCATGCCGGCGGCAACAGCCCGAGGCGTTTGGCAATGATCTTGTCGACCATGCGCTTCGGCAGCACGGCCGTGACCAGGTGCCGCATCGGATCCGGCGTGATCTGGTAGCGCACCTTTGGGCTGGCCGAAGTCAGAGCGTCAGCGATCCGCTCGGCAATCTTCTCCGCCGGCAATCCGGTTTCGCCGAGATGCAGCATGAATTTGCGGATTCGTTCCAGCGCCGGGAAAAACGGCGAATTCTTGTAGGCGGAAATGTCGACTTCCTCGGCCTTGCTCCAGATCGGCGTCTTCACCGCGCCCGGCGCGATGACGATGACATCGATGCCGAACAGCATCATTTCGCGGCGCAGGCTTTCCGAAAGTCCCTCGATCGCGTGCTTCGATGCCGAATAGGCCGACATCAGGGGGTTGCCGTTTTTGCCGGCCACCGAACTGATCATCACGATCCGCCCCCGTGGTCCCTTCAGCGACGGATCGGATCCGAGCAGCGGACCGAAGGCTTGGGTGGCGATGATCGGCCCGACGACGTTCACATCCATCTGGCGACGGAATTCGTCGGCCGCGAGCTCGAGCACCGGCCCGGCGACCGCGATGCCGGCATTGTTGACGAGGCCAAAGAGCGCCTCGCCACCCAGCGCGGCGCGGACCTCGCGAGCGGCTGCGAGCACCGCGGCCTCATCGGTGACATCGAACAGCAGCGGCGTAAAATTCGCGCCGAATTCGCTCTTCAGGCGGTCGGCATCAGCCTGCTTGCGCACGCTGCCGAACACACGGAAACCGCGATCGAGCAGTAGCTTCGCGGTGGCCCAGCCGATGCCGGTGGACGCCCCGGTGATGACAACAGATTGCATGGTTGAAATTCCTCTCCGAACGATTTTTTTGCGCTCAGCGCGGAAAACGCTGATCCCCCGCTTGCTCGGCTGCGCATGATATCACGCGCCGGCGGGTTCTACCCGTGCTTGTGACACCCAGGTCCGGTAAAGCCGGGTGCGCCGCTTGGTGAGGATCTGCTGGCGGATCAATGCCAACAGTGGACTGGCGTCAGGTTTCGGCCGCTTGCCTTTGCCGAGGCGGCGCAGTTGCAGCTTCACCAGCGCCATCCTCGCAAGGCTTGCATAGGCCTTGTTGCGCCAGCCGACGCTCGGCATTTCGATATCGAGTGCTTCGCCGCCCTTCCACCGTTCGGGCAGCTTTGGCTCGAACACCATGGCGCTGGCGATGCCGACCATGGCGACCCCCGGCCTGCCCTCGTCTGGCTTCAGCGCCTGCTTGGCGACGGCGCGCCGGCGGATACCGCCCGTGACCATGACCGGCATCCGCGCAACTGCGCTGATGTCGCGCGCGAAATCGAGAAAATAAGCTTCGCGCACGGCGGTGCTGCCGGCCTGCGGCGCGCCTTGCATGGCCGGGCTTTCGTAGCTGCCACCGGACAATTCCACGAGATCGACCGGCAACTCGTTGAGCCAGCGCACCACCTGCACGGCGTCCGACGCCTCGAAGCCGCCCTTCTGGAAATCGGCCGAGTTGAGCTTTACCGCGACACAGAAGCCCGGCGAGACCGCGGCGCGCACCGCCTTGACCACGTCGAGCAGCAGCCGCGCGCGGTTGTGCAACTCGCCGCCCCACGCATCGGTGCGGCGGTTGGTCAGCGGCGAAAGAAACTGGCTGATCAGATAGCCGTGGGCGGCATGGATCTGCACGCCGGAAAAGCCGGCGGCCTCGGCCAGTCTGGCGGTGGTGACGAAACGCGCGACGATCACCGCAATGCCCGCTTCATCCAGCGCGCGCGGCACGGGAAACAAATGCGAATAGGAGCCCATGTCGACGCCGATGGCCGACGGCGCCACCGCCTCTTGTCCCATCGCGGCGAACATCTGCCGGCCAGGATGGTTGATCTGCAGCCAGGCTTGGTTGCCGCCGCTTTTCGCTGCGCGCGCCCAGGCCCTGAATGGTTCGATCGGCTGGCGCTCATCGAGCACCACGCCTCCCGGTCCGGTCAGCGCGGCCGGATCAATCATCACATTGCCTGATAGAATCAGGCCGACACCGCCACCGGCCCAGCTCGCATAGAGCCGCCGCAGGTTTTCGCCCGGAAGCTGGCCGCCGTCCGCCATGTTCTCCTCCATCGCCGCTTTCGCAATACGATTGGGAACGACCGCTCTATTGGGCAACGTCAGCGGAGCGAACAGCGACAATGGCGGGATGGACGCGTGCATGGATTGACCTTGAATTCGGGGACGGATGAGGGCACCCTACACCTTCAACCTAACTTGAAGGTCAAGGCTTTAATCGAAGGAGACGGCCATGCAGATCGGTGAACTGGCGCGGCGGTTCGCCGTGGCACCGTCGAAAATCCGCTTCCTGGAGGACGAAGGCCTGGTGCGGCCGGTGCGCAGGACTAAGGCCGGCTACCGCGAATATGACGAGAGTTCGGCCGACGCGCTGAAGATGATCCTGCAGGCACAATCGCTCGGCTTTACGCTCGACGAGATCAAGGGAGCGCTGGCGGAGACCAAGGATCACGGCCTGCGTCGCGACTATTTGATCGGGCGGATCACGCTGAAACTGAATGAGCTCGACCGTCACATCGCGCAGGCGCAAGAGCTGCGCGCGCGCTTGGTCTGCGCCAGTGAAGAACTCAAGGCGCGCATGAAGCGCGGCGGGAAATGCGACACAAGGTCTCCGGCGCTTGCACCGGCCCGGACCATCAAACCGCGCCCGGTGCAGCGGGCTCATCGCTGACCCCCGACAATAGCGGGACACGGATGCCGTCGTCCCGCCTCCGCGGCAGGAATCCTACTCCGCATGCCCGTCGATGATCGAGCCGAACAGCTGCCATTTCTCGCCGGTGAATTTCATCATCCGCACCTGTTCGATCGGATAAAATCCGTCGGCGAGGTCTTGATGCGGATGCCCGGAATGTAGGTGTTGACCTCGAAATCCATATTCGCGACCAGCTTCATGCCTAAGTTTTTGTCGATGAAATCATTCTTGCAATCCAGCCGGAGGCAAAACTTAACCATTATTCCTTGCTGCCGACTGCTCTGTATGGAATTGGCAAGCAAGCTAACGGTTCCAGTTTTTTCCGGCGAGAGAGAGAGAGAGAGAGGAAGAGATGAGGAGGGGCGCACCCTGCGGAAGGCGCCCCCTAGCGCTGCCGGGCGCGTGACCTCTCCGGCAAGCTAGCGAATTTTAAACAAGTATTCACTCAAATCACACGCTGTTTCCGAATCCTGCATTTCTACCGGGCTCAATTTAACGGAGGCGTAGGGCTGCGACGGGCATTGTCCTGCCTGAATTCCCGCAACTTTCTCGACTTTCCCTTAACCGGGCTCGGGCCTTGCGGGAGCTCGAAAGAGAAATATGGGGCATTATCTTGCAACAGCTGGATCATTCCATTATCGCCGAACTCGAAGACGCCCTAAGTGGTGGCTCGTCGCAGAAGCGGGTTGAGACCCTTCGACAGGTGACAGATCTTTTCCTGCATGACGGGGAGCGCCTCAGCGAGGATCAAGTCAAAGTCTTTGACGACGTGCTGTGCGTTCTTATTGACCGCGTTGAAAGCCGGGCCCGGGCCGAACTCAGCAAGCGCCTGGCAAGGATCGACTACGCTCCATTTGAAGTCATTCAGCACCTTGCCTGGGATGATGAAATCGCCGTGGCCGGCAACGTGCTGACCAACTCCAGCCGCCTGGGGACAAGCACTCTGGTGGAGATCGCAAGCACAAAGGGGCAGGATCATCTGCTCGCAATTTCGGCGCGGATAAACCTCCCGGAAGCTGTCACCGACGTGATCGTCGATCGTGGCGAACGCAAGGTCATTCGAAAGCTTGCAAATAACGCGAGCGCGCGCTTTTCCGATGCCGGCTATTCCAACATCGTCGCGCGCGCGGACACAGATGATGAGCTCGTCGAGATCCTTGGGCTTCGTATCGACCTGCCCCTCAAGCTCCTCCGCGATCTGTTGCGACGCGCGACGAACGAAGTACGTGGCCGGCTGGTAGCCATCGCACCTCCTGAGCTCCAGGAAGAGATCAAGCGGATACTGAAGACTATCGCAGGCGCGGCGGGAGCAGAGACGACGTCCGCGCGGGATTTCAGCCGCGCCGAAAAGCTCGTCAAGCTGTTGAAGGACCTCAACGAACTGGACGACGCGGCCGTCATCAAGTTTGCAGAAACAAAGAAGTTCGAGGAAATGGCAGCGTCGCTTGCCATTCTCAACGACGTGCCCACTGAAATGATGGCACGGTTGTTGGAGGGTCTCCGGTCCGACCTGATCCTTATTCCCTGCAAATCAGGCGGGTTGAGCTGGCCGGCGGTCGAATCGATCCTGCGTAACCGGCCGCTCAAGCAGCCGATATCAGAAGAAACGCTGAAGCTCGCCTTGAGGGATTACCGCAAGCTGTCCACGGAAAGCGCACAGCGCACCGTGCGGTTCTGGCAGGTTCACAACAAACTCGAGAAATAGAGAACGAGGCCGATCCGACCTCTCCCCGCAAGCGGGGAGAGGTAAAGAAAAATCAATTTTTGGACTTATCGACCAGCGCGCCCTTCTTGATCCACGGCATCATGTCGCGGAGCTTGGCGCCGACGTCCTCGATCGGGTGGGCGGCGAGCTTGGCGCGGGTCGCCTTGAACGAAGTCTGGTTGACCTTGTTCTCCAGCATCCAGTCGCGCGCGAACTTGCCGGACTGGATGTCATCCAGCACGCGCTTCATCTCCTTCTTCGTCTCTTCGGTGACGATGCGCGGTCCGGTGACGTATTCGCCATATTCGGCGGTGTTGGAGATCGAATAGTTCATGTTGGCGATGCCACCTTCATAGATCAGGTCGACGATCAGCTTCACCTCGTGCAGGCATTCGAAATAGGCCATCTCCGGCGCGTAGCCGGCTTCCACCAGCGTCTCGAACCCGCCCTTGATCAATTCGACCAGGCCGCCGCACAGCACCACCTGCTCGCCGAACAGATCGGTCTCGCATTCTTCCTTGAACGAGGTCTCGATGATGCCGGCGCGGCCGCCGCCGATCGCCGAGGCATAGCTCAGGCCGAGATCGTGGGCGTTGCCGGAAGGGTCCTTATGGATCGCGATCAGGCAGGGCACGCCGCCGCCGCGCTGATATTCCGAGCGCACGGTGTGGCCGGGGCCCTTCGGCGCGATCATCAGCACGTCGAGATCAGGACGCGGGTCGAGCAGGTTGAAATGCACGTTGAGGCCGTGGGCGAACACCAGAGCGGCGCCCTTCTTCATGTTGTCGTGCAGATGCTCGCGGTAGATGTCGCCCTGCAATTCATCGGGAGTGAGCATCATCACGAGGTCCGCCCACTTCGCGGCTTCGGCGACTTCCATCACCTTGAAGCCGGCGGTCTCGGCCTTCTTGGCGGAGGCGGAGCCCTTGCGCAGCGCGATGGCAACGTCCTTGACGCCGGAATCCTTCAGATTCAGCGCATGGGCATGGCCCTGGCTGCCATAGCCGACGATGACGACTTTCTTGCCCTTGATCAGGTTCAGGTCGGCGTCGCGATCGTAATAAACACGCATGGTCGTTCCCTCATCGGTGGCCAAAATCGGCCGGTTAATCAGGCTTTTAGGTGGGTAGGCCCGCCGGTCGCCCGCGCGAATTTCCGGCGTTGTCTAGAGCATTTTCCCCGTCAGGGGAAACCCGTTTCTGCATGGCGCGCTGCGACATCATGCGTCAATGAAGACCGGATAGAGCGAGGCCAGCAGCAGCACCGCCATCACGATGTTGAAGGCGCGCACCGCCTTCGGCGAGGTCAGGATGGGCCGCAGCGCGGTGCCGAACAGTGCCCAGGCCGAACACGACAACGCCCCAAGCAGCAGGCTGAGCGCGACCTGGATAGTGATATTCCAGGGAAAACCCGCGATGCCGGCATAAGCAGTGATGGTGCCGATCACCATCACCCAGCCCTTGACATTGATCCACTGAAACATCGCCGCGCCCAAGAACGTCATCGGTCCACGCCGGTTGTCCCGGTCCGGCGCCACCGGCCCGGACATCGCAATGGCGGCCGCGAGATAGACCAGATAGGCCACCCCGGCATATTTGAGGATGGACTGCAGCACCGGATAGGTGATGAAGATGGTGCCGAGACCAAGGCCCACCGCGCCGACCATGAACGCAAAGCCGATAGTAATGCCCGCGATATGCGGCAGAGTACGGCGGAAGCCATAAGTCACGCCCGACGACAGCAGCATGATGTTGTTCGGCCCCGGCGTGAAGAACATCACGACGGCGAACACAACAAAAGCGAGCAGAAGCGATTGCGACATGTTGCACTCACGCGATCTTCGGCAGGGCTTGCGGCCGCTTCGACAGCAGCATGATGGCGATGCCGGCGACCACCGTGACCATTCCGGCCAGCCGTAGCGGCCCAAACTTCTCGCCGAACACGACGCTCGATGCCGCCGCGCCGACGAATGGCACCAGCAGCGCGAACGGCACCACCTGCGCCGCTGTATGATCCCGCAGCAAGCGTCCCCACAGCCAATAGGCGATAGAGGTGGAGATCGCACCGACGAAAAGCATACTGGCCCAACCGGTCAGCGACATCTGCCACAGCGAGTGCCAGGTCGCCTGCGGTCCATCCGCGACCAGCGCCAGCGCCAACAGCGGCAGCGGCGGCACCAGGCAGAGCCATGCGAACAGGTCGAACATCGGAACGTCCCTCGCCTGCCGCAGCAACAGATTGCCGATTGCAAAACTGACCGGTGAAATCATCAGCACGGCGAAGGCGCCGGCGCTGAAATCGAAACCGACGGTGCCGCAAATCATCAACAGGCCGACCGCTGCGACAGCAATCCCTGCGATTTGCACGCGCGTTGGAATTTCGCGAAACGCCGCTGCTGCAAATGCCACCGTGAACAGCGCCTGGCTCTGCACGACGACGCTGGCAAGGCCGACCGGCACATCGTGCGCGATCGCCCATGACTGCGACAGAAACTGTCCAAGAAACAGCGTGCCGCTGATCGCGATCAGCACCGTCCAGGAAACATTCGGGCGGCGCACGAACAGGCACGGCACCGCCGCGATCGAAAAGCGCATCGCCGTCATCAGCGCGGGCGAGAGCTCGTCGAGCGCCAGCCGGGCCCCCACGAAGCCAAGGCCCCAGATCACCGCCACCATGACGGCCAGAAAGACGTCGGCTGGCTTCATCGACGTCGCTAGCCCTGCTCGCCGGGTTTCGGTTTCCGCAACAGGTAAGTGCCGTGCAGCGGCGCGTGATAGTCGGCCGAGACCAGCGTGAAGCCGGCATCGGTCAGCATGCGCTCGATCACCCAGCCGAAGGTCGAATATTCGTCGCGCATATGGGTGACGACGCTGTCGCGCGAGAAGCCGTGGTTCTTGATGTTGAAGTCCGCCCACTGCTCGACGTCGCGCTCGGGCCCATCAGGCATGCTGACGAATACGATATCGCGCAGGTAAAAGCTGCTGCCTGGCTTCAGCGCGCCATGGATCCGCGACAGCGCCACCGCCTTCCAGAAATCCGGCAGATGATGCAGCGCGAACTCGCTGACAACAAGATCGTACGTGTCAGGCTGATAGGCGAAACTCAGTAACCCCGCCGACTGGGTTCGGATCGCGACTTTCCGGTCGCGCGCCTGGATTTCCGCCAACGCCAGCATGGCCGGCGAGATATCGATGGCGTCGACCTCAGCGCCCATCAGCGCCGCCTCGCAAGCCAGTACGCCATTGCCGCAACCGATATCGGCCACTCGCCATCCGCGCTGCACGCCGAGCATGGTCAGCGCCGCGCGGGCGCGGATGTCGCTGTCGTCATGGCGGTCGTAGACCGAAGCGACGGCGGAACCGAGGCCGGTCTGCCGCCGCTCATTGTAGTACCAGTCGCGCGCCAGCATGGCTCACATCCCCTCTGGCCCGCGCCCGATCGCGGCAACCCCGGTGCGCGAGACCTCGACCAGGCCCAGCGGGCGCATCAGGTCGATGAACTGGTTGATCTTGGCGGAGTTGCCGGTGATCTCGAATACGAAGCTTTCGGTGGTGGCGTCGATCACGCGTGCACGAAACGCCTCCGCCAGCCGCAGCGCCTCGACGCGATGATCGCCGGTGCCGCGCAGTTTCACCATCGCCAGTTCGCGCTCGATCGAGCGGCCCGACAATGTCATATCGACGACGCGGTACACCGGGACCATGCGGTCGAGTTGGTGCTTGATCTGCTCGATCACCATCGGCGTACCGGTGGTGACGATGGTGATGCGGGAGACGTGCTTCTGGTTCTCGGTCTCGGAGACGGTGAGACTTTCGATGTTGTAGCCGCGGCCGGAGAACAGCCCGATCACGCGCGCGAGCACACCCGGCTCATTCTGCACGAGCACCGAGAGCGTGTGGGACTCGATCGGATCATGGCGCTCTTCCATGAAGTAGGCGGATGCGGGCTGGTTCATCTTAATTTCCTATCTTCTCTCGTTCGTCATGCCCGCTTCTCTTCGTCATGCCCGCTGAAAGCGGGTATCCAGTAATCGCAGGCGCCTGATGTAAAGCAGGGCCGCCGCGGCGTACTGGATCGTCCGGTCAAGCCGGACGATGACAGTGGAAATTGCGGCCGACGGTTCGCGATGATCTCGATCATTCTCACACCAGCGCCTTGCCGCCGGCGAAGGCCGCGGCAGTGGCTTCGTCGTTGGCTTCCGCCGGCAGCAGCATTTCGTTATGCGCCTTGCCGGAGGGGATCATCGGAAAACAATTCTCCAGCGCCGCCACCCGGCAATCGAACAGCACCGGGCGCTTGACGGTGATCATCTCCTTGATCGCGCCGTCGAGATCGCCGGGCTTGATCGCCCGGATACCGACACAACCGAAGGCGTCCGCGAGCTTGACGAAATCCGGCAGCGCTTCGGAATAAGTGTGCGACAGCCGGTTGCCGTGCAGCAGCTGCTGCCACTGCCGCACCATGCCCATATACTGGTTGTTCAGGATGAAGATCTTGATCGGCAATTCATATTGTATCGCCGTCGACATCTCCTGCATCGTCATCTGCACCGACGCGTCGCCGGCGATGTCGATCACGAGGCTGTTCCGGTGCGCGACCTGGACGCCGACCGCCGCCGGCAGGCCATAGCCCATGGTGCCCAAACCGCCCGAGGTCATCCAGCGGTGCGGCTCCTCGAAGCCGAAGAACTGCGCCGCCCACATCTGATGCTGGCCGACTTCGGTGGTGATGTAGACGTCGCGGCCGCGCGTCGCCTCGAACAGCCGTTGAATCGCGAATTGCGGCAGGATGATATCGCTGTTCTTTTGGTACGACAGCGAATTGCGCGCGCGCCATTTCGCGATCTCCTGCCACCAGCTGCGGATATCCGGCTTCTTCGCCTCGGCCTTGAATACCTGCAACAGATCGCCCAGCACATTGCCGGCGTCGCCGATAATAGGAATATCGACACGGATGTTCTTGTTGATCGAGGACGGATCGATGTCGATGTGGATCTTCTTCGAACCCGGCGAGAACGCATCGGTGCGTCCGGTGATGCGGTCGTCGAAGCGCGCGCCGACGCACAGCATCACGTCGCAGCCATGCATCGCCATGTTGGCTTCGTAAGTGCCGTGCATCCCGAGCATGCCGAGCCAGTTCTTGCCCGACGCCGGATAGGCGCCAAGACCCATCAAGGTGGAGGTGATCGGAAATCCAGTCGCTTCGACCAGCTCGCGCAGCAATTTTGAAGCTTCGAGCCCAGAATTGATGACGCCGCCGCCGGTATAGATCACCGGGCGCTTGGCGGAGGCCAATAGCGCCACGGCTTTCCGGATCTGCGCCGCGTCGCCCTTGACCCGCGGCGTGTACGACACGTGCACGTCGG
>Ga0208989_10000219_pt1 | contig 14824 bp, 13 predicted proteins | sample MedBloCAOM3_M1_FD_187852 | JGI IMG/M metagenome (GOLD analysis project Ga0208989, IMG submission 187852) | Forest soil microbial communities from El Dorado National Forest, California, USA - Mediterranean Blodgett CA OM3_M1 (SPAdes) (version 2) | ecosystem: Environmental > Terrestrial > Soil >...
TCATAGGTCGAGCAGCTGCGGCTGCGGCGATCGATGCCGAGACCGGTTGAGGCGTTGCCTTGCGGATCGAGATCGACGATCAGCACACGCTCGCCAATCGCGGCTAGCGCCGTGCCGAGATTGATCGCAGTGGTGGTCTTGCCGACGCCGCCCTTCTGGTTGGCCAGCGCCAGAATGCGCGGATGGCCCGTTGGGAGTGGCGCCTTATCCTCTTGATAAATATCATCAATTACGGTCATGCGCGGGTGCCAGGGGTTTCAGCGGATTGATTGCGCCGCTCGATATGATCGAGCTCGACGATCCAGCCATGTCCGCCGGTGCAGCTGGAATGTAGATGCGGTTCTATAATCCAATATTTGGTAGATTCGGTCAATTCAGCCTCTACATCTTGGCCCTTGAGAAACAAAGCTTTTGCACCCTGTCTCACCAATGGTTCCGCGAAGCCGATGAGTTGGTGTAGCGGAGCCACCGCCCGAGCAGTGATACAATCGACCGGACCTGTGATTCTGTCCACACTATCCCCGATATCCGTCAAGTGAACCGTGCCGCGCGAGCTGGTAACGCGCAGTGCCTCGCGCAGGAAGGCGGCCTTCTTGGCATTGCGCTCGACCAAGTGGACCGTCGCATCCGGCGTTTCCGCCAGCGCGCAGGCCAGCACCACGCCGGGAAATCCGCCGCCGCTGCCGAGATCAGCCCATATTTTGGCCGACGGAGCCAGCGTCAAAAGCTGCAGCGAATCGGAGATGTGCCGGGTCCACAAATTCGGAAGCGTCGACGGCGCCACGAGATTGGTTTTCGCCTGCCATTCCAGCAGGAGATCGACATAGCGGTCCAGCCGCGCCTCTGTTTCACGTGAAACGGGCGTCAGCGCGAGCGCAGCGGCCCTGTCGGAAGCCGAGATCGGAGACGCGGTCTGTTTTGCTGCTCTGGCCATTTGTTTGGAGTTGTTGCCGCCCCGGGAGTCGTCATCCTCATCATGCGAGCCGTGCTTCGGCGAGCCTCGAAGATGATAGCAATGCTTTGTGGCTTATCTCTCGAGGCGCGCAAGAGCGCGCACCCCAGGATGGCTTCGAAGTATTCGCCCAGCGGCCTTGTTTCACGTGAAACGCCTTTACGCGGTCGCCGAGGCCACGACTGCCGTCTTCCGCCGTGCTTCACGCCGCAGATAGGCCGCCAAAATCCCGAGCGCGGCCGGCGTCAAACCATCGAGCCGACCCGCCTGCCCCACTGTGCGCGGTCGCGCAGCCTCAAGCTTCGAACGGGCTTCGTTGGAAAGTCCCGGCACAACGCTATAATCGATATCGCTGAGGATCAGCCCCTCGTCGCGCCTGAATGCATCGACGTCGGCGGTCTGGCGCTTAAGATAGACGTCGTATTTGGCATCGATCTCGAGATGAACCGCGATCGCTGGGTCAATGGCCGACAATTCAGGCCAGATGCCGCGCAGCTCGACCCAGCCGATCTCCGGATAGGCCAGCAATTCAAACGCCGAGCGGCGGTGGCCATCCTTGTTGAGCGCCAGCCCATGCCCGGCGGCTTCATTCGGCGTGAGTGTCAGCGATTTTGCCATGGCTTTCGCGGCGTTCAGCGCTGCCATCTTGGCGCCGTGGCGCAGCGAACGCGCCCTCCCCACGCAACCCAGCGCGATCCCCTTGCCGGTCAGGCGCTGATCGGCGTTGTCTGCCCGCAAGGTCAACCGGTATTCGGCCCGCGAGGTGAACATCCGGTACGGCTCGGTGATGCCGCGCGTCACGAGATCATCGATCATCACGCCGAGATAGCCGTCGGCGCGGTCGAACACGATTGGCTCAGAACCGCTCGCGGCCAATGCCGCGTTAAGGCCTGCTACAAGTCCCTGTGCCGCCGCCTCTTCATAGCCGGTGGTGCCGTTGATCTGGCCGGCCAGGAACAGACCCGGCAGCCGCTTGGTCTGCAGGGTCGCATCGAGTTCGCGCGGGTCGACGTGGTCGTACTCGATGGCGTAGCCCGGACGGACCATCCGCACGCGCTCCAGCCCCGGAATCGAGGCCAGAATTGCCAGCTGCACCTCCTCCGGTAGCGAGGTCGAGATGCCGTTGGGATAAACCGTCGAGTCGTCGAGCCCTTCAGGCTCCAGAAAGATCTGATGTCCGTCGCGGTCGCCGAAACGAACGATTTTGTCCTCGATCGACGGACAATAGCGCGGTCCGGTGCTCTTGATCTGCCCGGAATACATCGGCGAGCGATGCACATTGGCCCGGATCACCTCGTGGGTTGCAGGCGTAGTGCGGGTGATGCCGCACTGGATCTGCGGCGTCGTGATGCGATCGGTCATCGCCGAAAACGGCTCCGGCGGATTGTCGCCTGGCTGCATTTCCACCGCCGACCAGTCGATCGTGCTGCCATCGAGCCTTGGCGGAGTGCCGGTTTTCAGCCGCCCCAGCGTGAAGCCGACGCGCTCGAACGATTTTGAGAGCCCCATCGCCGGGGCCTCACCGACGCGCCCTGCCGGCCAGTTTTTTTCGCCGAGATGGATCAGCCCGCGCAGGAAGGTCCCGGTGGTGATGACAACCGCCCCTGCGGACAACTCGTGGCCATCGGCCAGGCGGATGCCGGTGACACGGCCGCCCGAGACGATCAGCTCATCCGCCTCGCCTTCGATCACGCTGAGATTGGTGGTCTCGCGGATGGCGGCCTGCATCGCCGCGGCATAGAGCTTGCGGTCAGCCTGGGCGCGTGGACCGCGCACCGCCGGACCCTTGCGGCGGTTGAGCATGCGAAACTGAATGCCGGCGGCGTCAGCGACCCGGCCCATCAGACCGTCCAGCGCATCGACCTCGCGGACCAGATGGCCCTTGCCGAGCCCTCCTATCGCTGGATTGCAGGACATCGCGCCGACGGTCGCGAACCGATGGGTCACCAGAGCCGTCCTGGCGCCGATGCGCGCCGCAGCGCTCGCGGCCTCGCAGCCGGCGTGGCCGCCCCCGATGACGATGACGTCAAATGATTCTTGCCGGACAATCATAGGGGACTTTTATCGCGGAGCGACCAAAGCCGGAAGCGGTAAGTTCGCCCGAGGCACGTTTCACGTGAAACGGCCGACCCTTCGCTGGCGATGTTTCACGTGAAACAACCGCAGGATAAGATGAATGAAGAAATATTACTTCCCAATACAAAAGTCCCGAAAGATCACATCCAGAATATCTTCGACGTCGACCCGTCCCAGTAGCCGCCCCAAGGAATGAGCCGCGATCCGTAGGTTCTCCGCGGCGAGTTCCTCGCCCTCCCCAATCGCGTCTATGCTGCGCTCAAGCGAAGCCGCTGTCTGCTGCAGCAATTTTCGTTGCCGCTCCCGACTGATCAGGCCGCCCTCACCCGAACCGAAGTAATCCCGCGCAAATGCGATCAAGGCAGCGATCAATTGCTGGATCCCGTCCCCCCGGCTCGCCGAAATTTTGACATCGGCGGTGCGCCAGCCCGCCCGCAAGACGTTGCCCGGCTGCCCGGAGCTCGCCGAATCAATTCTCGGGCCTGCCCTGTCAGGTCCGTCGAGATCGATCTTGTTGCGCACCGTCCACACCGGCACCCCGCCTTGGGGTCGATTTTCTTCGTGCTGTGCATCGACCAGCCACAACACCAGGTCGGCTTCCGCGGCGCGCGCCCGGGCGCGACGCACGCCCTCCTGCTCCACCGGATCGTCGGTCTCGCGAACCCCGGCGGTGTCGATCACCGTCACCGGATAGCCCTCGAGATCGAGCTGCACTTCGATGATGTCCCGCGTCGTGCCGGCGTGCGGCGAGACGATCGCGACCTCGCGCCGCGCCAGCTGATTCATCAGCGTCGACTTCCCGACGTTCGGTGGCCCGGCGATCGCGACCACCAGCCCCTCACGCAGCCGCTCACTTCGCCCCTGCGCCGCAAGTACTTCCCGGATTTCGCCGAGCAGCGCTTTGATCTTGGCAAGCGCCGGCGCGATCAGCTCAGCAGGCACGTCATCTTCGTCGGAGAAATCGATTCCCGCTTCGATCAACGCGGAGGCCTCGATGATCTGGGCACGCCAGTCGCGCGCTTTGTCGCCGAGCAAACCTTTCAGGTGACGCAGCGCCTGGCGGCGTTGCCGATCGGTGTCGGCGTGAATCAGATCGTCGAGACCTTCTGCCTCGGTGAGATCGAGCTTGCCATTCTCAAACGCGCGCCGAGTAAACTCGCCCGGCTCCGCCGCGCGCATTTCCTCAAAGCCTGAAAGCGCCGCGAACAAAGCCGCGAGCACCGCCCGTCCGCCATGGACGTGAAATTCCGCGACATCCTCGCCGGTCGCGCTCGCCGGTGCGGGAAACCACAGGACCACCGCATCGTCGATCGGCTGTTGATTGGAGTCCCGCAGCAACGCCCGTGCCGCCATCCGCGGCGCCGGAACCTTGCCCGCAAGCAAGTTCAGCGCCGTCCCGGCCTGCGGCCCCGATACCCGTACAATGGAAATTGCACTCGGCGGCCGGCCCGATGACAGCGCGAAGATGGTCTGTTCCCGCGGATGCATCCCCTATTTGTCCCCGAGCCCTTGAAAGGGCAACGTAATTTCGATTTATCCAGTCATCTCGTGCGAACGCGGGCAGGCAGCAACGACGCAGCAATATTGCAGCATTCCCGCAGCCATCGGCCCGCGTCTATGCTGCAGGATTCGTGCGGTTTTCCCGGATACAGCCCGCGGCTTGGATTAATAACGAGCGATTTCAGATACTTCTGGAACGACCGTCCGCGGCCTATGGATTCTGGAATGCTGCAGTTCTGCTGCAGCAAAGACCGCAGCATGACTTTTCGGAGCCGGCACAAAAAAGGGGCATCCCCTTTGCGAGGACGCCCCTCCAACACCGGCAAGCCAGCTCAGGTATTCATCGATTCGAAGAATTCCGCGTTGTTCTTGGTGTTGCGCAGCTTGTCGAGCAGGAAGTCGATCGCGTCCATCGTGCCCATCGGATTGAGGATCCGGCGCAGCACGTACATTTTCTTCAGGAGCTGCTGATCGGTGATCAGTTCTTCCTTGCGGGTGCCGGAGCGCGAAATGTCGATCGCAGGGAAGGTCCGCTTGTCCGAGACCTTGCGGTCGAGGATCAGTTCGGAATTGCCGGTGCCTTTGAATTCTTCGAAAATCACCTCGTCCATGCGGCTGCCGGTATCGACCAGCGCGGTCGCGATGATCGTCAGCGAACCGCCCTCCTCGATGTTGCGCGCGGCGCCGAAGAAACGCTTGGGCCGTTGCAGCGCGTTGGCATCGACGCCGCCGGTCAGCACCTTGCCGGATGACGGCACCACGGTGTTGTAGGCACGTCCCAGGCGCGTAATCGAGTCCAATAGGATCACCACGTCGCGGCCGTGCTCGACCAGCCGTTTGGCCTTCTCAATGACCATCTCGGCCACCTGGACGTGACGCACCGCGGGCTCGTCGAAGGTCGACGAGACGACTTCGCCCTTCACCGAGCGCTGCATGTCCGTGACTTCCTCCGGACGCTCGTCGATCAGGAGCACGATCAGATAGCACTCCGGATGATTGGCCGTGATCGAGTGCGCGATGTTCTGCATCAGCACGGTTTTGCCGGTGCGCGGCGGCGCCACGATCAATGCGCGTTGGCCCTTGCCGATCGGGGCGACGATGTCGATAACCCTTGCAGAAAGGTCCTTTCTGGTGGGGTCTTCCAGCTCGAGCCGGAAGCGTTGATCGGGAAACAGCGGCGTCAGATTGTCGAAATTGACCTTGTGCTTGGATTTTTCCGGGTCTTCAAAATTCAGCGTGTTGACCTTTAGCAGGGCAAAATAGCGTTCGCCTTCTTTCGGACTGCGAATGTGGCCTTCGATGGTGTCGCCGGTGCGAAGCCCGAAACGGCGGATCTGCGAGGGCGAGACGTAGATATCATCCGGTCCCGGCAGATAATTGGCATCCGGCGAGCGCAGGAATCCAAATCCGTCGGAGAGAACCTCAACGACGCCTTCGCCGATAATATCGGTTTCCTGGATCGCGAGTTGTTTGAGAATAGCGAACATCAGCTCCTGCTTGCGCATTGTGCTGGCATTTTCGACCCCTTTCTCTTCCGCAAACGAGACGAGCTCGGCTGGCGTCTGGGCTTTGAGGTCTTGAAGTTTCATTTCCCGCATTGGGATGGTCCTGTGGAGTAACTTGGGGAAGGATTGCGAGGTGGCTTTAAGAAAATGCGGACACGCGAAAAGGAAGGTCCGCAGGTCTGAGCAAGGAAAGTGCCGGAGAGGCTTCAAACCTGATGCGGCGGCCGGTTCAACGAGGAAACCGGAACGCAACCACATCCGCCTGCGTGGGGTGGGATTTCAGTAATATAGAAAATCGGTCAGCTTTCCGCAAGCAGCCCGAGCTTGAGTGTCGGCGGCAGCGTCCGTCAAAACGGCTTTACCACCACCAGGATTACGATCCCGATCATCAAGATAGTCGGTACCTCATTGATAACACGGTAGAAATTTTGACTTTTGATGTTGCGGTCGGCGGCGAAATCCTTGACGGAGCGGGAAAAAAAACCGTGGACGCCCGACAAGATCACCACCAGCAGAAGCTTGCCATGTAACCAGCCCATCGAAAACCAATGGCCGACCCAGGCGAGGTACAGGCCTGCGAGCCAGGTTACGATCATCGCCGGGTTCATGATCGCCTTCATCAACCGCCGTTCCATCACCTTGAACGTCTCGGACTGCTTCGATCCGGCCTCCGCGTCGCAATGATAGACGAACAGCCGCGGCAGATAGAGCATGCCGGCCATCCATGCGATGACGGCGATCACATGCAGCGCCTTGATCCATTCGTACATCGTGGCCGCCTCACTCGTTGCAAACGCGTTGTTTTACATTTCGCAACACCGGAACGTTTGCCGTGACGATCGGCGTTGCGAAGCACCCTCTCCTCTCGGGCTGAACGAAGACATATCCGCAAGCAGGCCTTTTCTAAAACAATAATTTTAGAATCTTAGGTTTGAGTCTAAGTAGCGGTGAATTAGGCCCACGCAGAATTGTTCTGCAACTCTCCGAAGCTTGTTCACATCCATCAACAATTTGCGCCGCACATCCGGCGATCGGAATAAACCACTCGCTTCAAGCGCTTGCGCGGCGTTATAGCCGGCTTATGAAGAGACAAATCCACATAACCTCACTATCATTGTGCCGCTGAATAGACTTATCCTTATTCAGCGGCCTGTGAAGAAAAAGCCGGGTTATCCCTGATCCGTCGACCCGCGCACGATTCTCTCAGGTAAGCTCCACAAGGATTCACAGGATACACAGGGGTCAAGGTGCCCACGACCGGCAACTATTTTCATCTTCACCTGGTCTCTGATTCGACTGGTGAGACGCTGATCACGGTGGCGCGCGCGGTGGCCGCGCAATACGCCAACGTGACGCCGGTCGAGCATGTCTATCCGCTGGTGCGCAGCCAGAAGCAGCTCGATCGCGTGCTGGATGAAATCGAGGAAGCGCCCGGCATCGTGCTTTTTACTTTGCTGGAGAAGGATCTGGTCGGCCGGCTGGAAGCCAAATGCCAGCAGCTCAACATACCCAGCCTTTCGATCATCGGCCCGGTCATGCAGCTGTTTCAGGCCTATCTCGGGGCGTCTACCACCGGACGCGTCGGTGCGCAGCACACTCTCAATGCGGAATACTTCAAGCGTATCGACGCGCTGAACTATACGATGATGCACGATGACGGCCAACATGTCGAAGGACTGGAAGAGGCCGACGTGGTTCTGGTTGGCGTGTCTCGCACATCGAAAACACCGACCTCGATCTATCTCGCCAACCGCGGCATCCGCACCGCGAATGTTCCGCTGGTGCCGGGCATTCCAATCCCGCATCAACTGGAAGCGCTGAAGAAGCCGCTTGTGGTCAGCCTCCATGCGACGCCAGAGCGCCTCATTCAGGTCCGGCAGAACCGGCTGTTGAGCATGGGCGCGGGCTCTGGCAACGACGATTACATCGATCGCCACGTTGTCGCGGACGAAGTCGCATTCGCGCGGCGGTTGAGCGCAAAATTCAATTGGGTGCAGCTCGACGTGACCCGGCGATCGATCGAAGAAACGGCCGCCGCCGTGCTGAAGCTGTTTGCCGATAGGCAGCGGCAACGGCCTGCGGAATGACGCTCTGGCGTGGAAAATATCCGTTGATCCTGGCTTCGCAAAGCCGCGCACGGCAGGCGCTGCTGGCCAATGCCGGCGTCGACTTCGAAGCCGTTCCGGCCGAAATCGATGAGCGGGCCGTGCAGCAAGCCGCAGGTATTTCAGCGCCTGGCGAAATAGCCGCCCTTCTTGCGCGCGAGAAAGCGTTTTCGGTGTCGTCGCGCCAACCCGGCAAATTCGTCATCGGCGCGGATCAAACGCTGGCGCTCGGGATGCGGCTTTTTAGCAAGCCCGCGGGTCGCGCGCAGGCTGCGGAGCAATTACACGCGCTTGCCGGCCGCCGCCATGAGTTGCACTCCGCCGTTGCCGTCGCGCGCGACGGCAAGATATTATTCGAAACAGTGACAATCGCGCGGATGACAATGCGGCAGCTAGGCGAGGCCGAAATTGACGCTTATTTGGATGAAGCGAGGGAAGCGGTTACATCAAGCGTCGGCGCCTACCAGCTTGAAGGTCTAGGGGTCCATTTGTTCGAGCGTATTGAAGGCGATCATTTCACCATCCTCGGTCTGCCGCTGCTGCAATTGCTCGCGTTTCTGCGAAGCGCACGGCTGCTTGCGGTATGAAGGAAGGAAGAGTGCGTGCAGACACAACATGGCAGTCATGCCCGCGAAAGCGGGCATCCAGTACGCCGTGAGGCCTCAGTCGATCACGCACATTTCGGAATACTGGATCATCCCTTTCGCGGATGATGACGGTTGGACCGGTAAATTCTGACGAGACACCGAATGGCGATACCTAGATGATAATCCTTGGGCTGACCGGCTCGATCGGGATGGGCAAATCAACCACCGCGAAGCTGTTCGCGGAAGCCGGCATCCCGGTTTACGATGCCGATGCGACCGTTCACATGTTATACGAAGGCGAGGCGGTACCTGTCATCGAAGCGGCGTTTCCGGGCACCACCGCTGAAGGCAAGGTTGATCGCGCGCGTCTCTCGGCGCGAGTGGTGCATGATCCGGCCGCCATCAAGCAGTTGGAGCAGATCGTTCATCCGATGTTGGGCGCCTCCCGTCAGAAGTTTCTTCAGGAGGCCGAGCAATCCGGCGCACCTGTCGCGGTGGTCGATGTGCCGTTGCTGTTCGAGACCGGTGGGGAGAAACGCGTCGATGCGGTGGTGGTGGTCACGACGACGCCGGAAATTCAGCGCCAGCGAGTCCTGGCGCGCGACAACATGACCGGCGAAATGCTCGACGCCATCCTGGCGCGACAACTGCCCGACGCCGAAAAGCGCAAACGTGCCGATTTCGTGGTGGATACTTCGCACGGACTAGATCCAGTGCGCGCACGAATCCGAGACATTCTGAACAAGGCTGTTAAAATGCCGCAGCGACGATCCTGATTCGTCATTCTTCCTTCGGTTTGTAGTCCATGCGCGAAATCGTTCTCGATACCGAAACCACCGGCCTCGATCCGTTGCGGGGCGACCGGCTGGTCGAAATCGGTTGTGTCGAGATTTTCAACCGAATGCCGACGGGGCAGACATTTCATCGGCACCTCAACCCTGAGCGCGACATGCCGGCTGAAGCGTTCGCCGTGCATGGTCTTTCCAGTGAATTTCTCGCCGACAAGCCGCTGTTCACTCATGTGGTCGAGGAGTTTCTGGAATTTATTGCCGATGCACCGCTGGTGATCCACAACGCGTCGTTTGACGTCGGTTTCCTCAACGCCGAGCTCGAGCGCATCAAGCGGCCAGCAATCGCGCGCGAACGGCTGGTCGACACGCTGCTGCTGGCGCGGCGCAAGCATCCGGGTGTGTCTAACCGTCTCGATGATCTCTGCTCGCGCTATGCGATCGACAATTCCCGCCGCACCAAGCACGGCGCATTGCTCGACGCCGAGCTCTTGGCCGAAGTTTACATCGATTTGATCGGGGCCCGGCAGTCGCAATTAATCCTGGCGAGCGAGGCCCGCGATGCGCGCGCAGGAGGGTACGGCGAAATGCCGCGGCGGCAACGCCCGATACCGCTGGTGCCACGGGTCACCGAAGCCGATCGCACTGCACATCAGGCCTTTGTTGCCACCCTGGGCGACAAGCCGATCTGGAACGATTTTTTAGGCGCGGGATGAGCTAAACGCGACCGCGTTCAGCTCGGTTTTACCTGCGCGGCCTGTGCTGCAGCTTGCCGTTCCAGGTTCTGGCGGTACAAACCGACAAAATCGACCGGGTCCAGCATCAGCGGCGGGAAGCCGCCATCGCGCACCGAAGTCGCGATGATTTCGCGCGCGAAGGGGAACAGCAGCCGCGGACATTCGATCATGACCAGCGGATGCAGATTTTCCTTCGGCACGTTTACAATACGGAACACGCCGGCATAGGCCAGATCGAAGCTGAACATCACCTTGCCGGCATTTTCCGCTTTGCCTTCGACCGAAAGCGTCACTTCGTACTCATTTTCGGCGATATTGTTGGCACTGACATTAATCTGAATATTGATCGCAGGTTGCTGCTGTTGCGGCGCCAGCGAGGCCGGCGCGTTCGGATTTTCGAACGACAGGTCCTTGGTATACTGCGCCAGTACGTTCAACTGGGGAGGAGGGGCCGCCTCGGGAGGCGCGCCGTTGCCGTTGGTCATGGAAGTCTCTCCTGGAGCGTGCGGGACCGATTTTGCGTCTGAATCCGCTCGCGAGGTGCGAAAATGCCTTTGTCGGGCGAGTGGCTATCATAGCCCCGCCTCATTCCACAAGGACGACAATCGCGCGCGGTCCGCCAAGACGCGTCCCAACGATCGGCTCGGCGCGCCAGATATCGAGATGAAGGCCGGTCTGGCCCGGAGGGTGCACGCTAAATTGTTGATTATGCGCGATTTCCAGGCATCATCGGGTTTCCCCTCGCAGCGAAAACGCGCTACAATTCGCTGGTGGCAATCGGGTAAGAGCATCGGCTTGGACTATTTCCACCGGCATGGCTTTTCATGCCAAAACGCGCCATTGGCTAGGCCAAGTTTCGTGCCTACATGCTGCAGACCCATCCATGATGTAATCTCTGCCGTTCCGTAAGCGGAACGCTCTACCGCCGGTCTCGTTACCGGTGCAGACCAGAAAGCGAATGCGACGTGGATATTTACACCATCATCTTCCTGGCGCTGGCGGTCTTCATCTTCCTGCGTCTGCGTAATGTGCTCGGACAGCGCACCGGAAACGAACGGCCGCCGTATGATCGCACCGCGCGCAATGTGGTGCAGGGGGCACAGGACAACAAGGTGGTTCCGATGCCGGGTGCGGTAATCGATCAGGCGCCGCTGGCACCCACGACGGATGTGACACCGCCGACCGATCGCTGGAAGGGCTTGACTGAGCCCGGCACCCCGCTCGCTCAGGGGCTGGACGCCATTGTGGCGCAGGATTCCTCGTTTGATCCGCGACACTTCCTCAGCGGCGCGCGCAGCGCCTATGAGATGATTGTGCTGGCGTTCGCCAACGGCGATCGTCGCGCGCTGAAGGACCTGCTGTCGTCCGAGGTCTATGAGAGTTTCGAGGCCGTGATCAGGGATCGCGAGAAGAACGAGCAAAAGACGGAAACGCGGTTCGTTTCAATCGACAAGGCCGAACTTGTGGGTGCGGAAGCACGCGACCGCTCGGCGCAGCTGACCGTTCGCTTTGTGTCGCAGATGGTTTCGGTGACCCGCGACAAAGCCGGCACGATTGTCGACGGGAATCCGGATAAGGTCACCGATATTACCGATGTTTGGACATTTGCCCGCGATACTACGTCACGCGATCCGAACTGGAAGCTGGTTGGCACGGGAAGCGCTCACTAACGAACGTGGCATCAGACGATATGCCGCTGCGTTTTGTGTAATCGCCGCCGTGCTATCGACGGCTCCGTTGGCCGCGCATGCTGCGCGTGGCACGCATACTTCGCATAGCGCGGGTCCGCATCTGCCAAATCCTCGCCTCGTTCCATATCCCCGTCTCGCCTGGCCGCTTGAGATCAGCGGAACCCAATATGCCCCGGTGGCGTGGGCCGATATCGCAGGCTGGAGCGATGACGATCATCTGCAGGCCTACAAGGCGTTTCGCGTGAGCTGCAGGCCGATATCGGCGCAACGAGAACCTCCCGCCGATCCCAAGGCATTGGGCATTTCGTTGCGCGATCCCTGCCGCGCGGCCAAAGCCGCCGATCTTTCCGATGGCGCCAAGGCTCGGGCTTTTTTCGAAGAACATTTTCTTCCCTTGCGCATCTCGCGGCTCGGGGAAGGCGACGGCTTCGTCACCGGCTATTACGAGCCGGTCATCGACGGGTCCCGGGCCCAGACCGATGCCTACTCCGTGCCGGTCTATCGCCGTCCTTCGAATCTGTTCGTCCGCGGCGTCAAACAAGGCGCGAACGGGCTGCCCAATAAGGGGCAGGTGTTTCGCAAGATCGGCCGTCGCAAGCTCGTTCCCTATTACGATCGGGCCGAGATCGAAGACGGCGCGATTGCCGGCCGAGGCCTGGAAATCTGCTGGCTTAAAAGTCAGACCGATTTGCTGTTCACGCAAATCCAGGGCTCGGCGCGGGTCCGGCTCGACGACGGCTCGACCATACGCATCAATTACGACGCGCATAATGGATATCCGTATACGCCGGTCGGACGCATCCTGATCGACCGCGGCATCATCCCGAAAGAGCAGATGTCGATGCAGAAGATCAGGGAATGGATCGATCAAAATCCAGACGGCGCCAAGGAATTGCGGCGGCAGAACCGGTCCTACGTGTTCTTTCGCGAAGTGCAGCTCTCGGACAAGGATGAAGCGGTTGGCGCGCAGGGCGTCCCGCTGACGCCGGGCCGGTCGATCGCGGTCGACAAGGCATTGCACGTCTACGGCACGCCATTTTTTATCGAAGGCGAACTGCCGATCGAGTCGGAGCAATCGAAGACGCCGTTTCACCGGCTGATGATCGCGCAGGACACGGGATCTGCGATCGTAGGTCCTGCGCGCGCCGATCTCTATTTCGGCGCGGGCGCGGAGGCCGGGCGGGTGTCCGGCCGGCTCCGGCACAATGTGCGCTTCGTCATCCTGGTGCCGAAGAGCCTCGATCCGGTGGCGAGAGGCCGCAAGATGCCGCTGCCGGATGCGCGGCCGTCGGAGAAAATCGCAAAGCTGTTTCCGCAAGTTGATCCGCTCAAGGATCAGCAAAAAGACCAGAAGAACGGCGCCAAGCTGCCAGAGACATCGGCGGTTCCTGGCCCAAAGGACACTACGAAAGCCGCGGAAAGCACGAAAAGCGCCGCGCCCACGGCGGCGCAGCCTCCCGCAGCTGTCGCGCAGGCTTCTACAATTCAAACTGCTGATGCTAAAGTACCGCTGCCGGAAGCGCGGCCTAACATCAAACCCGTCCGTGAAGTGCGTCGCCGCCGCTATTATCGCTATTATTACCGCGGCCGATGAAACGTCCGCCCTCGACCCCGATCCCGGAATTCCCGGCTTGGCCCCGCCGCAAACGTAGCCTAAGCGAAGAAGAGCGCGCATTGTGGGAGAGCGTTGCGAAGCAAACCAAACCGCTGCGCAAGAAGCATCGCGCCGCGAAGCCGCCGGCTGGTGACTCGCCGGCTACAGAAGCGCCGGCTGCTGCGAAACCCGCAGCTCCGCCGAAGCCACCTCCGTCAACCAAAATTCTTCGGGCGCCGAAGCCGCAAGTGCCCCCGGCAGCGCCGCCGCTGCTGGCGCCACTTGGACGCCGCGAGCGCTCGCAGCTTTCGCGTGGGCGGAAGGAGATCGATGCCCGGCTGGATCTGCACGGCATGACGCAGGCGCGCGCGCACCACGCACTATCAGGCTTTTTGCAGCGCGCCCACCGCGAGGGCCTGACGTTCGTGCTTGTCATCACCGGCAAGGGCCGCGCGATGGGAGCTGAAAGCGAGCGTGGGGTGCTGCGCCGCCAGGTGCCGCAATGGCTGAGCCTGCCGGAATTCCGGTCGCTGGTGGTCGGGTTTGAGGAAGCGCATATCGGCCATGGCGGCGAGGGCGCGCTTTACGTGCGGATCAGGCGCTCGAAAATCTGAGAAATTATATTTGCGGATGATCTTATCGCCAACCCGCTTCACCCTCGGGTCAAGCCCGAGGGCATGCTTTGGCGGATCATGCGCTAGAACGGCCTCACGATCCCAACGCGCGGGACGAGCGTAACGATCCAGCCGAGAACCGTAGTCGTTCGGTCATCCGTTGATACCAGCGGCACAGCCTTTGAGCCGGGCAAGGTCTTGACCGCATGCAGGATCAGGAACATGCAGACCGCCCAGTTCGAAATCCATCGCGAATAATCGAACACGATCGCAAACATGATGAGATAGGCCAAGCTCACCATGACGATTGCGGCGATGACGATGCGGCGATGGAATTCATCCGACAGCGATCGAATCAGATTGGCAAAATATCTCCACAGCGGAGCATGCAGCCAGATCAACAACGCAAACACCGGAACGCCCAGCAGGTTGGACGGCATGCGATCCCAGGTATCGTGGATTTCCTGAGAAAGCGGCTGATACCAGATATAACTGAAACTCAGGAGATTGGCTCGTGTGGGGTCGGCCATGCGGCTTTGCAGATAACCGACGAACTCCTCCGGCGGTACCGGCATTGATCCCCAGAATTGCGCGGCGAAGAACAACAGGCCGACGCACGCGATCGCGGCTATTCCCATGATTGCATTTTGCCGGTTGAATCCCTGCACGAGATAA
>Ga0208989_10000220_pt1 | contig 14815 bp, 12 predicted proteins | sample MedBloCAOM3_M1_FD_187852 | JGI IMG/M metagenome (GOLD analysis project Ga0208989, IMG submission 187852) | Forest soil microbial communities from El Dorado National Forest, California, USA - Mediterranean Blodgett CA OM3_M1 (SPAdes) (version 2) | ecosystem: Environmental > Terrestrial > Soil >...
GTGCTCCTGCTCCTGACAAGCCCCCCACGCACTCTGAGAGTCGTTAGGGGCGGGAGCGCGGCCGGTCCATTCCATTCGCGACGTAGACCGCTTCACCCTGCGCCGGCGTTCCGCGGCCGGGCGGAAGGCCTGCCCCGTCGGGACCTATGCTGATATCCCAGGACGACAGGTCGCCCGGGGCGATCGGCGCACCGAAGCGAGGACCGTCGGCCGAGAGAACCGGCGTGGCGGCGCAGATCATCGCCGCGCCGATCATCCTCGCCGCGCGGGACGCGACCCGATCACGCGAATGCATTGCTCGCCTCCCCTTTCTCGTCGATCCGCCAGCTGCTGATGGCATTGTAGTGATACTGCCCGCGTAGCCCGCGCTCCGCCACGAATTGCGCGCGCGTTGGCTGCACCCGGCCGGTATCGTCGGTCGCGCGGCTTTGCACGATGGCGACCCCCCCGCTCCACTGCCAGGGGGCACGAAAGCGCGTGAGCGCCTTCGGCAGCACCGGCTCCTGCAGCGCCGCAGGCGCCCAGCTGTTGCCGCCGTCGGCCGATACCTCGACCTGGCGGATGCGACCCTGTCCCGACCAAGCCAGGCCCGCGATCTCGTAGAAGCCCGCCCCCCGTAACGCGAGGCCGGGCGAGGGATGGGTGATGATCGACTTCACCTCCATCGGGAACACGAATTGCCAAGCCTTTCCGTCCGGCAGCAGCACCGTGTATTTCGAAGTCTCGTCCTTGGCCATGACCGGCGCGTCGGTGAGCTTGAGCCGGCGCAGCCATTTCACGTTCATGTTGCCTTCGAAGCCGGGCAGCAGCAGCCGGATCGGGTAGCCGTTCGAGGGACGCACCCGCTCGCCGTTCTGGTAAAGACAGACGAGGGCGTCATCCATGCACTTCGCGAGCGGCACGCTGCGGCTCATCGCGGCGGAGTCGGCACCCTCTGCTACCACCCATTGCGCACTCGGCTCGACGCCGGCCTCGTCAAGCAAGGTCGCGAGCCGCACGCCGGTCCATTCCGCACACGACAGCAGGCCATGAATGGCCTGCGCATTGCCAGGCTGCGCTTGGGCGGTGTTGAGCCCGCCCGAATTGCCCGCGCATTCGATGAAGGCAATACGCGACTCCATGGGATAGCGCGCCAGCGCCTCGAGCGTGAAAACCAGCGGCTGTTTCACTTGGCCATGGATCAGCAGCCGGTGCTGGTCGGGGTCGATGTCGGGCGTTCCGGAATGACTGCGATCAAAATGCAGGCCGTTCGGGGTGATGGTCCCGTTGAGGAGTTGAAGCGGCGTGCGCGCGGTGCCGATGCCCTGGGTTGCGGGGTTGGCTGGCGGCGCAATGCTCCGCACCACCTTGCTCTCGAACCGGGACGGCTGGCCGTAGCCGGTAAACCCCGCCCCCGGCTCCTTCATCGAGTTCGGCACCGCCAGCGGCTCCGCCTGCGCCTCGACCACGCCCGCACCGGCGGCTGCGGCGACGAGCGTGCCTTCAAGAAAAGCGCGCCGGTTGAGAATGCCATTGGCGGCGGCGGGCTCGAATTGCCGCTCCTTGCTGTTTCCGTGCTTGCGCATCTGCTGCTCCGTTTTGCCCTTGTTGGAGATCGGTAATTACTCCGCGCGCTTGCCGTCCGGCATGATAGCGGCGTCGAACTTGGCGCCCTCGGTCAATGCGTCCGTCAGGATGGCATTGCCGAGATTAGCGCCCTCGAGATTGGCGCCGCGCAGGTCGGCCGCGTTGAGCTTGGCGCCGAACAGATCGACACCCGAAAGATTGGCATTGCGCAGATCGGCGCCGGTGAGATCGGCCTCCACCATGTCGCCCATGGTGAAGTCGATGCCAGAGAGATCCATCCCGCGCAGGTTCTGGTTGTCGAGCTTGACCGAGCGCATATCGGCGCCCTTGAGCTTGGCGCCAGCGAGCCGGGCGCCGCGCAGGTCGGCGCGCACGAGGTTGGCACCCTCAAGATTCGCCTGGTTGAGCCGCGCGCGTCCGAGCCGCGCACCCTGCAGGTTCGCCTGCGAAAGGTTGGCACTTGCGAAGTCAGCTTCGTACAGCAGCGCGTCGGTCAGGTCGGCTCCGGACATGTCGGCCCATTTGGCGTCGACAAGGTTGAGATTGGCCTCTTTGAGGTTGGCGCCTGAGAGATCGGCGCGGACCAGCGTCGCGCGAAACAGACTCGCGCCCGACAGATCGGCGTTTCTGAGCTTGGCGCGATCGAGCTTGGCGCGCTTGAAATCACTCCCCTTGAGATCGCGCGCGGAAAGGTCGCATTCGATGCAGTTCTTGGAGGTGCCGGCGAGAAATGCATCAGGATCGGCGGCCATCGCCTGCGCGCACAGCAATGCTGCCGCAACGCCGAGCGACCATCCCGTCATCCGCCAGCGAATGGGCACGATCCCAACTCCCTTCTGCGAGCAGCATAGTCCTGTTGCACGCCGGCGATCTACACCATCGCGCCGTCAAGGCTCTCGACGGCCGGCGCGGATGCTTTATTGTTTCCTTCGGCAGGTCGGGTTCAACCGGCCGCAATCGACGGCTTTATCAGGGAGCGACGCTCATGAAGACTATCGCATCGGCTGCGTGTGTCCTGTTCCTGCTCGGTGCCGGCGCCTCGGCGCAGACGCTCGATGATCTCAAGAAGGACGGCAAGAACACCGACAACATCCTCACCTACGGGATGGGCTATCATCAGCAGCGCCATAGCCCGCTCAAGCAGATCAACAAGCAGACCGTGAAGCGCCTGGTGCCGGTCTGGAATCTCAGCCTCGACAACAATTGGGGCGAGCAGGCGCAGCCGATCGTCCACAACGGCGTCATGTACGTCACCAACGCGAAGCACACGGTTGCGATCGACGTCGGCACCGGCAAGCAGATCTGGCGGCATACGCTGGACTGGCCCGCGGAGACCCCGCGCGTCGTGTGCTGTGGCGTCTCCAACAAGGGCGCCGCGATCTACAATGGCAGGATCTATCGCACCACGCTCGACGCCCATCTGCTCGCGCTCGACGCCCAGACCGGCAAGGAGGTCTGGAAGTCGAAGGTCGCGGAATGGAAGGACGGCTTTTCGCTCACGCTGGCGCCGCTGGTCGCGAACGGCGTCATCGTCATCGGCAATTCCGGCGCCGAGTACGGCGTACGCGGCTGGATCGACGGCTGGGATCCTGAGTCGGGCAAGCAGCTCTGGCGCCGCTACACCATTCCGGCGCGCGGCGAGAAGGGCAACGACACCTGGCCGCAGAACAACAACGCCTGGGAGGTCGGCGGCGGCTCGGCCTGGATCACCGGCTCGTACGATCCCGAGCTCGACCTGATGTACTGGGGCACCGGCAATCCCGCCCCATGGGCCTCTCAGACCCGAGACGGCGACAACCTCTACACTTCCTCGGTGCTCGCGATGCGGCCGAAGACCGGCGAGATCGTCTGGCACTACCAGTTCACCCCCAACGACCCCTACGATTACGATGCGTGCTGGGAGCTGATCAACGCCGACATCGACGTCGGCGGAACGAAGCGCAAAGTAATCATGCAGCTCAACCGCAACGGCTTCGTCTATGTGATCGACCGCACCAACGGGAAGCTGCTGGCGGCTAACCCATACGAGAAGGTGACCTGGGCGAGCCACATCGACAAGGAGACCGGTCGTCCGGTCGAGACCGAGCTCGGCAAGAAGGTCCGCGCCGGCGAGACAATCGAGCATTGGCCCTCGGCGCGCGGCGCCAAGAACTGGCCGCATGCCGCGTTCAATCCGGAGACCGGCCTGCTCTACGCCAACACGATGCACGTTGGGATGATGTACAAGCACCTGGAGACCAAGCCGCACGTGGTCGGCCAGCGCTACATGTACATGGAGAACGTCAACATGGTGCGCCCGCACGGCCAGCCCGTCGGCCATATGGAAGCCATCAATCCGCTCACGGGCGAGAAGAAATGGCGCACGCCGCTGCACGATTACCAGATCTGGTCGGCGATGCTCTCGACCGGTGGCGGATTGCTGTTCACGGGCAAGGAGACCGGCGAGTTCATCGCGGTCGACGCCGACACCGGCAAGATCGTGTGGGAGTTCCAGACCGGCTCCGGCGTCAACGCCATGCCGGTCACCTACACGCACCAGGGCCGGCAATACGTCACGGTGCTGTCCGGCATCGGCGGATTGTACTGGAACATCTGGCGCGAGCAGCTCAAGGACAAAGTGGCGCCCGGCGGCTCGGTGTGGACATTCGCGCTGCTGCCGGATTGACAGCTGACCTCACTAATTTCCCAAAATGCATCATGGCCGGGAGGAGTCCCGGCCATGATGCGTCATAGTGTAAGCCGTCATTCCCGCGAAAGTGGACGTCCAGTACACGCGGTAGTCGATGTGAAAATCGAAACGACTGTGATTGCTGGATCATCCGCTTTCACGGATGATGACACTGAAATCGAAGGCGCCATGAAACCCGCTGCACTATCGATCGCCGTCGCGCTTTTCCTGGCGTCGCCGCCAGCACCCGCCGAGGAAGGGCAGAAATTCACGCCCGAGCAAATCAGCGCCGGTGCTGAAATTTACGCAGTCAACTGCTCGCCATGTCACGGCGCGCGCATGCAAGACCCCGGCAGTGCATTCAACTTGCGGAGATTTCCGCACGACCAGCGCGAGCGCTTCATCAGCTCGATCGTCCGCGGCAAGAACCAGATGCCGCCATGGGGCGACTTCTTCAAGCCGGATCAACTCGAGGCGCTGTGGGCCTACGTCATGGCGGGCGAGCGTTGACTACCAAGTCGATGGTGCTGGGCCAGCGACATCGGGCCTACAGCAGCTTCGCGCGCAAGCCGACATAGATCGAGAGCGGCTGCGCTGGCGTGATGGTGCGGTGATCGGTGGGCGGATTGGCAACCGCGTTGATGACCGACTGCGGATCGAAATAGGTGCCGAAGGTCGCGAATTTGCGATTGAACAGGTTGTTGATCACACCGTAGACCTGCAGCTCCTTGGTGAGTTGATATGAGCCGTGCAGGTTGGCGACCCAGTAATCCGCCAGCTTGATGTTCTGGTTGGCGTCGTCGCCCACATACCACTGGCTGCTGACCCAGATCAAATCGGTGCCTAGCTTCAACAACGGTGTGACCCAGTAATCGACGCCGCCCTTGATCTGGTGGAGGGGTATGCCGGGAATCTGCTTTCCGGGCGTAACCAGGATGTCGCCGTTGGCATCCGCCGAGGGATTGTTCGGCGACGCCAGCAGGCCGGTGAACTGGTAGGTGGCATCCACCAAGGCGTAATTGGCATAAAAGAGATATTGCTGGGTCTGGTAATTGACGCCCGCTTCCAGCCCCTGACGGCGCGTGCCGGGAACGTTCTGGAATACGCCCCTGCCCTGCAGAACGCTCGCGACCTGGATGATGTCGCTTTCGCTGTCGGTACGGAACAGCCCAAGCTTCCAGTCGCCTCGACCGCCGGCATTGTTGAAGTTTCCGCGCAGCCCGACCTCCTTGGTGCGCGCGACCACCTGGTTCAGCGGGGGATCGGATACGAGGAACCCCTCCAGCAGACAAGGCCGCAACGGATTGGAGCAGCCGAGCTCGAGCGGCGTCGGCGCGCGGTTTGCCTCCGAATATCCGGCGTAGAACGTCATCAGCTCCGGCAGGATCTTGTAGGTGAAGCCCACCACCGGATTGAACCGCTCGAACGTGTACTGGGCGCTGAGGTCGGGACTTGTGCCAAGCAGATCGGACATGGCGATCTGCGCTATGTTGTAGCGTCCTCCAGCAGTCACCGACAACCGATTGGTGATGTCGAAGGTGTCGTTGATGTAGATGCCGTAATAGGTATTCCAGGCGGCCAGGCTGACCGGGGCAAAGCCGAGATTGCCGGCGGTGTGGACGATCTGTCCCGTCCCCGGCACCGCGGCATTGGGGCCGACGAAAAAATCAGGATAGATGTAGCCGAGCTCGCTGTTGCCTTGGAAACCGATCTTGCTGCGGTCGACGCTGCCACCGATCGTGAAGTAGTTGTCGTGGCCGAACACCTTGTCGTCGTTAAGGCCCTGCAATGAAGCGCCAGTCGTGATCGCATTAGTCCAGGTACGGTCCACCGTGCCCCACGGCACGCGCGCGCAGGTGTTGCCTGTACCGGGCGGACAGTTGATCGGCTGGTTGTTCTGGTTGAGAAGCTGGAAGTTCGCCGCCGGCTGTCTCGGAAATCCGTCGTCCTCCAGGCACAGCGTATTGAACAGAGGATTGCCCGCCGCCCCGCTGCAGCGCTCGACATCGGCATCGTTGCCGTCGACATGCGCCTGCTGGAACTTGCGGAGATACAAATTGCTCTGCACCGTCCAATGATCGCTTACGGAATACCGGCCGTTCATCGCGAGGAGCTGGGCCTGGTTCTTGGTGGTCTGCGGCCAAGTGTAGATCGCACGGTAGTCGTTGCTGAGCAGATCGACCGGGGTGGGTCCAACCACGCCGAAATAGTTGTCGGCGATTGAAGTGATGAAGTGGATCTCGGCGTCAGTGCCCCTCCAGCCCAGATCGCCGTAGAAGCGCGCGAGGCGCGAAGGCGACTGGTAGCGCCAACCGTCATCCTTGAAGCCCTCGGCGGCGAGATAGAGACCCCATTCGCCGCTGCGCACGCCATACTGCATGGAGCCGCCAACACGCCCGTAGGAGCCTCCTGAGGCGTCAAACTCAAAACCGTTGTAGTTGAAGCCGTCCTTCATCTGGAGGCTGACCGCGCCGCCGAGCGCATTGAGGCCGAACGCTGGATTGTTGGTCCAGATGTCCGCCCTGCCGATGGCGACCGTCGGGATCAAATCCCAGTTGACGGTGTCGCCGAAGGCTTCGTTGATGCGAATGCCCTGCATGTAGACGGCAAGCCCCTGCGGGGTGCCCTGCAGCGGCGAGGCCGCGAAGCCGCGATAGCGCAGGTCCTGGAAGAAGCCGTTGCCCTGGACGTCGGTGGTGATGACGCCAGGAATGCGTTGCTGCAACGTATCGAGCACGTTGGGCGAATAGACGCGTGAGAAATCTTCGGCAGTAACCGTCTGCGCCATCGCCGGCACCTTGCTGCGATCAAACCCGATGCCGGTCACCGGCGTGGTAGCGATGACCTGGTAGGCAGGCAGCGCGCTGGGTACTGGAGTAGTCGCGGGAGCAACGGGCGGCGAAGCCGCCGCCCGGCTGGCCGCCGGCGCCTGCCGCCGTGGCGGACTGGGCGCAGGGCGCGGCGCAACGACGGTGACCTCGGGCAGCGTCGCCGACGCCTGGCCCCACGCCACTTCCGGCAGCATTGCCGCGCCCGGCAACATCAATGCGCCCAGCGCAGCAGCCTGCTTCAGCCGCCGCTTGCCCGCCGCAAGTCGCGACTCAGCCCGATGACGTCCACTCGCCCCACGCACGACACGCCCCCGACTCCCCCCGTTCAACTCTCGGACATTCCAAATCCAGCGTCCTGTTACGTTTTGACAATCGTGATGGGAACAAGTGGCAATGTGGCCGTGGGGACACACTCGGCCGTCGCATCGCATCCACCGCCCAGTCCATTACTGCGGTGCATCAATGCGTCCAGTGAAGGATGGGGTGCTATGAGTCCGCGGCGACAAGCTGAACGGCGAGGCGGATCAGCTCGGGCAGGTTCTTGGCGTTGAGCTTCTGCTTGAGCTGCGAGCAGGCGTTGACCACCGTCTTGTAGCTGACATTGAGCTCCTCGGCGATGCGGCCATAAGGTTTGCCTTCCGCCAAGAGCGACAGCGTCTGCAGTTCGCGCGGCGTGAGGTCGGCGAGCGGATTCGGCCGCACGCCCGTGCGCACCAAGGCCACCTGCATGGCGAGATCGTTGCTGAGATAGGGCGTACCGACGCGCACCTGATCGAAAGCCTTCATCAGCTCGTCCGAGGACGTGTCCTTGAGCACGTAGCCGGTGGCGCCGGCCTCGAGCGCGCGCGCGGCAATGATCGGGTCGCTATGCATGCTGAACACCAGAATCCGCGTGCGCGGATCATGCGACCGCATGCGGCGGATCACGTCGAGGCCGCCGAGGCCGCTGCCCTGCATGGCAAGATCGACGATCACCACGTCGGGATGGTGGCGGCGGTAGAGGCGATACCCGGAGGTCGCGTCGCGCGCCTCGAGCACGCGCTGGACGCCGGCGTCTTCCAGCATGCGGCGGCATCCCTGCAGCACGATCGGATGATCGTCGATGATCAGAACGCTGGTCATGGGCCCCCGTCGCGTAGCGGGATCACGATCCGTATGCACGTGCCGCGACCGCTCGCCGTCTCCACCTTATAGCTGCCGCCCAGCCCTTGCACGCGTTCCTGCATACCGCGCAGGCCGAAACCCGGCGGCGCGGTGGGATCGATACCACGCCCGTCGTCACCCACGGTGAGCGCAAGCTCCCGTTCGCCGCTCCCGTCTCCCTCGCTTCCAGCTTCGCCGAGATCGACGACGACATGCCTTGCCTGCGCGTGCCGGATGACATTGGTCAGGCTTTCCTGCACGCAACGATAGATCGTGAGATCGACCGAGTCGCCGTAGCCGCGCATGAGCTTGTGGGCGGAAAACACGAACTCGATTTCCGGAAGCTGACGCGCGCGCTCCTTCACCAGCTCGGAGAGAATATCGTGCAACGGCACGTGTCCAAGGGCCATCGGGCGCAGCCGGTTGAGCATGCTGCGATTGATGCTCTGCAGGTGCTCGATGATCGCCAGCATATCGCGCACGCGCGCCGTCATCTTGCGCGCCACCTGCTCCGGCAGCTCGGCCGCCGCCGTCGCGATCGAGCCAGCATTGGCCTTGAGGCCGAACAGGCTCGGGCCGACCTCGTCGTGCAGCTCGAGCGCGGTGTGGCGCCGTTCGTCATCCTGCGCCGTGATCAGCCGATGGTTGAGCTTTTCATTCTCGCTGCGGGCGGCGTCGAGCGCTTGCGCGAGCGCATTGAAGCGGTCGGTGATGGCGGCCAGTTCCTGCGCCGGCGGCCGCGGCAGCCGTACCCGATAGTTGCGCTGCTCGAGGTCGGCGAGGCCACGGGCGACCCCGGTGAGCGGATCAAGCACCCGTCCGAACAAAAAATAGAGAATGGCGATGACGGCGATATTCACGATCAGCGCCACCGCGCCGAGCGCGACGGTGTTGCCCCAGACCTCCGCGATCTCGTCGCGCGGCTCAGCCACGATCTCGACCGAGCCGATGCGCGCGCCGTTGACGACGACCGGCACGTCGCGGCTTGCGATCGGCGCGGCGATCAGCGCTGCAAACCAGCCCGGCGCGCGCTCGCCCCGCCCCGCGTCGGCGCCGCCGACGGATGGAGGTACCGCGAGCGCAGAGCCATTGGCGTCCTTCACCCCGATCCGCACGTGACGCACCAGCCGCAAGCGCGACGTGAGGTCGAACAGGAATTTCTCCGCCGGTACCTCCTGCTGCATCAATCCCACCGCTTCGCTGACAAGCAGCTCGGCAAGCTCCATCGAGGCGGCAATCTCGACCCGGGTGGACGTGCGCGCCTGCAGGATCGTCACCGCGCCCGCGATCACCCCCGCGATCACGTCGATCAGGATGAAAACGATGAGCAGCTGCGCACGGACCGAACGGTGATACCACAGCGCATGCGAAACCGCGCGCGCCGACGGCCACGCCAGCGGCCGAAGCAAAGGCGTCCGGCTTTCGGTCTGGGCGCTGATGAACGTCCTCCCGGTGGTACCTGCTCTGCATCATAAGCTCTGGGACGGAGCCTGGAGCAATGGTACTTTATCCGCCGTCAATGGTACTTTAGCCATGCACTCCGCGCCACAGTGGGCCGGAGAGGGAAGCTACCCTTGTCTACACAAGCCGATCCCCCGCGAAACAGGGGAACGGGCTGTCGCATGACGGGGCACAACGCCGACGCGGGACAACCGACGCGGCCAAAGGGAGGTAACCATGGGTGGAAGGGCTGCATTTGCAGGCCTTGCGGTCTCGCTTGTTCTCGGCGCCTTCGGGCAGGCGCAGGCTGAGACTTTCGTTGAGCACAATGCCGAGTTCAGGATGCAGCTTGATTTCGTGGTGCCGGACGCGGCGTTGCGAAAATTCCTGCCGTCAGGCTGGGAACCGAACATCGCCACCCAGGGTCCCGCCAAGGACTGCAATCTGCGCATGATCTTCATCGACCGCGCCGACATCACCGGCGCGGATGGCGCGCCGGCCGGATCGAGCCGGCTCGTCTATCTGGCCATCCCGGTGAAGCAGAGCGGCAGCACCACTGTCGGCCAAATGATCATTGCCGGGCTCACCTCCGATCCGAAAGACGCGCCGGGCCCGTTCGGCAATTACGAACTCGCCACCACCAACCGCATGGATCGCTCGGTCACCGCAGCCGGCAAGGACACGCTAGTGAACGAAGACTGGGAATTCGTGGCGGCCTCCGGCGAGCGCATGGAGGTGCACCTCACCTACGAGCGCGCGCCCGCGCGCAAAGGCGGGAGCGAGGTCAAGTTCTTCTCGCCCACCAATCCAAGCTCCTATCAGGTCTTCAAGATCGAGCAGGGCATCGACATCATGCGCAACGCCACCGTTCCCGTGCGAGATCGCGTGAAGGACTTTTCGTACAAAGCCGCGGGTGGCCGCCTTGCGCCGCTGTTCGATGGAACCGAGCGCGTCGTCAGCATCGACTCTTTCCATTGGTACAATCGCGGCGTCTATCTGCCGTAGCTTGCCGGGGCGACATCCGGCCAAGATCGGTCAACGGATTTTGGAGGCAGGAGAGACGCACCACCGAGCCATGCTGCTCGACCTCTATCGCTCTATCGAACTCATGCTTCGAGACGATCCGCCGCGCGCTCTCTTCAGGATGAGGGCGGAGCGGACCAATCCGCGCAGCGAGCTGCTCAACGAAAAACCAATCGAGGAGGAAGACCCATGAAGCACAGTATCCGTAAGCTTCTGCTCGCCGGCGCCGCCGCGTTCGCGACATGCCCGGCCCTTGCCGGCGACGTGACCCCGGATCGGCTCGTCAATGCCGACAAGGAGCCGCAGAACTGGTTGATGAACCATCGCACCTATGACGCGCAGCGCTACTCGCCGCTCGACAAGGTCAACAAGGACAACATCAAAGGCCTGAAGCTCGCCTATGCCCTCGCGATCGGAGGGACGGCGGCCAACGAAAACCTGCAATCGACGCCGCTGGCCGAGGACGGCTTCCTCTACATCGTCGATCAATGGGGCGTGGTCTACAAGATCGACGTGCGCTCGGGCGACATGGGCCGCATCGTGTGGCGCATGGACCCTGGCCAGGAGAAGCTGCCGCTGTCGAACCGCGGCGCCGCACTGCTGGGGAATTTGGTCATCTCCACCGCCAATTATCCCGCCCGCGTGATCGCCACCAACAAGGACAATGGCAAGGTGGCGTGGGAAACCAACCTCCACGACCAGCCGGACGTGCAGATCACCGCCGCCCCGCTTGCAGTGAAGGACAAGATCATCGTGGGCGCGGCCGGCGGCGATCGCGGCGTGCGCGATTGGATCGCGGCGCTCGACGGCGCCACCGGCAAGCTGATCTGGCGCAAATACGTCATCCCGGCGCCCGGCGAACCCGGCAGCGAGACCTGGAAGGACAAGAACAACGCCTGGCAGATCGGCGGCGGCGCCATGTGGATCACGGGCTCCTACGATCCCGCGACCAATCAGGTGATCTGGGGCACCGGCAACCCGGTGCCGATGTTCGATCCGACCTACCGTCCCGGCGACAACCTCTATACCAACAGCATGATTTCGTGGAATCCCGACAGCGGGAACATGAACTGGTACTTCCAATACGTACCCGGCGACATGTGGGACTACGACGAGGCGCACTCGCACATCCTCATCGACGGCCAGGTCGGCGACCAGCCGCGCAAGCTGATCACCCATTCCGCCCGCAACGGCTTTCTCTACACCTTCGAGCGCAGCAACGGGCAGACTCTACTGGCCAAGCCCTATGTAGAGAACATCAACTGGACGAAAGGCATCGACCAGAAGACCGGCAGGCCGGTGGATTACGATCCCAGCAAGGATCTCCAGGTTTATTCCGGCATGCAGAATCAAACGCTGGCGGATCCCACCAAGACGCTGTGTCCGTCCATGTCGGGTGGAAACAACTACTGGCCCGCCGCCTACAGCCAAAAGACCAAACTGCTCTACATTCCGTCGATGTCGTCCTGCAACGAATTGACGCTCGATCCCAAACTCTCCAACAAAGCCGGTGACTGGAAGGGCGCCACGTTCAAGAACATCGAGCGCAACGAAACCGATCTTATTGTCGCCGACCCGTTCACCGGGGAGGTGAAGACCAAGGTGCGCGTTCCCTATCCGAACAACAGCGGCGCGCTCGCCACCGCCGGCGGCCTCGTCTTCACCGGCTTCACCGACGGAACCTTCGCGGCCTATGACGACACGACGATGCAGCAGCTCTGGAAGATCAATGTCGGGACCGGCTTCAACGCGCCGCCGATGACGTTCGAAGTCAATGGCAAGCAGTATGTCGCGATCCTGTCGGGCTTGAGCCCGATCTCCAAGCGCCGGCATTCGCATACGCCGGAGCTGCGCGAGCAGCGCAACCAGACCATGCTGTTCGTGTTCGGGTTGTGACGAAGACTTGCAGGACCGCAAAGGCGCGCGACCGACCTGGCCGCGCGTCGAATTCATCCACGCCATGCTCGCGATGTTCCGGCTAGCCGTTCACAGCCGCGAAGCACCAACAAGATCATTCGAGGAGGAAAACCCATGAACAGGAGCATCCGCACATTTCTGCTCGCCGGCGCGGCCGCCATCATTGCCTCGCCCGGCGTTGCCGCCGACGTGACCACCGAACGGCTCACCAATGCCGACAAGGAGCCGCACAACTGGCTGATGAACCACCGCACCTACGATGCGCAGCGTTATTCTCCGCTCGAGAAGATCAACAAAGGCAACATCAAGAATCTCAAGCTCGCCTATGCCGTCGCCATCGGCGGCACCTCGGCCAACGAGAACCTGCAGGCGACTCCGCTCGCAGAAGACGGTTATCTCTACGTCGTCGACCAATGGGGCGTGGTCTACAAGATCGATGCCCGCTCCGGCGACATGGGACGCATCGTGTGGCGCATGGACCCCGGCCAGGAGAAACTGCCGCTCTCGAACCGCGGCGCCGCGCTCTGGGGCAATCTGGTGATTTCCAGCGCCAACTACCCGCCGCGCATCATCGCCACCAACAAGGACAACGGAAAGGTCGTTTGGGAAACGAACCTGTCCGATGGTCAGGCCGATTTGCAGCTCACCGCCGCGCCGCTCGCGGTCAAGGACAAGATCATCGTCGGTGCCGCCGGAGGCGACCGCGGCGTGCGCGACTTCATCGCGGCGCTCGATGGCGCCACCGGCAAGATGGTCTGGCGCAAATACGTGGTCCCGGCGCCCGGTGAGCCCGGCAGCGAGACCTGGAAGGACAAGAACCAGGTCGCCTGGCAGACCGGCGGCGGCGCGATGTGGGTGACGGGAACCTATGACATCGCCACCAACCAGGTGATCTGGGGCACCGGCAATCCGGTTCCCATGTTCGATGCCACCTATCGCCCCGGCGACAACCTCTACACCAACAGCGTGATCTCCTGGGATCCCGACGCCGGCAAGATGAACTGGTATTTCCAGTACACGCCAGGTGACCACTGGGATTACGACGAAGCCGGCACGCACATTCTCGTCGATGGCGTCGTCGACGGGCAGTCGCGCACGCTGATCACGCATTCCGCCCGCAACGGCTACCTCTACACCATGGAGCGCAACAACGGGCAGACCTTGCTGGCCAAGCCCTATCTCGAGAACATCAACTGGACGAAGGGCATCGACCCGAAGACCGGCAAGCCGCTGGACTACGATCCGAGCAAGGACATTCAGACCTATGCCGGCGTCGCCACGCCCATGCCGGATAATCCGACCAAAAAGATGTGCCCGGGTCCGTCGGGCGGCAACAATTTCTGGCCCGCTTCCTACAGCCAGAAGACCAAGCTGATCTACATTCCGACTGCTACGCCCTGTGTCGACCTTACGCGTCGGCCAGATCTCAGCAATAAGGCCGGCGATTGGAAGGGTGGCGCCTACAAGCAGACCGAGCGCTTCGAGTCCAACCTTACCGTCGCCGACCCGCTCAGCGGCGAGATCAAGAACAACGTCCACATCCCCTACCCGAACTACAGCGGTGTGTTGTCTACCGCCGGCGGCGTCGTTTTCACGGGCTTCACCGATGGCACATTCGCCGCCTACGACGACACCACGATGGAGCAGCTGTGGAAGATCAATGTCGGCACCGGCTTCAACGCGCCGCCGATGACGTTCGAGGTCAACGGCAAGCAATACGTCGCGATCCTCGCCGGCCTGAGCCCGATCGCGCGCGGCAAGCATCAGCTCATTCCCGAGCTCAAGGAACAGCGCAATCAGACCATGCTGTTCGTGTTTGGATTGTAGAGCCGGCGCACTATCGGGCAGGCAAAGGCGCACGCGTAGACGAGCTGCGTCCCTGACGTAGCGCCCCGCGCGTGCGCCGTGCCCACGCCGGGCTAACTCCGCGAACAAAAAGACGACAATCTCCTTCGGCACCAGTGGCGCGCCGCGCCGATAGTGCGTCGGCATGGCACCTGCAACAACGGCCATTCGCACGGAGATTTCCATGATCGATCACATCGGCTTTCCCGTTTCCGACTATCCGCATTCCAAGGCATTCTACGAAAGCGCGCTGGCGCCGCTCGGCTACACACTGATCATGGAGGTGGAGGCCGACCACACCGACAGCGGAAGCCCGGCGGCCGGCTTCGGGAAGCAGGGCAAGCCGGATTTCTGGATCGGCGGCGAGGGCGGGCTCAAGGGC
>Ga0208989_10000221_pt1 | contig 14807 bp, 19 predicted proteins | sample MedBloCAOM3_M1_FD_187852 | JGI IMG/M metagenome (GOLD analysis project Ga0208989, IMG submission 187852) | Forest soil microbial communities from El Dorado National Forest, California, USA - Mediterranean Blodgett CA OM3_M1 (SPAdes) (version 2) | ecosystem: Environmental > Terrestrial > Soil >...
AGACGCGCCGGAAAGGCCGCAAAGTTGTCCGAAAAATCGGAGTGTTTCAGTGCCGGTGAGAAATTTATAGAAGTACGGATTCTCGGGAAGAAAACCGACGGCTTCGCGGCTTTCGACCAAACGACTGTTCCGTCCAAAAATTTCCGTTTGGCCGCGCGTTGGCGAGACAAGGCCGAGAACTATCTTGAGGGTCGTGCTCTTGCCCGAACCATTTGGTCCAAGCAATCCATAAACCTCGCCCGGTTTAACTTGAAGATCGAGATCGCGCAGCGCCGCGATCGATTGGCGACGGAATGGAACCGGAAAAACTTTCGTCAGCCCCGTGACAGCGACGGCCGGTCCGTTCATGATCGAATCTCGAAGCCGCGCGCTTCCACGAGCGTATCTAGTTGCGTTTCGTTTTGTTTCCGAATGTGCGCGCGCAGTTCGCTTTCCATGACCGCTTCGAGAAAGGCTCGGACTTCATCTTCCTCGCCGCTCACCTGCATCTCGACGCGACCGTCAATGAGATTTCGGATCCACCCGGTGAGGTCGAAACCTTTGGCGATGTTGCGGACGCTCCAGCGGAAACCGACACCCTGAACATTGCCTTCGTAAAAAACCTGGATCGATATCATCCTGATAAATATGATGTGCTCGACATTACAATGCGTCCAGCAAATGCCGGCCGTTGTAGCGAGGAAGCTCCTCGCGGTGATTGAGAATACCTCGACGAAGCTCTCCGCGGGACGAGTCCGTCCGTTGGTGGACGAGGCGGCTACAGCCGAGCTTTTCTAGCGGCCGGAGCGTTCGTCCGGAATCGGTGTCGGCTCGAGCCACGGGAGCGGCTCGGATGGCACGATCAAACGCGGATCGGGAGAATCGAAACGAAAACGCGCATTACGCATGCGGGTGGGAGCTGTTGTGGCGGCGGCGATCAAGGCAGTCGAAGCAACGCCGATATCTTCGTTCGCGACGAAACCTTGTTGGCCGTCAAGCAGCTTCACTTTGCAGGTGCCGAAGGAGGGGCGAATCAGAGTTACGAGCGTTCCCTTTGCCAATTTCTTGTCGGGACCGTTGCCTTGCTGGGGTCCATAGCGGAAAAAGTCGGCGGACTCGCCCGTGACGACATAGAACTTTCCCCCGTCGGCCGCTGTCGCCCGGTTCTGTTCGAGTTCGCCACAGCCGACGAGCAAGACAATTGTCGCCGACCAAGCAGCCAGACCCAGTTTCGATTTCATTGCCCACGCCAACGCAGCTTAATGCGTTCCCGCGAGCCCTATTTGTAGGAGTAAAGGAAACAGACCCCGCTTTCCTCGCCCTCGATTAAGCCGACCGAAACGTAGTATTGGCCACTGTTGGTGGGCGAAAATCCGGCCGCCGCTTTGTCGCCAGCACTGTAGCTTTCGGTCACGACTTGCTGCCCGCTCTCATCGTAAACCGCGACGGCCAGCTTCTTCGCTTTTTCCGTCGCCCCGACTGAAAACCAATAGTGATTTCCGGCGTAGAGATTCACGGCAATGAGAGTGTGCTCTTTGGGTCTGATCATGCCCGACCAGTGTCCGTCGCGAATCTTGAAACCGTCGTTTGAAAAAGCGCCGGCCAGATCGAGGGCAGCTTTGCGCGCCTCCACTTCCTTATCCGTTTCAGCGAGAGCTGTAACGGCGAAACCGTACGCCGCCAAGATCGACAATAACAAGATCGGCATCTTCATTTTCACGGTGCGTCGGTCTTGTTTTGAATTTGTTCCATCACCTTCCCGACCGCTTCGTTGACCTTGCGCACCTCATCCGCGCTGGGAGCTTTGCCTGGAGGAAAGGCGACCAATTTCTCTATTCTGTTGAGCTGATCGCTCACGTCCTTGACCAGCGGCTCGTTGTGCAAGTCCGGCGAAATGTCGTTTATCTTGGTATGGATAAATTTTACCAGGGCGGGCTGCCGCAAGACCTTGGCCGCGCGCTCATCATAGTGCTGCATGACCGCCGCGCTCACCACCTGGGTGCCGCGTATCCATCCGCCGACACTCACGAGTATGACCAGGTCCTGGTCGCTGTGCGATTGCATGGAGGATTTCACTTCGTTTTGCGTGGCCTCGAGCTCTTCGTGGAGCGCGTCCCATTCATTGTTCTCGGCGAACTCGTTGATGCTGTTGCCGCGACTGAGAACGTTCTGGCTTACGCCGAGCGCTTTCGCCAATTTGATAATGTCGGCGCCGATATTCTTGACCTGCTGGCTGTCCTGCGCCTCAACCGCAATAAATCCGTCAGCAATCAATCCACCGAGATTGAGGGCAATTTGCGCGCGGTTCCGATAAGTCGTCGGCATGGGCCCGCGGTACTGGCCGGTCCAGTCCGGCTTACCCGGCTTTTCCAGCGCGGCAAAAAGCTCGCCCGGCGTCGGAATGCTGATGGAATCGCTGCGGATCGCTTTGGCCAACTGGTCGGAGGACAAGCGCGGCGAGTCTGCGCCGAGGGCGCAGGTTAGCGCCCCTAGCAAGATGGCGGCAAGATATCGTCGTCCCAGGAACATGGCCTCAAGTTTAGGCCACGTTCCGAAAGATTGCCAAAAGGAATGTCGGAGGGGCCTTTTGCTGGGGAAACACCCCAAGGGGCGTATTCAAAAGATAAGAAATTCCATATTTCTTCTCGTCGTTTTAAAATGAATCCTGCCCTAACACCGCCGCGGCCGGTTAACCAAAGATTGGATTGAAGGGGAGGCGGACGCCGCCCAAAATAAAGCGCTGATCCAATAAATGGCCAAGACAAGCATAAACAAAATTCATGCGCGCGAGATCCTGGATTCGCGCGGCAATCCGACGGTTCAGGTTGATGTGCGTCTGGAAAGCGGCGCGCTCGGACGCGCCTCCGTGCCAAGCGGTGCAAGCACGGGCGAGCACGAAGCCTGGGAGCTTCGCGACGGCGACAAAAAGCGATACGACGGCAAAGGCGTATTGAAAGCGGTCGGGAATGTGAACGGAACAATTGCCACCGCGCTCAAGGGCTGGGACGCGCGCGACCAGGCCACGATCGACAATAAGATGATCGGGCTCGACGGCACGGCGAACAAAAAGAATTTGGGCGCGAACGCGATTCTCGGCGTTTCACTTGCGGTCGCGCGTGCCGCGGCCGCCGCGGAAAATGTTTCGCTTTTTCGCTATCTCGGCGGAGCAGAGGCGAAAATCTTGCCGGTGCCGATGATGAACATCTTGAACGCCGGGGCGCATTCCGATGCGCAGATCGATTTTCAGGAGTTCATGATCATGCCCAAAGGCGCGCCCACTTTTGCGGAAGCGGTGCGCTACGGCGCGGAGGTGTTTCACGCGCTCAAGAAAGTTTTGCAAGATCGACATCTTTCCACAAACGTCGGCGACGAAGGCGGCTTTGCGCCGGAACTGAAATCCGCCGACGACGCGCTTGAGTCGATCGCCAAAGCGGTTGAGAAAGCCGGTTACAACCTGGGCGAAGACATTTTCATCGCGCTCGATCCGGCTTCCTCCGAGTTTTTCGATTGCGAACAAGATGTTTACGTTTTCAAAAAATCGGATGGTTCCCGAAAATCGGCCGATGAACTTGTCGAGTACTATGTCGATCTTTGCGCGCGTTTTCCCATCATCTCGATCGAAGACGGCTGCGCCGAGGATGATTGGGACGGCTGGAAAAGGCTGACCGAGCGTCTCGGCGACAAAGTTCAGCTCGTCGGCGACGATCTCTTTGTTACGAACGTTGAGTTCTTGCGTAAGGGAATTGCCGAACACGTGGCCAACTCGATTCTGATCAAAGTGAATCAGATCGGCACGCTCACCGAAACACTGGCCGCGATCGACTTGGCCAGGAAAAATAATTACACCGCCGTCATCAGTCATCGCTCCGGCGAAACGGAAGACACGACCATCGCCGACATTGCGGTGGCGACGAACGCCGGCCAGATCAAAACCGGTTCGCTTTGCCGAAGCGATCGCGTCGCGAAATACAATCGACTTCTTCAAATCGCGGAAGAACTTGGTGACAAAGCGGAGTACGGCGGTAAGATGCGCTAGGTGGATCAAGCCTACGGCGATTTCCGTGCGCGTCGCGATGCCACAGTCTGGCAGCGTTTGAATCGCGTTCTCCGCGTCCTGCTCCTGATTGCAGGAGCGCTCGTTATTATCAGTCTGTTCGTTCCGCCTTACAATAAGTTGAAGCAGGGCCGCGCCGAGATCGACAATCTGCAAGCGAAGGTCAACGAGCAGAAGACTTTGCTCGGGCGCCAGACTCGCGAAGTCAATCTGCTCAAGACCGACGCAACCTATCTGGAAACGATCGCGCGCGATCGCCTCGATCTGATGAAGGAAGGCGAGACTATTTTCCGTCTCGAGCCGGCGAAACCTGCAAAAACAAAAGACTCGGCGCGCAGGTAGTTTTAGATCAAATCACTCTGGCGGGCGTGCAGCTCGTCGCTATATTTTTATTCATGGCTACAGAGCTTCCACAGATCGATGCCGGAGAATTGAAATCGCGTGTGCGCGAGCTGCGGAGGTTTCTTTGACGTTCCAAAGCTCCAGGAAAAATTAGGCGCGCTCGAGGCGCGCATGAGCGCCGCGGATTTCTGGTCGAACCGCGAACGCGCGCAGGCCGATGTCGAGGAAGTGTCGCGTCTGAAATCCCTCATCAATCCTTTTCGCGAACTCGAGCGCGAGATTGACGACTTCGAGGTATTGCAACAGCTCGCGACGGAGGAACGAGACGAGGCCCAGCGCCTGCAAGCTGGACGTGAAGTCGTCAGCGAACACGATCGCCTGATTCACCAGCTGGAGGAATTCGAGCTGCGCCAATTTCTTTCCGGGGAAAACGATCGGTCGAATGCGTTTCTCACCATCCACTCGGGCGCCGGCGGGACCGAGTCGTGCGATTGGGCCGACATGCTGTTGCGGATGTATCAACGCTGGATCGAGCGGAGCGGTTTCAAATCGCAGATGGTGGACGTGCAAACGGGCGAAGAAGTCGGCATCAAATCCGCGACCCTGCTCGTGACCGGCGAGTACGCCTACGGTTATCTCAACACCGAGCGCGGCGTGCATCGACTCGTGCGCATCTCTCCGTTCGACGCGAACAAGCGACGCCACACTTCGTTTGCAAGCGTCGATGTTGTCCCGGAAATTGCGGATTCCGCGCCGATCGAAATCAATCCAGCCGATCTGGAGGTCGCCACTTATCGCAGCGGCGGCAAAGGCGGACAGAACGTCAACAAAGTGGAAACGGCCGTGCGCATCGTGCACAAGCCGACCGGTATCGTCGTGGCGTGTCAGGCCGAGCGTAGTCAGGGCCGCAACCGTGAGCTCGCCATCAAGATGTTGAAAGCGAAGCTCTACGAGATCGAGCAGGACAAAAAGCGGGCTGAGATCGACCGGCAATACGGTGAGAAAGGCGATGTGGCGTGGGGAAATCAAATTCGTTCATACGTTTTCCAGCCTTACCAAATGGTGAAAGACCACCGCACCGGCGCGGAGACGAGCAATGTGCAGGAAGTAATGGATGGCAAGATCGACATGTTCATCCAGGCGAAACTGCGCGGACAAAAAGCGGCCAAAGGCGAGGCGAAATTGGCCGAAGACTAAGATGGCTGTCCCAAGTCTCGCATGGCGAATTGCTCGACACGATAATAGCCCAGCCTTTTAACGCTGGGCTAGATGATAGAGATGAACAAGCCCGGCAGGACGAAAGCATCGTTCTTTCGCCCCTCGCGGGACTCTGAAATCTTGCTCAACATTCACCCAGGGTTAAAACGCTGGGCTATTTATTAAGGCGGGCATAATCAAGTCGATTCTTACGCCGGCGGTTGCTCGCGGTCGCCGTTTCCGCCGATCCGCTTTCGCTTGGTCTTGAAGAACGTTTGCAACAGCTGCGCGCATTCGGATTCGAGAACGCCCGAAGTAATCTCGCAGGTGTGATTGAGCGCGGGATTCTGCAATAAATTCATGACGGTGCCGGCCGCGCCGGCTCGGACATCGGCGCATCCAAAAATCACGCGTCGAATGCGCGTGTGCACGATCGCGCCCGCGCACATCGGACATGGTTCCTTCGTTACATAAAGGTCGCAATCAACCAGCCGCCAATCTCCAACGGCTGCCTCGGCTTGCGTCAAAGCGAGCATTTCCGCATGCGCGGTCGCATCCTTGAGCATCTCAACCTGATTGTAGGCGCGCGCGATGATCTTATCCGCCCGCACTACGACGGCGCCCACCGGAACTTCTTCGGCTTTAAACGCTTTCTCGGCGAAGCGAAGAGCTTCGCGCATAAAGGTCGTGTCGTTTTCCATGTCTGGTTACTCCGAAACAAAGCATGCTTTCGTCATTTCGCTCATTCCGTAAGGCTTGTCCTGAGCGGAGTCGAATGGATCGACATCTACTCTTGCGAGACCGCCATCCAGCCTTACGGTGCCCAAACCTCATACATCAATGAAGAAATTATTCTCTCTCATCCTTATCTCTTCTCTTGCGTTCATGGTTACGGTTCAGGCCGACGAACAGGAGACCGTCGACCATTGCGCCAACATCATCCGCGATTTCCGTAGCATGCCAGAAAAGGGTATTCCACGAGACGTGCTTCGCCACGCCCGCGGCCTCGCCATCATCACCGTGATCAAAGCCGGTTTTATCGTTAGCGCCAAAGCCGGGCACGGCGTCGTCGTGGCACGAACCGGTCACGGCTGGTCGGGGCCATCATTCATCGCGACCGGGGGCGCAGGCTTTGGTCTGCAGGCTGGTGGGCAGGCAACTGATTTCGTTTTCGTTCTGAACAACCGCGACGCCGTGCGCGCGTTTTCGCGCGGCGGCAATGTGACTCTCGGCGCCGATGCCAGCGTCGCGGCCGGCCCGGTGGGACGAAACGCCGAAGCTGCGGTTACGCCGACCGCGGCAATCTACACCTATAGCCGGAGCAAGGGACTCTTTGCCGGCGTATCCGTCGAGGGCGCCGTGATCGGAACGCAAAAGGATGAAAACGCGCGATATTACCACAGACCGGTTACGGCCATGGACATTCTGACGGGCCGCGTCGCGCCGCCTCCGGGTGCATCGCGCTTACGAGCGGCCTTGGCGGGTTATTGATCCCTAAGAATTTCACGTTTGTCGATCCGCGAGTTTTCGCCGGGTCGATCGATGATGTTGTCTGAAGATCTTTTGTAATGCCTCGCATCCTTTCCGGTATTCAACCGAGCGGTGCGCTGCACATCGGCAATTACTTCGGCATGATCCAACGCGCCATCGCGCTGGAGGCGGAAGGCGAAGCGTTTTATTTCATCGCCAATTATCACGCGCTCACGAGCGTGCGCGATCCGGACGTGCTGCGCGAAAACAGCCGGCGCGTCGCGGTCGATTTTCTGGCCTGCGGATTCGATCCCGATCGCGGCGCGCTTTTCATGCAGTGCGACGTGCCGCAAGTGACGGAGCTCGCCTGGGTTCTGTCAACGGTCGCGCCGGTGGGTCTGCTCGAGCGTGCGCACTCCTACAAAGATAAACTATCGCGCGGCATTCCGGCGACGGTTGGCTTGTTCAGTTATCCCGTGCTCATGGCGGCCGACATTTTGATCTACGACAGCGACATCGTGCCGGTCGGCAAAGATCAGAAACAACACATCGAGATCACGCGCGATCTCGCCGTGAAAATGAACGAGACATTTGGTCAAGTCTTCAAATTACCTGAGCCGCGTATTCACGCCGCGACCGAGACCGTTCCCGGCGTCGATGGTCAGAAAATGAGCAAGAGCTACGGTAACACCATCGACATTTTCGGCGACGAAAAGGAAACGCGAAAACGCGTCATGGGCATCGTGACCGATTCAGTGCCGGTGGAAGCGCCGAAAGATCCGGCAAGATCGACAATCGTTCAGCTCTACTCGCTCTTCGCTTCGAAAAATGAGGTCGAAGGGATGCAGGAAAGATTCCGCAAAGGCGGCACCGGCTACGGCGATTTCAAAAAAGAACTCTTCGAAAAGCTTTGGGAATACTTTTCTCCCATGCGTAAACGCCGCGAAGAACTTCTGGCCGACAAATTATACGTCGACGAAGTCCTCGTGCGCGGCGCGCGGCGCGCCAACGAAGTCGCCGATGATGTCATGACGCGCGTGCGCGCTGCTGTGGGTTTACGCTAATGCATTACAGTCGGTGTGTCGTGCCTGTCGCATGTAGAAATATGTGACGATGAGCAATGCCGCGAATGCGATGGCGAGCCATCCAAAAAAGTGAGCGACGGTCAACCTTGTGATTACGTAGCGAGCTCCCGCACTGGCCCCGACAACGACTGGGTATCTGATTTGCAACACGCAGATGGCGGGTAAAAGAAAGTAGAATGCGATTGCCAGTAGCTCCCAAGGAGTGCGATCGCGAAGGCCCCCGGCAGTAATCCCGGCGGGACTTGCGCCCTCGTCTTTCTCTATCTGAGCCAGCCGTTCCAAATCACCGGCGAGAATGTGAATCGCCTGTTCAGCTTGATCTTCATCGACGCACAAGCGAACTGGCATGGCGAACGGAGCCCGACCGTAGAGATGCGCGTTCTCGTGCCAGAGAGCGCAAAAGATTCCGTAATCATCGAGGAGTGACTTTGCCAACTGGGCTTGAACCAGGTTCAAATAAATGCGCACCGTCACCACGACGGCACGTTAGCCAATAAGCTGTTTAAAACCGAGCTTTGTTTTCGCGTCGCGGTCGAAGATCAAAGGTTCTTCCGGCAACATGGAAGAATCCCCTGAACGAGATGACGCATTATCTCGAGGAAGAGAGAATCAGGCCGATTGCCGCGCGAGAGCTGAGTGCGAGGTCCCGTTATTCTTGAGCTCGGCGAAGATGAGGCGACCGGCGGCGGTTTGCAGAGCGCTCGAAACAATCACAGTGGCGACTTTGCCGAGATACGGGCGCGCGTGATTGACCACGATCATGGTGCCGTCAGCGAGATAGCCGACGGCTTGATGTTGTTCCCGTCCTTCTTTGACGAGATTCAGCTCCAGCTCATCACCGGCCGTGACGCTCGGCTTGAGAGCGCGCGTCAGGTCGCTCAGGTTCAATGCACCCACTTGTTGTAATCTAGCCACCTGGCAGAGAGCATTATCGTTGGTGAGCAGGCGCGCCTGTAACACCTTGGCCGTGCGCACTAAACGCGCATCGACCCCAAGATCGACATCTTCCTCGGCGGCGCTCTCGTGAATGGTCAATTCCACTTCGCGCGAGCGTTGCAATTCGTTGAGCATGTCAAGGCCGCGCCGGCCGCGCTCTCGTTTGGCCGGGTCGCGGGAATCGGCTAGGGCTTGCAATTCGCCCAGGACAAACCGCGGCACAATGAGCGCGCGGCTGAGAAAGCCGGTCGCGCAAAGATCGGCGATGCGTCCGTCGATAATCACACTGGTATCGAGAACGAGCGGTTCGCGCTGTGTGGTTTCGCGAGCGAAACGCACATAAGGAATGATGAGAGAGAATTCATCGCGGTTGCTTCGCATGGCCAGCATCATCCCGAGATAACCAAACGCGCAATATACGATCAGGCGCGCAGTCCACTGCGTTGTTTCGGACTGGTAACGCAAAATGTCGGAGGCCATGAGCAAGTTGGCGAAAAGCAGGCCCAGTAAAAGCCCGAAGGTGGCGGATGAAAATGCGCGCAGAGAGAAGCCTTTGAGCAGTCGATCGATCAAGACGATGGCAAGGCCGAAGATCATTCCGATAATTAAGCCTGGCCAAAGATTTGCCACGATCGCCGCCGATATGGTCGCGCCGATAGCGGCGCTAAATGTCACAAAGAGAACGCGCAGCAAGTTGACGGTCACGAGCGGGGTCATTAGCGTCCTCCTGTTTGTCGGGGTTTGGTTTGTTCGCGAGCCTTCATGTCGATCTTAGCGGCGCTGTCTCGATAGAAGAGCACACCGTGTGCTCGAAGGTTGCTTATTAGCGCACGAAGGTCGTTGGCCAGCTCCTGATTTGTGAGAAGCAGTGCGAGCAAACCCTTTCCTTCGGTGGCAGATTTGAAAAGTTTGCGCGCGTCGACCATAGCGCTTTGCAAATCATCGGCCGCTCGCTTGGCCGATCCCATGGCCGAGTCGGCTTTCTCAATCACGCCATCAAGTTTCTTGGAGGATTCGGCCAGAGAACCGGTGGCGTCGTTCAAATGCTCGATGCTCGCTTTCAGATTTTCCATATTGCCGGGCGACAACGCTTCCTGATTCAAACGCGTCACCGCGGTATTGATGTTTTGCACCGCACCGCGCAGATCGTTCACCAAATTGCCGCCCTCGCGTGTTAGATCGTCGATTCCGGTTTCGCGGGCGCCGTCGATGAATGCGTTCCTGGCGATGTATTCGCCGGGCGGACCCGGCGGTGTCGAAACACTGACGAAGCGATCACCGAGCAGACCGGAGCTTCCCACCATAAATTTGCTGCCGACTGGAATCTTAACGAAATCAAATATGCGCAACGGCACCGCAACGCCCTGACCTTCCTTCACCAAGTGTGGTCCGTCCGCGACACGGCCAATCTTAGCGCCGGCCAGCAAAACGTCGGATCTTTTCAAGAGTCCGCTGGCGTCGGCGAACCGAACCGTAATCAAATAGGTTTTCTTAAAGCCTTCACCCAACCGACCGAACTGCACGACCAGGGCCGCCAGGACCGACAATCCGACGAAGACAAACGCGCCAACCTTGAATTCCAAACCTCGCTCGTGCCGATTCATTTCTCTGTCACTTTCAACCTTCAGCTCTCAACTCTCAAATGCTCTTCAGAGCGGCCGAGCAGGAAATCTTGCAAAAGCGGATCCGAAGATTGCTGAAGCTCGCTCGGCGTCCCGTGAAAATAAATGCGACCTTCGTGCAGATAGGCAATATAATCGGCCACTTCGAAGGCGCTTTTCAAGTCGTGAGTCACGACAATGCTAGTCACGCCAAAGCGTTTCTGTAATCGCCGGATCAACCGATTGATGCTGTCCGAAACCACAGGATCAAGACCGGAAGTTGGCTCATCATAGAGAACGGAGGATGGGCCCCGAATAATCGAGCGCGCCAGACCAACGCGTTTTTTCATTCCGCCGCTCAAACTCACCGGCATTTTCTTTTCCTGGCCTTCCAGCTCCACCACCTCGAGCATCTCGCGCACTTTTGCGCGCAATACTTTCGGATCGCGCTCCCCTGCTTCACGCAACGGAAACGCGACATTTTCCTCCACCGTCATCGAATCAAAAAGGGCCGCGCCTTGGAAAAGAATGCCGATCTTTTGCCGAATTGTTCCAAGCTCGCGCTCACTCATGCCGGTAATGTTCTGGCCCTCAATCCAAACATCGCCTGCATCTGGTTGCAGCAACCCGACGAGGTGCTTGAGCAAAACCGTCTTGCCTCCCCCGCTTCGACCAATAATGGCCAAGGTCTCGCCAACCGCCACGTCAAGATCGACACCGCGCAGAATTTCTTGCCGGCCGATTTTCTTCGCCAACGCTCGCACGGCAATCATGGACGAGTTCGTTTCCCTCGTAGCTGTCGTTGTTGTAGCTGCCGCTGTCTCTGGTGGCAGAAAATTTCCTGGACTTGCGACTGAATCGTTCATCGATGTTCGATCTGCACGAGTTCGCCTTGAAATGGCCATTCATCCGCTTCTTGAACCAGACCGGCCCGCACCGGATTATCCCGCACATACTCCCATTTCTGCGAATAACTCTCGCTGCTGCGGATAACGTGATCAAAGAAGCCGCGTTGCCAGATTGATCTGCCGCCAGAGACGGCGCCAGCTACAACTCGCTTCAAGCCGAGAATCCAAATACCCAAGTCAAAATCATCGCCGCCGCTCACAGACAAATGGATGTGATCCGGAATGATGACGTAGCGGCCTAATGCAAATCCGCGATCGATACCTTTCTGACCGTATCCTATCAAAGCAGAATGAGCCGCCTTGTCCGCAAGCTGTCTTCGACGATCTCTAGTACACAAGGTCACGAAATACAGCGGAGGATCATATTTCTGGAATATCAGTTCCAATCTCGGTGGTTTAGCGAGCGTCATGAGTTTTAGCTGCCGCCGTCTCTGGCGGCAGAGGATTGAGGGACAGAGCCGAAGATGACCGCGATTCCTCCATTATTGATAGCCCGCCGGGAAAATGATGTTCAAAAACATGGTAAGAAAGAAATTGAAAATTAAGACCGCGAGCGACGCGTTCACCACCGCCTCAGTGGTCGCGCGACCGACGCCAACCGCACCTTCGCGCGCCGTCAATCCTTTGTGACAACTGATGAAGACAATGAGCAACGCGAAACAAAACGCCTTGGTCAATCCCATGATGATGTCGCGCTTCTGTGTCCAGCGTTCCATGTTTGCGACAAAGTACGGTCCACTGATGCCGAGGAGGTGGACTGCGGTAAGATAACCAGTAACGATTCCAAAGCCGATGCATTCCGCGACCAGTAACGGCATCGACAGCATGATGGCGAGGGCACGCGGCACAACCAGATAATCAATCGGGTGAACCGCCAGCGCGCGCAGGGCGTCAATTTGTTCGGTCACTTTCATCGTTCCGATCTCAGCGGACATGGCCGCGCCGACGCGTCCGGCCACCATCAGGGCAGTCAGAACCGGGGCGAGCTCGCGACAGAGCGCCACCGAAACAACGGCCCCGACACCCGATCCCAGCCCGAGCTTGCTAAACTGGAAATAAGCCTGCGCCGCGAAAACCGCGCCGGTAAAGCCCCCGGTGATAATGACGACGACTTGCGAAAGCAACCCGATCTCGACGATCTGATTGAGAAATAATTTCCAGCGCAGCTTGCGCGTAAAAATGGAACGAAACGTTTCGGCCGCGAGCAGCACCACCTCGCCTAGATATTGAAAGAGGGATAAGACTGCGGCGCCGAGCGCGTTAAATAATCGAGTAACCATCAGGCAAGCCGCGCGGCTATGGGCGGCGTCGATCTAGACGTTGAGCAGCTGCGTTTTCGTCTTCGGGCGAAGCTCCGGAGGAATGGCGCCGATAAAGCGTGGATCGAGACCGAGCTTCTTGAAGATGGCGCGAATCTCACGGAACGTGATTGTCTGTTCCTTCAGCTCCAGGTAAACAATGTCGTGATTGCTATCGACCTTGTAGCGCAAACCGGGAATCGCTTCGAGCTCGTGATCCAGTTCCAGGATTTTATTCAGATCGCGCAGGCCGGCCGCGTAAACTTCCAGTTCGATCATGGCTCGCACTCTACAAACGTGCCGCGCTCGATGCAAAAAAGAAACGACGGCGATTGCGCGGCGCCCAGAGCTGAGTAGATGTCGATCTTGTCATTGTCGGTCCTATGAAACGTCCCATTGGATTTTCGCTGGTCGGTGGAACTCTTGCGCTTCTCCTGGCGGGTTGCGAAACGGTGCCGAAAGGAATCCAGCAGACCAAGATCGAGATGGCGCAGAAGATCGCGGCGGAAGAGCCGGGCGATTATTATATCGGCCGACGTTATTTCAAACCGGTCTTCAAGTTCTGGGGCTACGTGCGCCGGCCTGGTCAGCCTTGGAGCAGCGCCCAGATGGTCATGTTGAATGAAAAACAAAAACTGGCGCCGGATCGCGAACGTCTCAGTTTCGGCAGCGATAACAATTACGAATACAAACTGTACGGTGAGTTTAGCGGCGACAAAGTTTATGAGCCGGCCAGCAATACGGTCTACCCTGAGTTCGTTTTGAAGAACTACGAACTGATCTCGACCAACCCGCCGCCCATTTTCAAGAGTCAGATGAGCGGAGGCGCGCAGGCCAAGACCACCAGCGCCACGATTGAGAGACCGGAGTACTAATTTCTTTTTGTCATTCCGAACGAAGTCGAGGAACCTCTCACTGTTAATCAGAAAACAATAAGAGATGTCTCGACTCCGCTCGACATGACAAAACCGGTCGCGCGCGCTGGGAAGGATAACCTCGCCGAGGAATTTCTGCGCTATCTGGCGGTCGAGCGAAACGCATCGCCGCGCACGATCAAAGCATATCGGCAGGCGCTGGAAGGATTTCGGACGCAAAACAAAACGCCGTGGAAAAAATGCACCGCGGACGATTTCCGCGATTATTTGTTTGCAATCATGAAGCGCGGCCAGGCGCGATCGTATGTTCGGCTGCAGTTTTCCGCCTTGCGCACGTTTTACGGATTTCTCGTTGGCCGAAAGAAATTAGCGCGCGATCCCGTGCGCGAACTGCAACTGCCCAAGATCGACAAGAAACTTCCGCTCGTGCTGACACGGCAGCAAATCGAAGAGCTGATTACGGCGCCGTTGAAAATCGAAAAGAATCGCGCGGCGCCGGTCTGGATGCCACTGCGCGATGTCGCCATCATGGAACTTTTCTACAGCAGCGGTTTGCGCTTGAGCGAGCTCGCGGCTCTCGATGTCTCCGATGTCGATCTTTACACGGAGTCGGTGCGCGTTTTTGGCAAGGGACGGAAAGAAAGGGTTTGTCCGGTTGGTCTTCCGGCACTTGAAGCGATCTCGAAATATCGCTCCGCGGCAAACGTGCATTCCGGAGGGTTGTTCATCAACAAATCGCGCCAGCGAATGTCGACGCGCTCCATCTGGTTGATCTTGAAACGCTATCTGCCGCACACATCGATTCCAATCTCGATCAGTCCACACAAGCTTCGTCATAGTTTCGCGACCCACATGCTGGATCGGGGCGCTGATCTGCGCAGTGTGCAAGCGTTGCTCGGGCACGCCAGCTTATCGACCACGCAGATTTATACGCACGTCACCGTCGAGCGTTTGAAGAAAGCTTACGCATCCGCGCACCCGCGGGCGTGAATAACGACATGGAGGGCGCCGCGCTGTCGCCGCCCAAATATTAGGGACACGACAGCCCGTGTCCCTCCGCTT
>Ga0208989_10000222_pt1 | contig 14801 bp, 15 predicted proteins | sample MedBloCAOM3_M1_FD_187852 | JGI IMG/M metagenome (GOLD analysis project Ga0208989, IMG submission 187852) | Forest soil microbial communities from El Dorado National Forest, California, USA - Mediterranean Blodgett CA OM3_M1 (SPAdes) (version 2) | ecosystem: Environmental > Terrestrial > Soil >...
ATATTGCGCGTTGGGCTCCTGTCGTGAAGGCATCCGGTTTCATCGCTGAGGATTAGTCCGTTCACCTCGGGGCAATGCGGCCGGACCTAGCAGCGGCGAATAGGTCAAGCCCGCCACAAGCGCCAACGGCGATCGGCAATGATCGCGCGGGCGGCGTTGTGGCCGGGAGCGCCGGTTACCCCGCCGCCCGGGTGAGCGCCTGATCCGCAGTGATAAAGCCCCTTCAGCGGCCCGCGATAGTCGGCATAGCCCAGTGCGGGACGGGCCCAGAACAGCTGGTCGAGCGACAATGCGCCGTGGAAGATGTCGCCACCGGTCAGCCCGAACACCTGCTCCAGATCGAAGGGGCTCAACGCCTGCCGGCCGACGACGCTCGCCTTGAATCCCGGGGCATAGCGGTCGACGGTGTCCACCATCAGATCGGCCACGCGGTCACGATGATCGTTCCACGCCTTTCCGTCCGGCAGCTCCGGCGCCACGTGCTGGCAGAAGAGGCTTGCGACATGCCTTCCCGGCGGCGCCAGGGTGTCGTCCAAGGTCGATGGGATGACCATCTCGATGATGGGCTCGCGGCTCCAGCCGAGCGCGCGCGCGTCGCCATAGGCGCGGTCCATGTAGCCAAGGCTCGGTGCAAGAATGATTCCCGCGGTGTGATGATCGCTGAGCGCGTGCCCCGGCAAGGCCGTGAAGCTGGGCAATTCCGAGAGCGCGACGTTCATGCGGAACGTACCGGAGCCGCAGCGCCAGGCGCGCATGCGGCGCAGAAAGGCTGGATCAAGGGCGCTCTCTGGAATCATCCCGGTATAGAGGAGCTTGGGATTGACGTTGGCGGCGACCGCCGCGCCGCGCACGACCCGACCGTCTTCGAGAACCACGCCGGCCGCCTTGCCCTTCTCGATCAACACCTCCCGCACCGGCGCATCGGTCTCGATCTCGACGCCATGGCCCGCCGCGACCCGCGCCATGGCCTGGGTGATCGCGCCCATTCCCCCGATGGCATGGCCCCAGGCTCGCTTCTTTCCGTTCACCTCCCCGAACGCGTGGTGCAGCAGACCGTAGGCAGTGCCCGGGGTGTACGGGCTTGCGTAATTTCCGACGATGGCATCGAAGCCGAGCCAGGCCTTCAGCAGTTCGCCTTCGAACCAACCGTCGAGGTAGTCGCCGGCCGATTTCGTGAACAGGTCGAACATCGTCCTCAGATTTTCCGTGGACAGCCGGCGAAGACTGTTGCCGAACCGCCCGGCATTGAGTAATTCGCCAATGGTTCTGAGGTTGCCGCCGCGCGTCAGATTCGGCGGCGCCTGCAGGACGAGATCGCGCAGCAGATCCGCGCTCGCATCGAGGTCCCGGTTGAAGGCACCATATCGTTGCGCGTCGGCATGACTGAAGCCCGCGATACTGCTTTCGGTGCGACCTTCGGCGGCGAGCAGATGCCGGCCGTCCAGCGTGGGAAGGAAATTCTGCGCGCGGCGTTCGACGATTCGCAGACCATGACCGACGAGGCCAAGATCCGCGATGATCTTGGGGTTCAACAGGCTCACGGTGTAGGCCGCCACCGAGTTGCGGAACCCCGGGCAAAACTCTTCCGTGACGGCAGCTCCGCCCACCACCGGTCGTCGTTCGACCACCTTGACTTTGAGTCCCGCCATACCGAGGTAGGCGGCGCAAGTCAGCCCATTGTGACCCGCACCGATGATGACGACGTCGTATACCTGCATCGAAGACGCTATCTCCAGGCGCGAATGCGCGGAACGGACCGGATCATCGTTCGCCTCGATCCATGTGGGCCGTCGCCATTCTCAGGCAATCATGGAACCAAGGCCACGGTCGTCTGTTGCAAGACTCGTCGCGTTCGAATGGCGAGCTGAGCACGGAGCGCTGCGACACTGAATCCGCCACCGATGGATCGTCATCGGGCATCCCCCAATCCCAGCATAGTCTAACCTCATGCCTGCGAGAGTGTCACCGTCGCGTCATCTTCGGGTCGGGCGAGCCAAGTCGGGGCTCGGCCTCTTCGCTCGCGCCCCGATCAAGAAGGGCCAGTTCATTATCCGGTATCGCGGCAAGAAGATCCGCACCGAAGACACCGAGGAGCTCGACACCCGATATCTGTTTGAGCTCAACAATCGCTGGACGATCGATGGGTCCAACCGGAGAAATCAGGCCCGATATATCAATCATGCCTGCCGACCGAACGCAGAAGTCTATTTCGTGAAGCACGTGATCAAGATCCGTGCGACCAAAAACATCAAGCCGGGTGACGAAATCACCTATCACTATGGCCGCAACTATGTCGACGCCTTTATAAAGACAGCCGGTTGCAAATGTAAGTTCTGCGCTAGGAAAAGAGCCACGTTGCGCACCCTCAATCGCAAGCGCAAGCGTCGGTCAAGGCGTGCCGCGTGAGAATGCCGATGCCGCGTAGGCGGTCGCCGCAGTCGCGTGCGCGCGCACAGCAACGCGCTGTTTGATGGCGTGGCCAGGCAGGATTGCCGGAGCTGTCCGCAATGATAGGGTACCATCTGCTCCCGCCGGAGGCGCACGATGGACGATGTCAATGCGGTCAGGACGCTCGAACCGTTTGTGGATCAATCCATCCGCATCGTCGGGAGCGGGCTCGAAATCTTCGGCGTTCTGATCATCGTGATTGGCATCGCGTGGTCCACCTATCGCCAGCTGCGGCAGCCGATATCCGAGCAGGATGCGGACATCTACAAGATTCGCATCGGTCGGTCGCTGTTGCTCGGCCTCGAAGTGATGGTAGCCGCCGACATCGTCAAAACGATCGCGCGCGAATTGACCTTCGTGAGCCTGGGCCTGCTCGCTGGCCTGGTCCTGGTTCGCACCTTTCTCAGCTGGATGCTTGTGCTTGAGATCGGAGGTCGATGGCCGTGGCAGCGCGAACCGTCGGCGTCGAGAGTTCGGCGCGAAGATAGCGCCGGATAGCATTGACGACGTCACGTGGTGGCTGGCAACGGATCGCAGATCAGCCCTCTCAGTCGACTTGGCGACTTGGTCCAGCCGGCGCGCACGGGTTTGCGGGCGCGGAACGGCAGCGCGCCCCCAAGGAACTCATTCTGCATGAGCAAGATTTGAAGGGCCCGAAACTACTTCCCCCGCGCGCCCGCGCTGAGAGCGGCTAAGCAGCGGAACTATTTGCAAGAACTGGCGTTCACGCCTCTGTGAGCAGGCCGCGGCGGACGTTCTTTGCCGCAAGCGGTAGACTAGTCACCCGGCATGAAACGCCTTCTCTTGTCCTCCGTGGCACGAGCGGCGCTCGACGCATCGCGAAGCACGGGAGAGGTCATGCCGACTGCAGCCCCTCAGATCCATGAGCCACCAACCTGCGGCATCGCCGTGATGGCCAAAGCGTCCATTCCGGGACGCACGAAAACCCGCCTGGTCCCGCCGCTTACGTTCGAAGAAGCCGCTCAGTGCAACACGGCCTTCCTGCGCGATATCGCCGACAATATTCTCGCCGCCGCGGCACAGACCTCCATGGCCGGCTACATGGCGTTCGGCCCGCCTGGCGCGAAGTCGTTCTTTCAGGAAAGCCTGCCGGGCGAAATCGGGCTCATAGAGGCTTGGTACCCGAATTTCGGGGATTGCCTGGTTGCGGCGATCACGCAGCTCCTGGAACGGGGTCATCGCGGCGCGGTAGTCCTGAACTCGGATAGCCCCACGCTGCCCACGTCGCTTCTGCTCGAGACCGCCGAAGTGCTGGCATGGCCCGGCGACCGCGCCGTGCTCGGACCAGCGCATGACGGCGGCTATTACCTGCTCGGGCTGAAGTCGGCACATCATCGCCTGTTTCAGGACATCGCCTGGAGCACGGAACACGTGGCGCGCCAGACCGTGGAGCGCGCCGCCGAATTGGGTTTGTCCGTGCATATCCTGCCGACGTGGTACGATGTGGACGACATCGGCACGTTGAAAACGTTGCAGGCCGAGCTGTTCGAGGGACAGTCCTTCGTGCCTGACCTTCGCCCCAATGAGCCCGGGCATACCCGCGCGCTGATGCAGTCGCTGCTCGAGAATCCGGATTTCAAGGAACGTCTCAGCTTCAACGCATTCCGGAGGGCTGCGGAGTGAAGCGGCTTACCGGTCTTGACTCACCGCTCTGGGCGTCCGCCGTCTGCCTGCTAGCGCTGACGCTCGCGGGCGCGGTCGGGATCACCCATTTCGACGATCGCAATGTGGGGTTCGTGCTCCTCCTGCAAGCGCTACCTTATGCGGTCGCGGCGTGGCTCATTGTCAGCGGTAAGCCGGACGCCGCGACCGGCGGACGCGCGCTCGCGACCATTCTCATCGTCGGCCTCGCGATGCGGCTCCTGCTGCTGCCGGGAACGCCGATTTCGACCGACATCTTTCGGTATATGTGGGACGGTCGCGTCCAGGCGGCGGGCATAAATCCATATCTTTATCTGCCGTCCGATGCCGCCCTGACGGGCCTGCGCGACAGCGTGATCTACCCCTACATCAATCGCGCCGACTACGCCCCGACGATCTATCCGCCGGCGTCGCAGATGATCTTCTATCTCGTCACCCGGATATCCGAGGCGCCGATGGCCATGAAGGCGGCCATGGTGGCGCTGGAAGGCGTGGCGGTCTGGGCGATTTTGCAATTGCTCGCAGCGCGCGGACTGCCGCGCTCGCGAGTTCTGCTGTACGCATGGCATCCGCTGCCGCTGTGGGAATTCGCCCGCAGCGGGCATATCGATATCGCGGCGATTGCCTTTCTCCTGCTGGCCTTCCTGGCAATGGAACGGCGCTCGCCCATCCTGGCCGGCATGGCGCTCGGTGCCGGCGTGCTGGTCAAGTATTTTCCCGTCGTCACGGGTCCTGCGCTCTACAAGCGGTGGGATTGGCGTTTTCCGACTGCGTTCATCGCGACCGTCGCCATTCTATATCTGCCTTATGTCGGCGTCGGCACCAAGGTGTTCGGTTTCCTCGGCCGCTATGTCACCGAGGAAGGCATCGACAAGGGTTCAGGTGTTTTCTTCTGGCAGCTTCTCGGCGCGGTCTTCCCGCTGAGCGCCCCGGCCTTTGTATTCTACGTGGCGGCCGCCGGGACGCTCTTGGCGGTGCTCGCCCTTCTCATCGTCATGCGCGATCGCAAGCCGAGCGCCGATCTCGCCGGCGCCATGCTCCTCGCGGTCACATTCACTCTCCTGTTCTCACCGCATTACGCTTGGTACTTCGCGTGGCTGGTGCCGTTCCTTTGCTTTTATCCAGTCGTCGGAGTGGTCTATCTCACTTGCGCCTGCAGCTATCTTTATTTCGCGCACTGGCCTCCGACGCTGTCGGAAGGGCTTCTGATCTACGGCCCCTGCATTCTCATTCTCATCGTCGAGTTTGTGCTGCGCGGCCGACGACAATTGGAGACGCGTCATGCCGACCCAATCGCAGCTTGAGACCAAAGTCGATCCCAGGCGGTATTTCGAGAGCGCCGACAAGAGACGCACCGACCATGCGGCACGGCAACCGGTCTGCGTCTATCTGGAGACGACGAACCGCTGCAATCTCTTGTGTACGACGTGTCCCCGCACCTATGCCGAGCTCGAACCTCCCGCCGACATGAGCTGGGAACTGTTCACGTCGATCGTCGACCAGATTCCAGACCTGCAGCGCGCGGTCTTGCACGGCGTCGGCGAACCGATGCTGGTGAGGAACCTGCCGAAAATGGTGCGCCATCTTAAGGCTCGCGGCACCTACGTGCTCTTCAACACCAACGGCACCGTTCTCAACGAGCGGAACGGCCGAGCGCTGATCGACGCCGGCCTCGACGAGCTTCGCGTCTCGCTCGACGCATCCAATGCGAAGTCCTATCTGGCCGTCCGCGGCAAGGACTACTTCAATCGCATCCTCAAGAACGTTCGAGCCTTCCGTAATCTGCAGGAACGCGAAGGCAAGGATCGGCCGCGGGTCTCGGCCTGGCTTACCGGGCTGAAAGAGACCATCGCCGAACTCCCGGCCTTCGTGCAGGTCGCCGCCGACATCGGCGTGCGGGAGGTCTACTTGCAGCGCCTGGTATTTTTCGAAGACGATTCTATCGGTCTCGCCCGGCCCGACCAGGGACTCTACGAGCAAATGACGCGCGACGAGGCGGCTCATCTCGAGGCCGCCACCGAGCTGGCACGCTCCTATGGCATGACATTCAGCGCGTCAGGCGCTGCCTCGGAACCGGGCATCAGCCTCAAGCGGCACGACGACGGTTCGCCATGGTCGCTGTGCCGGCGGCCCTGGACGGTGATGTATTTCACCGCCAATGGGAGGGCGCTGCCGTGCTGCATCGCGCCGTTCTCCCAGCGCGGCTATGAAAACTATACGTTGGGCGATGCCACCCAGCAGACGCTGCAGGAGATCTGGAACGGCGAAGCCTACAGCTCCTTCCGCGACGCGCTGCTGTCCGACAAGCCGCCGACCGCCTGTGCGCATTGCGGCTTGCGCTGGAGCCTTTGACGATGGCCCTTGCGAGCGACGGCGATGCTCGGCACAGGCCCATGACGGGGCGCGTGGTTGTCGTCATCCCGACGCTGGACGAGGCGCAATCGATCGCGGCCGTCGTACGCAGCATTCCGCGCCCCTTGGTGGGCCGCATCATCGTGGCGGACGGCGGCAGTCGCGATGCCACCGCGTTGCGGGCCCAAGAGGCAGGCGCCGAGGTCATCGACGCCGGGCGCGGCTACGGTCGTGCGTGCCTGGCGGCAACGATGGCTGCGGACGACGCCGACATCGTGGTGTTCATGGATGGCGACGGCGCCGACGATCCGCGGCAAATGGCCAATCTTCTGGAGCCGATCCGCTCCGGCCGCTACGATTTCGTGATCGGATCGCGCGCGCGCGGCAAACGCCAGCCCGGAAGCATCGCCTGGCACCAGCTCGCGGCGGGTATTCTGGCCGGCTGGGGCATGCGGCTCCTTTACGGCGTGCGCTACACCGATATGTGTGCGTTCCGCGCCATCAGGCGCGACGCCCTGCTGGAGCTTGGGATGCGCGAGCTGACCTACGGCTGGAATATCGAAATGCAAATGCGCGCGGCGCGAGCTGGACTGCGCATTCTGGAAATTCCGGTCGACTATCGCCGGCGCAGCGGCGGCAGTTCAAAGGTTGCCGGAAGCTTGTCGGGGACCGTCCGGGCTGGCTTGCGCATCATCGCGACGTTCGTTCGCGTTTCGCAGCAAAGCACGCCGCATCCGTCGTCAAGTGAACGCAAGCTTCAGCGCCAACCTTCAAACGCACCCTAATCAAATGCGCATCGCCATAACGTGATTTGTCCCATGACGCCATCACACGCATGGTTTGCTGCGGAGCTCGAGCATCGGGGCCGATCAATGCGCACCCTTCGCGGCAATAATGGACCGCGAGTTGACGGTTGCCGCACGAGCCGCCGGCGGCTTTCCTTGTTCGCGGTATTGCTATCCGTAACCGCGCTCCTTGCACCTGCCATCGCGCAGGCGCGGGACCTCGTGGTTTATGGCGAGCCCACGCTGGAGAAGGCGCTTAAGTCGCTCGGCATGCTCTGGCAAGCGCGCACCGGCACGAGGGTGAACGTCTTCGTGGCGCCAACCGACCTGTCGTATGCGCAGATCGAGCGCGGCGCGCGCTGCGATGTCATTTTTGCGCTTGCTGGCGCTGCGACGGAAGATGCCGCCCGTGGCAAGATCATCCACGCCGACACGATAAGGCGCGCCTTGCGCAACAGCCTGGTTCTCATCGGCAGCGAACCGGGCGCCACGCCGAGCTCCAACGCCACTCTGGCCGACATTGGCAGGCTGATTGCTGGCAAGAGACTTGCGATCGCCAATCCGGATCGCGATGTGGCGGGCGCGCGCGCACTGGACCTGTTGCGCAAGCTCGGAATCACCATCGACGATAGCAACAAGGCCGTTGCCGTTGCCGAAAGCTCGGCGGGAGTGATCAGTCTGCTCTCCACCAACAAGGCGCAACTGGGCATCGTCTATGCCACCGATGCCACGACCGGCTTCAAGCTCGTGCTACCCCTGCCGGCGCTGGAGCAACCGCCGATCGACTACGTCGTTGCGCGGGCCCGCGACCCGGCATTGGACACGCAGCCGTTCCTTGCGTTCCTGAAGTCGGCAGAAGCAAAGGCGACATTCACATCCGCGGGTCTTACTCCAATCGACGATTAGGGCCCCGTGAACGACGAGCGCCGCTGGGAGGCGACAGTGACTGACATCGCAGCAGGACAGGTGAATCGAGTCTCTAAGTTCATCGTCCATCCCCTGACCGTCCGGGTCACGCATTGGCTCAACGCGCTTGCGATGGTCATCATGATCATGAGTGGCTGGCGCATCTACAACTCCGATCCGATCCTTCCCTTTTCGTTTCCGGTCTGGCTCACGCTCGGCGGCAGCTATGAAGGCTCGGTCGACATTCACAACGAGGATGGTCTTGCCGGCGCGTTGCAATGGCATTTTGCCGGGATGTGGCTGCTCGCGATCAACGGGATCATCTATCTTGCCTATGGACTCCTGTCGGGCCATTTCCGCCGGGCTTTCTTCCCCGTCGGGCCCACCGCTGTACTTCGCGACACCCTCGCGGCCCTGCAGTTTCGGCTCCCTCATCGGCTTGGCGCCTACAATGCCGTGCAGAAAACGCTCTATCTCGGCGTGCTGACCGCGGGCGTAATCATGGTCCTGTCCGGCCTCGCGATCTGGAAGCCGGGGCAGTTTCAGGAGCTGACCTGGCTGTTCGGCGGATTCGACGTGGCGCGGGTGATCCATTTCCTCGGCATGGCCGCGATCGTGGCGTTCCTGGTCGTGCACGTCGCGCTCGTCGTCATCGTGCCGAAGACCTTGCCGCCCATGATCACCGGTCGCGCGCCCGTCCACAGCGAGGATTGAGCCATGCGGAATACACCGAGCAGCCTCATCCCCAGGCACGACAGCACCACTGCATCGAAAGAACTTCTGCGCGCAAGCGGCGCAGCGCGGCAAATCGAGCGCCGGCTCTTTCTCAAGCAGGGCCTCAGCCTCGGCGCGCTCACTTTGCTGACCGGCTGCGACGTGACCGACACCACGAACGTGCAGCGCGTGCTCAACGGCATATCGGAATGGAACGACCGCACCCAGGCCGCGATCTTCAATCCGCGGCGACTGATGCCGACCTATCCGGAGAGCCGGGCGATCAAGGACTTCCGCTACAACGCCTACTTCGGTCAGAGCCAAGTCCCCAAGGTCGATGGCGTGAGCTACAAGCTCAATCTGTCTGGTCTGGTCGGCAGCCGAAAGCCCTGGACGCTGGACGAGCTTTACGCGCTGCCGCAGGAATCGCAGGTGACGCGCCACGTTTGCGTCGAAGGCTGGAGCATGATCGGCAAATGGACCGGCGTGCCGTTCCGCACCTTCCTCCAGCGCATCGGCGCGGATACCACCGCCAAATATGTCGGCTTCGAATGCGCCGACGGATATTATTCCAGCATCGACATGGCCTCGGCGCTGCATCCGCAGACGTTTCTCACGTTCAAGATCTCCGACGAGATCCTCGCCCCGCGCTATGGCTATCCGCTCAAGCTTCGCATCCCGACCAAGCTTGGGTTCAAGAATCCGAAATGGATCATGGCGATGTACGTGACCAATCGCTTTCCCGGCGGGTTCTGGGAAGATCGCGGCTACAATTGGTTCGGCGGCGTGTGAGAGCGCTCCGGTCATGACTGGCCATTCTCGACGGCGCGAGCGAGGCAGGCCATGTCGGCTTCCGGCTGCGCGCCGACAAAGGTGAGCACGAGCTCGCTTGCTCCGGCTTCACGGTAGCGCCGCGCCTGCACGAGCGCATCATCGGCGGTGCCGGCGATCGCGAACGTCGCAACGAAACGCTCATCGAGCGCATGCTCCGGCGCTTCGCCGGCGTGCAGGCGGCCGACCGCGGCGGCGAAGTCGGACTCCGACAAGTCCCCTGCCTGCAGCAATGCCGATTTTGCCGCCGGCACCCGTTGGCCCAGCGACCAGAACCCCGGCAGCATCTCTGCGATTGTCGCCTTGGCCAGGGCGTGCGCTTCCGCACGATCGGGCCGCACCGCGCATGGAACATATTGCACTATCTCGGCGAGCGGAGGCCGATGCGCGGCGTGCGCCGACATGCGGACCATATCAACCGCCTGTCTGGTGAAGCCGGCCGGGCACATGTTCGAGATCATCAGCCCGTCGGCGATCGCTCCGCACAACGCCAGCGCCTGCTCGCCTCTAGCCGCCATGAGCAGCGGCATATCCGGTCGCAGCGGCTGGTATTCCAGCTTGACCTTGTGCGCGGAGAACACCCGTCCGGTGTAGCTCACCTCTTCGCCTTTGAGCATTGCACGCACGATCGTGATCGCATCACGCACCGCTGCCAGCGGACGATCGGTGCCCAATCCCATGCGCTCGGTTGCCGCCGCGATGCCCGATCCGATCCCCAGCCGCGCCCGGCCCTGCGCCAGTTCGTCGAGCGCGCCGATCTCCATCGCCATCAGCGTGGGATGCCGGTTGTGGGGGTTGAACACGCCGATGCCAATGCCCAGCCTGCTCGTGGCCGCGGCGCAGGCCGACGCCGCCGGCAGCACGCCGCGATTGAAGGCGTTCTCGGCAAACCAGACAGAATCAAAGCCCTGAGCCTCGGCCGCCTTTGCCAGCGTGACGCACCGGCTTGGGTCAATCCCGCCGTGGAGACGCACGCTCAGTTTCGGCAGATCGTTCACATTCGCCCCTTCGAACAGCCGTTCCCGCGCCGAATGACCGCCCGGCCTACACGCCGCCGGGACGCTCGCCTGCACTCGCCTCGGAAAAATGCGTATGAACCACGCGCCACTCGCCGGCCTCCTTACGAAACACCATGGTGGAGCGGGTGATGAATTCGTCGCCGCCGTAATGGATATCCTTCGGCGGCGGCTCCTTGCCGGTCCAGTTACGCCTGGTGCGACGATGGCACCAGACCACCACCATCTCGTCGGACACGACCCCGCCGATATCGAACGGCGTCCAGTGGCTCGAGTTCACATTCCGCCCGTAGAATTCCCACAGCCGGAACCAGTGGTCTCGTCCCTTGTACGTGTGCCCATTGAGATTGAAGAACAGCGCCTCCGGCGCCTTGCTCCAGATCGGATCGAGCATGTCCCGGTCGAAGCGGGCATTGGCGTCGATATAGTCGGCATGCAGTTTGAGAATCTGCTCGCGGTCGCTCTTCGAACCGCCGACGAGATTGGATTCGGACATCGCTTTCCCCTTCAATTCATGCGCACGATCAGTCGTGCCACCAGGCGCCGCTCTGCACGATCCCGCGGCACGCCAGCCGATGTTGTCCGCGAAGGACCACGCCGAGCGCATCGGTGAAATCGAACTGGCCCTGCTCGATCGCGAACACGGTGGCGTCGCCGTTTGACCCGAGCGCCAGGGTGCCGAGATCGGGGCGGCGCAACGCGGCTGCCGGCGCGCTGGTCGCGGTCCGCACCAGGGTCGCGAGATCGAGGCCGAGACAATAGAACTTCGACAACGTGGCCATGAGATCAAACACCGGGCCGTCGATGTTGAGCGCGTGAACGTCGCTCGAGATGACATCAGGCACGAAGCCCTTGGCGAGCATCCCTTTCGCCACGCCGAACCCGAACGATGCGGCGCCGTGGCCGAGATCGAAGACGACGCCGCGTTCGCGGGCGAGATTGACCTCTTCCCAGACCTCGCCATCGGAACGCAGCGGCGCGTTGGGAAACGGCTTGAAGCAATGGGTCAGCACGTCACCCGGGCGCAGGCGCGACAGCACCTCCTTGCGGGTGGGCGGCGGGTGATCGAGATGCGCCATGACCGGAAGGCCGGTTTCCTCGGCGACCTCGACCGCCATGTCGAGCGGTGCGACGCCGTTTGCCCCGCTGGCCACCCTGCCGACGCGCACCTTCACGCCGACGATCAGATCGCGGTGCTCGTTGATCACGCGCACGCACTCGGCCGGATCGAGCAACCTGATGTCCACGCACTCCCCGACCATGACCGGCTTGCTGAAGGCGAAGATGCCGGGGAAGGAGATGTTCAGGTAGGCCAGGATACGGACCGCGGACGGCTCGATGACGTGGCGGCGGAACCCGGGGAAGTTGCCGGGGCCGGCGCTTCCGGCATCGACCAGGGTGGTCGTGCCGCCGCGACGTGCGACGGCGGCAGCATCAACCCCGATCGAGGTGCCGCCCCAATAGACGTGGGTGTGAAGGTCGATCAGCCCGGGCGCGACGAAAAGACCTGACACGTCACGGGTGTCGGCTGCGGCGTCATCGATGCGCTCGCGGATCGCGACGACTTTCCCTTCGGAAAACGCAAGGTCGCGCCTGGCGTCGATCCCTTGCGAAGGATCGACGAGGTGGCCGCCGCGCAGGATGAGGTCAAACATGGGCCCCCGTCAGTGTCACGACACTATACGCTGAGATAATTACGGAGCACGAATTCGTTTCCTTCGAGCTCGCCGGAGCTGCCGGTGAAACAGATCTCGCCCTTGTTCATGACGTGGTGGCGGTCCGCGACCGCCAAGGCGGTGCGCAAGTTCTGCTCGACCAGCAGAATTGCGAGGCCTTCGCGCTTGAGACTCTTGAGCACCTCGACGATGCCCTGCACGATCATCGGCGCCAGTCCTTCCGACGGTTCGTCGAGCAGAAGGAGCGAAGGATTGAGCATGAGCGCGCGCGCGATGGAGAGCATCTGCTGCTCGCCGCCCGAGAGCTGGAAGCCGAGATTGCGCTCGCGCGCACGCAGGCTGGGAAAGAGCTCCAGGATCCGATCGAGGGTCCAGCGGCTGCCGATACTCCCGCGCGCAAACACGGTGAGGTTCTCGCGCACGGTGAGGCTCGGGAAAATCCCGCGCTCCTGCGGCACGAAGCCGAATCCGAGCCGCGCCACCGCATAGGGCGGCAGCGCCGCGATATCGCGACCGCGGTAGAGGATGCGGCCCGGGCGCGGCTTGAGATACCCCATGATGGTGAGGATGGTCGTGGTCTTGCCGGCGCCGTTGCGGCCGAGCAGGCAGACCACCTCGCCTTCCTTCACGGCGAGCGAGACGCCGTGCAGGATGTGGCTGTCGCCGTAGTAGGCGTTGACGTTCTCAAGATCGAGCATCAGTGCGCCACCCCGAGATAGACTTCGCGCACGCGCTCGTTCGCCTGGATGTCCGCCGGCGTGCCGGTGGCAAGCACCTCGCCGTAATAGAGCACGGTGATGCGGTCGGCGACCGAGAACACCACCTTCATGTCGTGCTCGATCATCAGGATCGAGAACGTGCGCGGCAGGCTGGCGATCAGGTCGATCATGCGGGCGGTCTCGCCCGGCGACATGCCGGATGTCGGCTCGTCCAGCAGGAGGAGGTCGGGCTCGCCGGCAAGCGCAATCCCGATCTCGAGCTGTCGCTGCTCGCCATAGGACAGGTTGCGGGCGAGGCGCGTGCCGTCGTCGCCGAGGTGCACGCGATGCATCAAATGCTCGGCGCGCGCGATCAGATCGTGGAGGCGCCCGACCGGCGTGAAGAAGTTGAGCGCGCTGCCGCGGCGTGCCTGCACCGCGAGCCGCAGGTTCTCGATCACGCTGAGATTCTGGAACAGGTTATTGCGCTGGAAGGTGCGGGCAACGCCCAGCCGGCTGATGCGGCTCGGCGACCAGCCGGTGATGTCCGTGCCCTTGACGAGAATTCTTCCGGCGCTGGGCTCGAGCTGGCCGCCGATCTGGTTGATCAGGCTGGTCTTGCCGGCGCCGTTCGGGCCGATGATGACGTGGCGCTCGCCCGCCTCGACCGTGAGGTTGACGTCGTTGGTGACGACGAGGCTTCCGAACGAGCGGCAGAGATGATCGGTGCGCAGCATGCTCATGGCTTGCGCCTCCGCAGCCGGAGCTGCCGCAACGTGCCCCAGATGCCGCCGGGGAAGAACATCACGCAGCAGATGAAGATGATGCCAATGATGGCGAGCCAATGCTCGCTGTACGAGCTCACCACGTTCTTCATCAAGAGGAAGACGCCGGCGCCGATCGCGGGCCCGATCAGCGTGCCAGCCCCTCCGAGCATGGTCATGATCAAAATGTCGCCGGACGAGGTCCAGTAAATGGCGTCGGGCGAGATGAAGCTGTTGAAGATGGCATAGAGCCCGCCGGCCAATCCGGCGAACGCGCCGGCGATGGTGAAGGACAGGAGCTTGTAGGCGCGGGTGGGATAGCCGATCGCGAGCATGCGCGGCTCGTTCTCGCGAATGCCGACAAAGACGTGGCCAAGCGGCGCGTTGAGCAGGCGCCGCAGCCCCCAGTACGACAGCAGAAAGAAAACGAGCGTCACGAAATACATCGCGAGCGAATCGGACAGCTCGAAGCCGAACAGTGCGGGCTTCTCGGCGATCGCCATGCCGTCGCTCCCGCCGGTCACGTCGCGCCATTTCAGCGCGACCGAGAACACCAGCTGGGAGAATGCAAGCGTCAGCATGAGGAAGGGAATGCCGCTGGTGCGCACGCAGAAGAAGCCGATCAGCGCGGCGCCGGCGGCGGCAACAGCGACGCCGGCCGCGAGCCCGAGCCAGGCGTTCACGCCGAACAGCGTTCCCAGGATCGCCACCGCATAGGCGCCGAGACCGAAGAAGGCGGCGTGGCCGAGCGACATCAAGCCGGTGAAGCCGAGCAAGAGGTCGAGGCTCATGGCGAAGATCGCGAAGATGTAAATCTCGGCGAGCAGGGCGCGCGGATAATCCGCCACCAGGAACGGGTAGACGAGCATCGCCAGGATCGCGAGCAGCCCGACTGCGCGGGTTTGCGTGGTTCCCGGCGTGCTCACGGTGGTGACGGCGGGCGCAGCCG
>Ga0208989_10000223_pt1 | contig 14778 bp, 12 predicted proteins | sample MedBloCAOM3_M1_FD_187852 | JGI IMG/M metagenome (GOLD analysis project Ga0208989, IMG submission 187852) | Forest soil microbial communities from El Dorado National Forest, California, USA - Mediterranean Blodgett CA OM3_M1 (SPAdes) (version 2) | ecosystem: Environmental > Terrestrial > Soil >...
ATAGAACTTGAGGGCGGTGCCGCGGATGTCGCGCTCGGCATCGGCGGCGCCGCGCTCGCCCGCCACTGTCGAGAAGCGCGCGAACATCGGCGTCTGCTTGCCGACCTCGGAGAAGATCTTCGCCTTGGTATAGCGGGTGATGTCCTTGGTGACGGTGAAGGTGCCACGGGCGCCCCAACCCTTTGCGTGCATGCGGCGTTCGGGAATCACCTCACGGTCGAAATGTGCCAGCTTCTCGATCAGCCAGATGTCCTGGAGCAGCGCAGGGCCGCGCGGGCCCGCCGTCTGAATGTTGGTGTTGTCCACCACGGGCGAACCGGTGGCATGAGTCATAAGCGGGGTGCGGTCAGTCATGCTTGGTCTCCTGTGCCAGGGCGCTCGATCTGCGGCGCTCGATCTGCGTTACGGCAGCTGTCGCCACGTGTGTTTCTCCCGTAGAGCCTGTGTATGCCAAAAATACTTCGACCGATCTTGTTATCGGCTGCCCAAATTTGGGAAATGTTGCCCGCTTAGCGAGCCGTCTGTACGATTGGTGCACGGCGTGGTGCGCTGGGCACCCTATGCTCACTCTCGAAGACAGCGGCCCGGCATCAAGCCGGAGCATCTCAATCATCTCTTTGACAGCTTTTTCACGACCAAGGATGTCGGCATAGGACTGGGCCTGCGCATTTCGCGCCCCCATCGTCGAAGGGCATGGTGGATGCATTAGAGCCGACGATGAATCGGCCCTATGGCGGCGCTCGTTTCAGCTTCACATTGCCGGCGAAGCTGCATTGGCGGGCCGAGCGCCCGCAATACAGCTCAGGTCTTGCCGTTGCGCAAACGACGACGTGGCGGTTGATGTAGGTCGGTCTGTGGCGTCTCGCTCTTGGCGAAGTGCCAAACCGCGGCAGGAACCGTCTTCATAACCTTGTGCAGGACTAGTGCGTGACGCGCACGCTGCGGAACAGGGATTGCGCTGTTTCCTAAAGTGCCGGCCCGAACCGCCCCGTCCGTTCTCGGGGTGCTGCGCTGGATGTACGTAAACCTAAAACTCTGGGGTGTGGGCTGCAGCATCGGCCTTCGACCACGCAACGACGCCTGCGAAATCAGTGCGCGCGGCCTCCGACTCGGCAGCCGCGACTATCTTCCGCGCAATGCCCAGGGTCAGCACTTTCTTTTCTGCCCATTGTGCGGCCGCATCCCACGGAAGCAACGCGAGCGCTCCGAGCACAACGCTGCACGCCATGGCGATACGCATGATGCTTCCTCCGCTCAACGGCGTATGGGCCCCAGCACGTCGGCCATTGAAATTGGCGGCGTCAGGCCGCGGAGCCTCAGTTCGAGACGCTGCCTCCGCCAGATGCACCGGCAAGCTTCAAGGCTCGCTGCAGATGATCCTCGATCTTCGGCAGGGTCTGGCGCGCGAATTGCTTGAGGTCCGGGTCACTGCCGTTCTGGATCTCCTGTTGGAACAGCGCCGCATTGCCCTTTTGATACTCGACCTGGCCGTTCAAATAGTTCCGATCGAACGCGGCGCCGTGATCCGCCTTGAGCGTGAAGATCATCGCGTTATAAGCGCCGTGCAACAGCGTGTTCGACGGAGTGACATTTTTGCGCTGCAGGATTGCATTCAGCGCGTCAACGACTGGAATATGGCTGGTGACCATCAGGCGGGCGTAATTACGAATCGCAGCACTCTCGCTCTTCGTTTCTGCTAGCCTGCCGGAATCCACCTGGAAGGGAGCGCCCAGGTTGGCTTGGCCGACAAAATTGAAGTCGACAGCGTTGAGCGTTGTAGGCGCCGCCATCGGCGCGGCGATCTGCGCATTGGCGATGCCAATGCCGCCAGCCAACGATAGAAGCGCGGCCGCGAAACCAAAGCGTTCGATGCGCTTTATTGCAGATGGTCGATTCATTGTAGAAGCGCCATTCATTAGTCGCCTTGATCACAAGTACACGGCTTTGCTCGCAGCCAGCTATCTCTCTGGGGCTTAGTATACGACGTAAGCAATCATGGCTTTTCTGCTTGTCCGAAATTGCGTTCGGTGTCGTTCGCTTGCGCGTTTGTGACAGCGGAGCCCCCGTCGTGAATAAGTCGTCCGAGATAGGGCGATCGACTTTTGTGAATGCGGCCGGCTCAGGGGGAGCGAGCCGAAGCGGCGCCGATAGCGTCACGGATGGAAGAAATGGTTGCGCAATTTGACAACAATTCCGGCAAGAGCCGACGAGCGTCTCAAGCGTACCCAGCCTATCAAGGCAGATGGTAACGGCGCGTCCGATTTTATCAAGGAGAAGCCCATGAGCCTAGCGAAGAGCCACCCAAATCCTAGGCATGACATGAACAACGATATTGCCGGGATCAAAATCCCCGACAGCAAGATGGCGCGTGATCTCACGCAACTCATCCGCGACACCGAACCAGACCTGCTGTTCCACCATTCGACGCGCGTTTATCTTTTCGGCGCGCTGACCGGTGAGCGGAAAGGCCTTAAGTTCGATCCCGAATTGCTATATGTCGGCGCGATGTTTCATGACATCGGCCTGACCGAGGCATATCGCCACTCGCAGCTTCGATTCGAGGTTGACGGTGCCAACGCGGCCAGAGATTTTCTCCGCAGCTACGGTATCCCGCAAGCCTCCGTCGAGATCGTGTGGGACGCAATCGCGCTGCACACCACGCCCGGCATCCCGGAGCACAAGAAGCCCGAGGTGGCGCTTGTTACCTCGGGCGTCGAGATGGACGTGCTCGGGATCGCTTATGAGCAGTTCACTGACGCCCAGCGCGACGCAGTGGTCGCGGCGCACCCGCGGGGCGGCGACTTCAAGAACAATATCATCCAGGCCTTCTATGATGGGATGAAGCATCGCCCGGACACGACGTTCGGCACCGTCAACGATGATGTGCTGGCGTTCAAGGACAGGAGCTTCCAGCGGGTCGATTTCTGCCGCGTCATACTCAATTCTGCCTGGGCGCGCTGATCGCGGCACATAAAGCAACTTTGCCCGGCCCAGGCCCAGCCGTAGGCTGAGATTGCCATGTTTGGCCGGCTGTTCCTTGGCGCCGGTAGCATCGGTCACGTAGAGGCCGGGAATACCGATCGACTTTGATCGATGCCGAACGACGCGTCGGCCGAGAAACCGGTTCCGCCGAAAACGGTGACAGTGCTCCCCATCAGGGTTTGCCAGCGTGATCTGATGGCGGTGTTCCGTCGCTCCCCCAATTGTACCGCGAAGACCTAGGCTCCGCCTTGGCAGTCGGCGAGCATTATCAAAGCGCTGAACACAAGCAGACGCCTCATGGCTGTGTCCTTCTCCGAGAACGCGCGGTGCTGAGCAGGGGATCGCTGTCAATGTCTTAGTTCCGCTGCTGTTGGGTGTAGCCGTAGTGCCACGCCAGCACGCGGTTCTCGATCGCCAGGAACAGCCGATTGAGGACATAGCCCAGCACCGCCAGCGTCAGGACGCCCGCAAACATTTCGCGGATCTTGAACCCACGCTGCGCGCTCAGGATGAAATAGCCGATCCCGCTGGACGCAGCCACCATCTCGCTGATGACCATGACGATCAGCGCGACCGCGAGGCTCACGCGCATGCCGGTGAAGATGTAGGGCGAAGATGCGGGCAGCACGATCTGCCACAAGAGCTTCCAGCCGGCCACACCGAAGGTGCGCGCGGTCTGCAGCTGAACCGGATCGACGCTGCGCACGCCGCTATAGGTGTTGAGCAGGACGGGAAAGAACGAAGCAAACGCGATCATGAAGATCTTCATCTCGTCGTCGATGCCGAGGAAGAGGATCACGATTGGAAGATAGGCCGGGCTCGGGATCGGACGCAGCACCTCGGTGATGGGTTCGAGCAAAGTGTAGAAAAAGCGCACATAGCCCATGAGCAACCCGACGAGGACGCCGAGCGCAACGCCGATGAAGTAGCCGGCGAACATCCGCCAGAGGCTGGGCACCAGTTCGCCGAGGAGTTCGCCCGAGACGATGAGGTGCCACCAGGTCGCGAGAATGGCACTCATGCGCGGAAAGCTCATCGCCGGCATCATGCCGGTCGCCGCCGCGATCTCCCACAGGACCAGCAGGGCCACGATGAACGCAACGCCGAGCCAGCGGCTCTCCCAGAGTGTCGCGAGGCCGCGCGGAGCCTTGCCGGCTGGGGCGGCGAGCGCCGCGGGCTCGATGCGCGCGGTATCGCTCACGCGGGCTCCGTCGCGACCAGCCCTTCGTCGGCGAAGAGCTGCGCGAGCAGCCGACCGCGGTAGTCGAGATACTGCGGCAGCTCGCGGGTGATGATCTGGTTGCGCGGGTGTGGAAGCTCGATCGGCAGGTCGGCCGCAATCGCCCCGGGTGCGCGGGTCAGGGCCACGACGCGGGTGGAGAGATAGACCCCCTCATCGACGTCATGGGTGACGAAGACGACGGTGAGGCCGAGTTCCCGCCAAAGCGAGCGCACGAGTTCCTGCAGGCCGACACGCGTGAGCGCGTCGACCGCACTGAAGGGCTCGTCCATCAGCAGCACAGCGGGGCGGCAGGCGAGCGCACGCGCGATCGCCACGCGCTGCTGCATGCCGCCAGAGAGTTGCCATGGATAGTGCTGTTCGAAGCCCGTAAGCTTCACGAGGCCGATGAGCTCGCGCGTGCGCGCCGCGATCGCCTGTCGCGACAGCGACTCGCGGCTCTCCAATCCGAACGCCACGTTGCGCTCCACCGTCTTCCAGGGGAAAAGCGACCGCGTGTACTGCTGAAAGACGTAGATGACGGTCGGCGGAGGCGTTTCCACCTTGCGGCCTTCCAGGAACACCGCACCCGACGTGGGGGCAACAAGGCCGGCCATGATCTGCAACAGGGTCGACTTGCCGCATCCGGAAGGGCCGACGATGGACACAAAGCTGCCGCGCTCGATGTCGAGATCGACATCCTCGAGCGCAACCGTGGTACCGCCCGGCGCCGCGAAGGCCTTGCGTAGGCCGCGTATCCGCAGGAACGACCGGGCCGGGTCCGTCATCGACTAGGCTCAGGGAACCATCAGCACTCGCCGTGAAAAGTCGATCGGCGTCTTGAGTAGCCCATATTTTCGCATCAGTTCCATGGTGCGCGTCGTTTCGCCTACATTCACCGCCGTCCCGAGCTGTGGCAGCAGCACCTTGTCCTTCAGCACGGGGTTGAGGCCGGTGAACTGCTGGTTGATGTCGCGCGTGGCGGCCTCGTTTGCGTTGGCGAACTGTGCGCCCTTGATCACCGCGCGCGCGAACTTTTCCGCCGTCGCGCGGTTCTTCTCGACCCATGGCGCGAGCGCGATGTACTGCGTGATATCCGAGTTGGGAGCGGTCTCGACGTAGGTCCAGCTCATGATCTCCGCCTGGTCGGTCGCCATCAGCGCCGAGCGGAACGGCTCGACCTGAACCACGGCGTCGAGCTGGCCGTTCAAGAGCGGATCGTTCATCTGCGGAAACGGTACTTCGGTGAACCGCACCTTCGTCCGGTCGACGCCATGCTTCTCGAGCGCGGCGACCGCGTGCAGCCACGCAGAGCTGTTGATGACGTTCACCGCCACTCGCTTGCCTTCGAGGTCCTTCAGCGTGCTTACCGCGCCTTTGCGCACGATGAGGGCCGTCGTCGTGTCGGGAGGCGAACTGCGCACCACCGCGCCGGGCGCGAGCAGGATCGCATCGAGCCCTTGCTCGATCGCCTGCAACGTGGAGACCGTGTTGCTGAAGGCGATGTCGATGCGGCCCGACTGCAGCACGGGCACGGCAAGTGCGCCGCTCTCGAACTTCGTGACCTCGACGTCGAGCCCCTCGGCCTTGAAGAACCCCTGCCGCTCGGCGATGACCGCGCCGAGCGATTCCGAGAACGGCAGCAGGCCGAGCCGGATCTTCTCCTGCGCAATCGCTGCCAGCGGAGACGCGAGAACGCAGAGCGGGACCAACAACGAGCACACGATGGGTCGAAAGACAGCCACGGCGCCCCCCGTTCTCTTCGACATACCGGCCCAGCGAGCCTAGTGAGCACCCTTTATGCCGTCAACGGCACCGCGTGCAGCGCGGCTGCGCTTGCGGGTTGTAGTAGGCTCTGAACGGAGCCCCCTATGCCATCCTTCCGGCGTTGCGGTGCGGTCATTCTTTTCGTACCAAATGGGCGCCGTGGCCGCTGCACCGACCATTCTCGTGTTCGATTCCGGGCTCGGGGGCCTCACCGTCTTTCGCGAGGTCCTCAAGGCGTGCCCCGATGCGCGCTATGTCTACGTCGCCGATGATGCTTTCTTTCCCTATGGCGACCATGGCGAGGCGGAGCTTGTCGGCCGTGTGGTGGCCCTCATGGGCGAGCTGATCGAGACCTATCGTCCCGACCTCATCGTCATTGCCTGCAACACCGCATCCACTTTGGTCCTGCCGCATCTGCGCGCGCGGTTCTCTGTTCCATTCGTCGGCACGGTACCGGCGATCAAGCCGGCCTGCGCGCAGTCGGTCACCAAGCGGGTGACGGTGCTCGGCACCGAGGCGACCGTCAGCCGCGAATACACCCGCGCTCTGATCCGCGACTTCGCCAACGGCGCCGACGTCGCGCTCGTCGGGTCGGCGCGGCTCGCGGCATTCGCGGAGGCGGAATTGCACGGCAGGCCGGTCGCCGATCAGCTGATCGCGCAGGAGATCAAGCCCTGCTTCGTCGATGCGGGCGGACGGCGCACCGACACAATCGTACTCGCCTGCACGCATTACCCGCTGCTGCTCGACCGTCTGGAACGGCTCGCGCCCTGGCCGGCGGCTTTCATCGACCCCGCGCCGGCGATCGCGCGTCGGGTCGCCGATCTGAGTGGACCGATGGCGAGTGTCGAGGCCCTCGCCCCAGCGCGAATCGTCTTCACCTCCGGCCGTCCGCCCTCGGCCACGCTCGAGGTGGCGTTGACTCGTTTCGGGATCGGCGCCTGAGTCGGCGTCGGCACGGGAAAAGGGGAGACAACGCCTTTGGCGGCAACGGTTTCCGATTCCAACGGAACGGAAACCGCTCTAGCATCGCAGGCGGGCCAAGACAGGCGGGCCGAGTCCGATGGAATTCCTGCGACGGGGGCGCAAGCAATGGCAAACGAAACTAAGACCATCCGACGAACCGTGCAATTCAAGTTCACCCTGCCGGCGGCGAATTCCAGCCAACTGGCATCGCTGTTGAGATCGGCGGCGCCGTTCTATGAGGCATTCGGTGGTCGACGAATGCGCCTGCTGCAAAACGTGGACGACCCGGCCCGGTTCATCCACGAGATCGAATACGACACCCACGAGGTCATCGAGCTCAACCGCCAGCGCGTCGCCAGCGATCCGCAGGTCCAGGCCTATCTGCGGACCTGGCGCTCGTTTTTTCCCGGCTCGGTCGAAATCGACGTCTACCAGGAGGCGGTATAGGCCGGTTTGACTTGAGCCGGTTTGACGTCAACGGGTTTGACTTGGCCCAGCTTTCCCCCTAAAAACCGCGCGCGACGCGGGCTTTCGGGCCCGCGCAGCGTTTCGCACCCGCGGTTTTTGCCCGACGCTTCGGCCAAGACCTGTCGGTTCCGGCAAAGCCGGGACAGAGGAGGGCGCGATCCTCGAGAACGCAATCAAAATGAGGACGCGATGACCAAGCGCCACGAGGCGAAGTACAAGATCGACCGCCGTATGGGCCAGAACGTGTGGGGCCGCCCGAAGAGCCCCGTCAACCGCCGCGAATACGGCCCCGGCCAGCATGGCCAGCGCCGCAAGGGCAAGCTCTCCGATTACGGCGTGCAATTGCGCGCCAAGCAGAAACTGCGCGGCTACTACGGCAACATTTCCGAGCGGCAGTTCCGCGGCATCTACGCCGAAGCCATCCGCATGAAGGGCGATTCCGGCGCCAACATGATCGGGCTGCTCGAGCGCCGGCTCGACGCCATGATTTACCGGTCGAAGTTCGTGCCGACGGTGTTTGCCGCGCGCCAGTTCGTCAACCACGGCCACGTCAAGGTGAATGGCCAGCGCGTGACCATCTCGAGCTACCGAGTCAAGGTCGGCGAGGTCATCGAGGTCAAGGACAAGTCGAAGCAGCTTGCGCTGGTCCTGGAAGCGACCGGCCTCGGCGAGCGCGACGTGCCGGACTACATCGAGGTCGACCACTCCAAGATGACGGCGAAGCTCACCCGCATCCCACAGATCACCGAGGTGCCCTACCCCGTGCAGATGGAGCCGCATCTGGTGGTCGAATTCTATTCGCGCTGACGTTCAATCACGCTTGCGCGTGGATAGCGGCCGCCCCTTGGGCGGCCGCTCGCGTTTGATGGGCAGCGGTTCGAGCTCATGATAGGCTGTCGATGCGAAACATGGCGCTGGTCGCCGCGCGTCCCTCTGCTGTCGTCAGGTTCGAATCCCGATCAAGCTTGAAAAGGAGAAGCATCGCATGGCCGCGGTTGTCCCTGCGCGAATGGAACGATTGGGGTGCAAGCTCGCGGCTTCGGCGCTTGTGCTGGCGACGTTGTCATCGCCACGGCCTGCAGGCGCCCAATCGCCCGAGCTCGAAGCGGCCTATGTGGTGCTCGGTCCGCAGGGTCCCGTGGCACGCGCGGTGCTCGCGCAGGCGAGCGGCTGTCCTGCCATCACTATCGACGGAGCGCAGCGGCCGATGAACGTTCGCGCCCTGCCCGACGCGACGTTCCCGGTCCTGGTCTGCGAACTGCCGATCCCCGCCGGCGCCGCCTCGGCAAGCGTCGAGAATTCGCCGCTCCCCCTTCCCAAGGCCACCTTGATGTCGATCGCCGCATTCGGCGACACCGGCTGCCGGCTCAAGGCCGCAAAAGCGGCCACCAAGAGCGCCAACGCCGCCGACGATGAGGACAGCGGCAAATTCCAGGATTGCAACAACCCCGCGCTCTGGCCGTTCGCGCAGGTGGCCCAGAGCGTGGCGGATGCCAAGCCCGACCTCGTCATTCATGTCGGCGACTACCTCTACCGCGAGAGCGCGTGTCCGCCGGGCGACGCCGGCTGTGCGCGCAGCCCCTACGGCGACGATTGGCCCACCTGGAAGGCGGACTTCTTCGCCCCCGCGGCGCCGGCCCTGCTCGCCGCGCCGTGGATCGCCGTGCGCGGCAATCACGAGATCTGCCGCCGAGCCGGCCCGGGCTATTTCCGCCTGCTCGATCCGACGCCCGCTCAGGCAACGCCGGCACAGACGCCGCCGCCATGCCTGGACTTGATTCCGCAGTTCACCGTCACGCTGGCGGATCAGTCTTTCATCATCTTGGACTCGAGCAATGCCGCCGATGCCTGTCCATGCGATCCCGCGCGCTACGCGGCGGAATTCGCCACGATGAAGCCCAAGCCTGGTACGTGGCTCCTCACCCATCGCCCGGTCTGGGGCTTCGGTCCACGCCGCCGAACCGTCAACGCCACCTTGCAGGAAGCGTTGGCGAAGTGGAACGGCAAGCTGCCCGACGGCATCGCATTCGCGCTGGCCGGCCATATCCATGTCGTGGAGGTCTTGAGCTTCGCCGACAAGCGCAGCCCGCAATTCGTGCTCGGCACCGGGGGCACGCTGCTCGCCGGCAAGATCAAGGCTAATCTGAACGGCGAAACGATCGCAGGTAGACGGGTGGCCTATGGCCGCTCCGACCACCGCTTCGGCTTCGCAATGATCGAGCCCGCGGAGGGCGGTTGGGCCGCGACCTTCCACGATACCAGCAGCGCGAAGCTGTTCAGCTGCAAAATTGCGGCGGGGCAAATCGGCTGCGATTAGGATCGTCCAGACTCGAAAGCGGATGTCGTTGCAGTGAGACCGCTTTCTATTCGTCATGCCCTGTAGGCGCGCAGGAATGCGCGAACGGTTTCGGCCGCTCGAGTGTCGATCGGCGGACGCCCCGGCTCTTCCACGCCCAGCAGCGCGCGATACTGGCGATGACCTGCGAGCATGCCAAAGAAGTGCTCCGCCGCCAGCTCCGCATCTTCGACGGCGAGGACCCCGCGAGCGCTCTGCAGCGCGAGATAGGCGGCGAGCGCCTGCGCCGCCCGCGCCGCCCCGCTCTGGTAGATCTGTCGCGCGACGCTGGGGAATTTGGGCGCCTCGGTAACCACGAGACGGTGCAGCGCGAGCGTTGACGGCAGCACCATCAGCGAGAGCGTGCGCTCGGCCAGAGTCGTCAACGTCGTTTCGACGTCGCTCCCCTGCAGTTCGTCACCAAGCAACGGCTCGACGACGTGGGCGGCGAGCGCGCCAGCCAGCGCTTTGAACAGCGCCTCCTTGCCGTCGAAGTTGTTGTAGATCGTCTGCCGCGACACTCGGGCGGCCTCCGCGATCTGGTCGATGCTGGTTCCCTCGAAACCCTGCACCAGAAAGAGATCGCGCGCGGTGTTGAGGATCAGGTCCCGCTTGGTCGTCCGCATCCTTACAGCCGAACCGGGGGATGTCGCTTGATCTTGGCTCATGGCCCTCCGCCTTGACGTTGACGCATTCTGACTCTAGCTAGACTGGACAGTCCAGTCTATTCCACCCTCATTTTCTCTGGGAGCTTCAGAGGTGTTAAAATACCTCTCCATAGCCATTGCGATCGCCGTCACCGTGGCCCTCGGGGCAATTCTGTTCTTGTCCGGTTGGATCGGAGGGTCGAAGGCGCCGCGGGTTGCCGCCGCTCCGCCTCCCCCTGAGGTCGGCGTGATCGTGACCCAGGCGGTCGAGACGCCGCTGCCGTTCGAATATGCCGGCCGCGTGGTCGGCTTTCGCAACGTCGAGGTGCGGCCGCGGGTCGGCGGTCTGCTGCTGACGCGCGAATATGTCGAGGGCGCCAAGGTCAAGGAAGGCGATGTGCTGTTCCGGATCGACCCCGCCACCTACGAAGTGGCGCTGAGCCGGGCCGAGGCCCAACGGCAGCAGGCGCAGGCGACGCTGCGTCAGGCCGAAGAGAATTTCAAACGGATCGAGCAGCTCTCCAGCAAGGCGATCGCGACGGAGCGGCAGCTCGACGATGCGGTGGCTCAGCGTGACCAGGCGCGCGCGAGCGTGCATCTGGCGGAGGCCGAAATCCGGAACGCGCGGCTGAACCTCGATTACACCACCGTGGTGGCGCCCGCCTCAGGCGTAACGGCCCTGCAATCCCCGCCGGTGGGAACGCTCATCCAGGCGCAGCAGACCCTTCTCACGACGATCACCCGGCTCGACCCCGCCTACGTCATGTTCTCTTTCACCGATACGGAAGCGCAGGATTTCCGCGAGCTGAACGAGCGGCGCGCAAAACCGATCGTGGCGGAAGATCTCACGGTCGAGCTGCACTACAGCAACGGCGCCATCTACCCGCACACCGGCAAGATAGACCAGGCAGCCCAGCGAGTGGATCTGCAAACGGGGACCATCGAGGCCCGTGCAATCTTTCCGAACCCTGGCGGAGCTCTGATTCCCGGGCAGTTCGTCCGCATCGTGATCAAGGGCGTCACACTGCAGGACGCCATCGTGATCCCGAGCCAGGCCATCAACCAGGGGCCGCAGGGGCCGTCGGTCTTCGTCGTCGGCGAAAACAACGCAGCGCAGGCCAAGCCGGTCCGGCTCGGGCAGGAAGTGGCCGGCGGATTGGTCGTGCAGAACGGTCTCAAGAGCGGCGAGCGGGTCATCGTTGACGGCGTGATCAGGGTCCGGCCGGGCGCGCCGGTCAAACCGGTGCCCATGTCCCCTCCTCCGTCCACGCAAACCATGCCGGCGGCCGCGGCGAACACCGAAGAGGCGCGGCCGTGATCTCCAAGTTCTTTATCGGGCGTCCGGTCTTCGCCTCCGTGCTCTCGATCATCATCGTGCTGGCCGGGCTGGTCGCGATGCGCGCGCTGCCGATCTCGCAATACCCGCAGATCGTCCCACCCGAGGTGATGATCACCGCGACCTATCCGGGTGCGACGGCGCAGACCATCTCCCAGTCGGTCGCCGCCCCGCTCGAGCAGCAGATCAACGGCGTCGAGAACATGCTCTACATGCGCTCGACGTCCACCGACAGCGGCACGCTCCGGCTCATCGTGACCTTCCAGATCGGGACCGACCCGGATCAGGCAACCATCAACGTCAACAACCGCGCGCAACGCGCGACCGCGCTCCTGCCCGAAGAAGTACGCCGTCAGGGCGTCACCGTCCGCAAGCAATCGAGCTCTATTCTGCAGATTTTGACGATGTCGTCGCCGAGCGGACGCTACGACACGATCTTCATCTCGAACTACGCGCTCATCAACGTCATCGACGAGTTGCGGCGCACGCCAGGGGTGGGCGACGCCTCCCTGTTCGGCGCGTCGGACTATTCGATGCGGATCTGGCTCAGGCCGGACAAGGTCGCGCAATACAACCTGACCCCTGGCGACATCGCGGCCGCGGTCCGCGAGCAGAACGCGCAGTTCGCGGCCGGCCGCTTCGGCGAGGAGCCGATGTCGGAATCCCAGGCCTTCACGTTTTCGGTGACGACCCCGAGCCAGCTCGCCGATCCGCGCGAGTTCGAGAACATCATCCTGCGCTCGGACGAGCACGGCGGCGCGCTCCGCCTCAAGGACGTGGCGCGGGTGGAACTGGGATCGTTGAACTACGCCTTCCTGGCGACCTACAACGGCTCGGCAACCGTTCCGATCGGCGTCTATCTCCAGCCCGGAGCAAACGCACTGGACGTGGCGGCCGCGGTCAAGCAGACCATGGACGGACTGGCGCGGCGTTTCCCCGATGGACTGCGCTACGATGTGCCGTTCAACACGACCCGCTTCATCGAGGTCTCGATCGAAGAGGTGATCCACACCTTCGTCGAAGCGATCGCGCTGGTGGTGCTGGTCGTCTTCCTGTTCCTGCAGAACTGGCGCGCCACGCTCATTCCGATCCTCGCCGTGCCAGTGTCTCTCGTCGGCACCTTCGCGGGCATGTATCTGCTGGGCTTCTCCATCAACCTCCTGACGCTGTTCGGCATGGTGCTTGCGATCGGCATCGTCGTCGACGACGCGATCGTGGTGCTGGAAAACGTCGAGCGGATCATGACAACGGAGCACAAGCCGCCACGCGAAGCCGCGATCCAGGCGATGCAGGAGGTCAGCGGGCCGGTGGTCGCGATCGTGCTCGTGCTCTGCGCCGTGTTCATCCCGGTGTCCTTCCTCGGCGGACTTGCAGGCCAGCTCTACCGCCAGTTCGCCGTCACCATCGCTGTCTCGGTGGTGATATCCGGGGTCGTGGCACTGACACTCACGCCGGCGCTGTGCGCGATCATGCTCAAGCCGATGCATGGCGAGCCCTGGTTGCCCTTCCGCCTGTTCAACCGCGGCTTCGACTGGCTGACCCGGCGTTACACCACGGTCGTACGCTTCTTCCTGAAGCGCGCGGTCATTGCGCTCGTGCTGGTGGCGGCGATGCTGGGAGCGACCTGGTACCTCTTCCACCGCGTGCCGGGCAGCCTGGTTCCGAACGAGGATCAGGGCTACGTCCTCCTGGCGGTCGGCCTGCCCGCCGCTGCCGCGCTCGACCGAACGCAAGCCGTCACCAAGAAGGTGACGGAGGGTGTCATGAACAACCCGGCGGTGGCAAACGTCATCACGTTCTCCGGCTTCGATATCCTCGCCAGCGCCCAGAAGGCGAATTCGGGGATCTCGTTCGTCACGCTCAAGGACTGGTCGGAGCGCAAGGACCCGGCGCAGGACGCGCGCAATCTCGCGCCGGGCTTCGCGGCCCTGAACGCAACCTTCCGCGACGGCGTCGTATTCGGCTTCAACCCGCCTCCGATCCAGGGCATCAGCACCACCGGCGGCTTCGAGCTCTACCTTCAGGATCGCGCCGGCGGCACCCTGGAGAATCTCGGCCAGGCGACCCAGCGCCTGCTGCAGGCCGCCAACCAGCGCCCCGAACTGCGCAACGTGACGACGACCTTCAACACCGGCGTTCCGCAATATCGCATCGTGGTGGATCGCGAGAAGGCCAAGGCGCTCGGCATTCCCATCGGCTCCATCTTCGAGACGATGCAGAGCACCTTCGGCAGCCTGTACGTGAACGACTTCACCCTGTTCGGGCGCACCTACCGCGTCAGCCTGTCGTCGGAAGGAGAATTCCGCACCTCGCCCGACGACCTGCGCCACGTCTTTGTCCGCTCCCAGAACAACACGATGGTGCCGTTGAACGCGGTCGTCTCGGTGTCACGCATCGTCGGGCCCGACATCGTGGAGCGGTTCAACATCTTCCCGGCCGCAAAGGTCATGGGAAATCCTGCACCCGGCTTCTCCTCCGGACAGGCGATCGCCGCCATGCAGCAGGTCGCCGCCGAGACGCTGGGCAGCGACTATACGATCGGCTGGACCGGCGCCGCCTATCAGGAGATCGCGACGGCGGGGACCGGGAACCTCGGATTTATCTTTGGCCTGGTGATGGTGTTCCTGATCCTGGCCGCTCAGTACGAGCGCTGGTCGCTGCCGATGGCGGTGCTGACCGCCGTGCCGTTCGCCGTGTTCGGAGCGATCCTCGCGATCTACCTGCGCGGCATCGACAACGACGTCTATTTCCAGATCGGCCTGGTCACGCTGATCGGGCTCGCCGCCAAGAACGCCATCCTTATCGTGGAGTTCGCCTCCCAGCGCCACCGCGAAGGCCTCAGCGTCTTCGACGCGGCGATGGACGCGGCGCGCCTGCGTTTCCGGCCCATCGTCATGACGTCGCTCGCGTTCATTCTGGGCGTGTTGCCGCTCGCGATCAGCACCGGCGCGGGATCAGCGAGCCGACATTCGATCGGGACCGGCGTGATCGGCGGCATGCTCGCGGCCACCCTGCTCGCGATCCTGTTCGTGCCACTGTTCTTCCGGCTGATGACCAG
>Ga0208989_10000225_pt1 | contig 14737 bp, 15 predicted proteins | sample MedBloCAOM3_M1_FD_187852 | JGI IMG/M metagenome (GOLD analysis project Ga0208989, IMG submission 187852) | Forest soil microbial communities from El Dorado National Forest, California, USA - Mediterranean Blodgett CA OM3_M1 (SPAdes) (version 2) | ecosystem: Environmental > Terrestrial > Soil >...
CGATGGCGACATAGATGCACTTAATGCCGGAGGATTTCTGGTTGATGATGGTGTCGACGGCGAGCGCGGTCTTGCCGGTCTGGCGGTCGCCGATGATCAGCTCGCGCTGCCCGCGGCCGATCGGCACCATCGCGTCGATGGCCTTGTAGCCGGTCTGCACCGGCTGGCTCACCGACTGTCTGTAGATGACGCCCGGAGCGACGCGCTCGATCGGCGCCGTGCGCGCTGCCTTGACCGGGCCCTTGCCGTCGAGCGGCGCGCCGAGCGCATCCACCACGCGCCCCAGCAGCTCGCGTCCCACCGGCACCTCAAGAATGCGCCCGGTGGTCTTGACGGTGTCGCCTTCCGTCAGGTGCTTGTACTCGCCCAGCACCACCGCGCCGACCGAGTCCTGCTCGAGATTCAGCGCGAGTCCGAAGGTGTTGCCCGGGAACTCGAGCATCTCGCCGTAGCAGGCATCCGCCAGCCCGTGGATGCGGGTGATGCCGTCGGTGACCGACACGATCGAGCCGACGTTGCGCGCCTCGGTGACCGACTCGAAGTTCTCGATCCGTTGCTTGATCAGCTCTGAGATCTCGGTTGCCTTGATGGCCATGGGTGTTCTCGTTTATGCAGTCAGTTCGTACCCGATGCGGTCGAGTCGCGTGCGCAGCGAGCCGTCGATCACCAGGTCCCCGGAGCGCAGCACCGCGCCGCCGATCAGCGCCGGATCGATCGCACAGTGCAGGCGCACGCTGCGCTTGAGTCTCTTCTGCAGCGCGGCGGCGAGCTTGCGCTGCTGACTCGCATCCAGCGGCGCGGCAGAGGTGACCGTGACGTCGGCGACGCCCTGCGCGGCGTCCTTGAGCTCATCGAAGCGCGCGGAAATCTCCGGCAGATAGGCGAGGCGCCGGTTGACGGCCAGGGTGCTGACGAAGTTCGCCCCCTCAGCGCCGAGGGGCGTGGCCGCGATGCCGGTCACCAGCTGCGCGAGCTGCCCGGGCGTCACGCGCGGATTTCCCAGCAGGGTCCCGACGCGCGGGTCCCTGACCACACGGGCGGCCAGCCGCAGCGCCTCGGACCAGGGTTCGAGACGCTCGTGGGCGCGTGCCTCTTCGAAGGCCGCGCGGGCGTAGGGTCGGGCGATGGTGAGCCGGTCGGCCATGGTGCGCGTGTCAGATCTGGGCCGTGAACTTGTCGAGCAGGTCGGCGTGCGTGCGTGCGTCGATCTCGCGCCCGAGGAGCTTGGAGGCCGCGCGCACCGCGATGCCCGCCACCTCACGCCGCAGGGATTCGCGCGCCCGGGTGGTATCGAGCTCGATCTGCTGGTGCGCGGTGGCGACCAGGCGCGCGCCTTCGCTGCGCGCCGTGCCCTTGGCCTGCTCCACCAGATCGCTGGCGCGGTGCTGCGCCTGGTCGATGATCTGGTTGGCGCGCTCGCGCGCCTCGCGCACGATGGCGTCGGCCTTGCCGCGCGCCGCGGTGAGCTCCTGCTCGCCCTTCTCGGCGGCCGCGAGTCCCTGCGCGATCTTGCGCGAGCGCTCCTCCATCGCGTTCAGGATGTGCGGCCAGACGTACTTCATCGTGCCGAAGATCAGCAAGGCGAACACGAGCATCTGCACGATGAGCGTGAGATTGATGTTCACGGTCCCTATCTCCTGCCTCGAGCCGCCAGCGCGTGCGCGTCAGTGCGCCGCGCGCAGCGCGTCCACGAAAGGATTCGCGAACGTGAAGAACAGCGCGAAGCCGATGCCGATCATCGCCACTGCGTCGAGCAAGCCCGCGACCAGGAACATCTGTATGCGCAGCACCGGCAGGAGCTCCGGCTGGCGCGCCGAGCCTTCGATGAAACGCCCGCCCAGGATGCCGAAGCCGATGGCGGTGCCGAGGGCCCCCATGCCGAAGATGATGCCGACGGCCAGCACGGTCATGGCCTCGATGTGTGCAATGTTTTCCATTCAACTCTCCTCAAGGACAAATACCAACCCTTACCGAAAGCCCCACGTGTCAGTGATGCTCGTGAGCCATCGACAGATAGACGATCGTCAGCACCATGAATATGAAGGCCTGGATCGTGATGATCAGGACATGGAACCCCGCCCACAGCAATCCGAGAGCAAACTGCGCGATGAGTCCCAGCCAACCGCCGACCGTGGCGAGTCCGCCGAGCCCGCGTGACAGCGTCAGCGCCGCGAGCAGCAGAAAGATCATCTCGCCCGCATAGAGGTTGCCGTACAGGCGCAGCGCCAGCGATATCGGGCGGGCGAGGAAGGTGACCGACTCCAGTATGAAGTTCACCGGCACCAGCAGCGCCTGCACCAGTACGTTCCTGGCTCTGAAGGGCTGCAGGGTGAGCTCGCTGATGAAGCCGACCAGGCCCTTCATTTTCACGCTATAGAAGATGATGAGGATGAAGACGGTGAGCGACAGGGCGAAGGTGGCATTCAGATCCGTACTCGGCACCACCTTCAGGTGCTCGAAGCCGGCGCCACGCGCCGCCGCGGGCAGCAGATCGACCGGCACCAGATCCATGAAGTTGAAGAGGAAGACCCAGCAAAAGATGGTGAGCGCGAGCGGGGCGATGAGGCGGCTCGAGCCGTGGAAGCTGTCGCGCACCTGGGTGTCGACGAACTGGACGACGATCTCGATGAAGTTCTGCAGCTTGCCGGGAACGCCGGTGGTCGCCCGGCGCGCCACCCACCAGAACAGCCCGAAGAACACCACCGCCAACAGCACCGAGAAGAACACGGTGTCGTAATTGATGACGGAGAAGTCGATGATCCCCCGTGGGGCCTTGTTCGACAGGAACCTCTGGTGGTGCAGGATGTATTCGGTTGCGCCGGGGGCGTTCTCTGCGGCTGCCATGCTTGTCACCAGTCGACCCGTCACCCTACGCGCCGCGGCGCGCACCGCCCACGGCGGGCAGCGCGGCAAGCAGCGCAATCCAGTACACCAGCAACGTTGCGGCAAACGCGGCGAACATCGCCAGCGGCGCCACCTTCACCACCTTCAGCACCACGACGAACAGCACCATCACCACCGCGAGCTTCACCGCCTCGCCGAGGTAGAACGCGCCCAGGGCACGCTGTGCATCAGCGCCCGCCCCGCCACCGAATCCCAGGCCCGCCATCGCGAGGCTCCCCACCGTGGCGATTCCTCCACCGAGCAGCGCCGAGAGCCCCGCGCGCCGATCGGCGATGCCCCACGCGCACAGCGCCGCTATCATGGTCACGCCCGCCTGGCCCAGCACGACGCCGAAGGCCAGCCGCCGCGCATGGGGCAGATCGATCGCCGACACCTTATATAAAGTCCCGCTCGAGGGGCTCAAAAGAGCCGCCGGTCCTGCGCCCTGAGCTGAACACAGGGGCTTAACATTACTTCGGCCGTTCAGTCACTTAGGCTAGGACGGCGAAAAAGCCGCGGGATTATAGAGACCGCCCGCGCGTGAGTCCACAGCGCGCAGCAACCGCGCCGGCATCTGCCTCTACCGGATGTGCGCGAGAATCCCGTCGAGCTCATCCAGGCTGTTGTAGTTCACCACCAGCTTGCCCTTGCCCCCGCTGCCGTGCTGGATGGCGACGCGGGCGCCCAGTTTCTCGGCCAGCTCCTGCTCCAGGCGCTCCACGTTCGGGTCACGGGAAGCGGCTGCCTCGGCTGATCCGCCGCCGGCCGGGGCCTGAAGGCGCCGCACCAGCGCCTCGGTCTCGCGCACCGATAGAGCCTTCTTGGCCACCAGCAGCCCGACCTCGGTCTGTTGGCGGCGCTGGGTGAGCGCCAGCAGCGCCCGCGCGTGGCCCATCTCGATCGTGCGCTTCTCCAGGAGCTCGCAGACCTCCGGCGCCAGCTCCAGCAGGCGCAACATGTTGCTGACGGCGGCGCGCGAGCGGCCGACCGCATCGGCGGCCTCCTGGTGCGTAAGTCCGAACTCGGTGATCAGGCGCGTCAGTGCGCGCGCCTCCTCCAGCGGGTTGAGGTTCTCGCGCTGGATGTTCTCGATCAGGGCGATTGCGATCGCCGCGTCATCGGGAATGTGGCGGATGACCGCGGCAATCTCCGTGAGCCCCGCCATCTGCGCCGCGCGCCAGCGCCGTTCGCCGGCAATGATCTCGTAGCGCTGCGACTCGCCCGCCTCCGGTGCACCCAGCGCGCGCACAACGATGGGCTGCACCACGCCCTGCGCCTTGATGGACTCGGCGAGTTCCGCGAGCGTCTCGGTACGCATGTCGATGCGCGGCTGGTAGCGGCCGCGCTGCAGCAGGTCGAGTGGCAGCTTCGCCAGCTGCTCCCCCACCGGCGCGGCGGCGACCGGAGCGGTCGCTCGTGCACCGAGCAGGTCCGCGAGACCCCGGCCAAGGGTAGGTCTTCTGTGAATCATCTTGACGTGTCCTCGCCGATCGCGTGACCTGTGGACGCCTCGTTCGCAGACCCGTTGCCCGCTGCAAACGCGCTGTCTTGAGCGACCGCCTCCCGCGCCTTGGCGGCGTAGGCCTCCTCCTCGCGCCGGATCATCTCCCCCGCGAGCGCAAGATACGCGAGCGCGCCGCGGGATTCCCGGTCATGAAACAGCGCCGGCTTGCCGAAGGAGGGCGCCTCCGCGAGGCGGATATTGCGCGGAATGATGGTGCGAAACAGCTTGTCGCCGAAGTGCGTGACGAGCTGCGCACTCACCTCGTTGGAGAGGTTGTTGCGCGGGTCGAACATGGTGCGCAGCACACCCTCGATCGTGAGCTGCGGATTTGCGGCCACGCGGATCTGTTCCACGGTGGTGAGCAGCGCCGACAGCCCCTCGAGCGCGTAGTACTCGCACTGCATGGGAATGAGCACGCTGTCGGCCGCGACCAGCGCGTTCACGGTGAGCATGTTGAGCGCCGGCGGACAGTCGATGAGGATGACGTCGAAGGCTTCGCGCTTGGGTTGCAGCGCCTGGCGCAGCTTGACCTCCCGTCCGATCGGCAGCGTCAGGAGGCGCACTTCCGCGGCAGTGAGGTCCTGATTCGCCGGCAGCAGCGTGAAGCCGCCCTCTGCGACCTCGACCAGCGCGGCGGCGAGATCGGATTCCCCGAGCAGCACCTCACAGGTGCTGCGTTGGAGCGTCCCCTTGTCGACCCCGCTGCCCATGGTGGCGTTGCCCTGTGGATCGAGATCCATCAGCAGCACGCGCCGCCGCGTAGCGGCGAGGGATGCCGCGAGATTGACCGCCGTGGTGGTCTTGCCGACGCCGCCCTTCTGGTTCGCGATGGCGATGACCCGCTTCATGGGCGACAGTGTACTTCACCGCCGCGCCCGCGCCGGAAGCGCTGGCTGAGCCCTCGGCAAGCCGGGGCGCGGGATGCGCCTGAGGCCCTCAGGCCACCAGTTTGTGCCGGTGCCGGGCGAGGAGCTCGCGCGCCATCTGGTCCGCCACCGCGTTGGTCGTTCGATTCTCGCGCCGGGCGCGTTCGAAGATCTGCGTCAGCCGCGCGGGAATGCCCTGGATATCTGCAATGACCTGCCCTTCGGTGGCGCCGCCGTGATACTCGCGCGAGACGCTGATGATGCCGCCGGCGTTGATCACGTAGTCCGGCGCGTAGAGAATCCCGGCCGCCTGCAGCGACTGGCCGTCCTGTCCCTGCGCCAGCTGGTTGTTGGCGGCTCCGGCGATGATGCGCGCGCGCAGCCGCGGGATCGACTGCGCATTGAGCACCGCGCCCAGCGCACACGGGGCGAGCACGTCGACGTCCTCGGCGAGCAGGTCCTCGACCGGCACGGCTCTTGCCCGGAACTCCTCGCACACCCGCTGCACGGCGGCGGGACGCACGTCGGCAACGCGCAGCTGCGCGCCCTCGGCAGCCAGCAGCGCGCACAGGTGGTAGCCCACACCACCCACGCCCTGTATGGCGACGGTGAGGTCCTTCAGATCCGGCCGGCCGAGCCTGAATCTGACCGCGGCCTTGATCCCCAGATGGACACCGAGCGCGGTCTTCGGCCCCGGATCCCCGCCCGCCGCGCCCGGGGCGCGCCCGAGGCCTGCGACATAGCGCGTCACGCGCGCCACGCTCACCATGTCGGCCATCGTCGTGCCGACGTCCTCGGCCGTGACGTAGCGTCCGCCGAGCGAGTCGACGAAGCGGCCGAAGGCCTCGAACAGCTCCGGCGTCTTCGCCTTGCGCGCCTCGCCGATGATGACGGCCTTGCCGCCGCCGAACGGCACGCCGGCAAGCGCGTTCTTGTAGCTCATGCCCCGCGACAGGCGCAGCACGTCGCAAACCGCCTCTGCGGTGGTGGCGTACGGCCACATGCGGCAGCCGCCGGCCGCGGCGCCCCGTGCGGTGGAATGAATGGCGATGATCGCGCGCAGCCCGGTCGCGGCGTCGTGCCCGAAGACGATCAGCTCGTGGCCGTCGAACTCGCGCATGTCGAAGATTTCCATCGCGTAACAGCTCCGGGCGCGAATGGCGCGCGACAGGATGCCGTAAGGCTACCTCCCTCGATCTGCACGGCTCATCACAAAAGTTGCTTCCTGGGTGCCATTGGTGAAACATATGTTGCACGATCTCTCTCATACGCGAGACGGATGATGCAACTGGACCGAAGCGACCTGCGGATTCTGGATCTGGTCCAGGAGCACGGTCACCTTTCGGCGGCCGAGGTCGCGGAACGCTTAGGGATGACCGCATCGACGTGCTGGCGGCGCATCAGCCGTCTCGAGGAGCTCGGCGTCATTCGCAAGCGCGTGGCGCTGCTCGACCGCGAGAAGCTCGGGCTCCCGGTCATGGTGTTCTCGCACGTGAAGGTCGCCGGTCACGGTCGCGACGCCCTGCTGCGCTTCGAGCAGGCCGTGCGTGCGCACCCGGAGATCCTCGAGTGCTACACGCTGATGGGCGAGACGGATTTCCTGCTGCGCATCGTGTGCCGGGACATCAAGGCCTACGAGGCGTTCTTTCTCGATCACCTGTCGCGCTTTCCCGGAGTGCAGTCGGTGAACTCCTCGATTGCGCTCGCCGTCATCAAGGAGACGACCGCGCTGCCTCTGCAGCTTTGACCGACCCGGACGGCGCGACCTGCACGCCGCCGGGATCGAGCCCGGCGCAGGTCACGATCTGCTGCGTGTTGATGAACGGACCTTTCTGGGCGCGGGGTACCGGACTGCGCTTGGCTTTGCGCCACAGATCGTAGATCGTCAGAGCTCCGGTCAGGGTCGCCAGCGTCGCGAAGTAAGCCCGCGGCCCGAAGGCGGCCATCAGGCTTCCCGTCAGCGCCGGCCCCACGGCCGCGGCCGTACCGTTCATCAGCAGCAGCGCGCTGCTCGCTGCCACCATCTGCGCCGGCTCGAGCTTGTCGTTCACATGCGAGACGGCCAGGGAATAGAGCGTCAGCGCCGAGCCGCTGAAGAGCGCCGCCAGCACCAGAAATACCGGACGAGGCAGGGGGCCGAACGCCACGATGCTGACCGCCACCAGCGTTGCGAGCGTGCAGACGCTGGCGATGACCGTGCGCCGATCCATGCGGTCCGACACCCTGCCGACGGGGTACTGCGTGAGCACCGCGGCGAGAATGCTGACCGCCATGAATACGGCCACCTCCCGGGTCCCGGAACCGCTGAGCCGCGCGTAGACCGGGCCCATCGCGAAGATGATGGAGGAGATCATTCCCGATACGGCGACCGCCACCACGCCGAGCGGCGAATTGCGGTACAGGTCGCGATAGCGCACGGCGTGCGGCATGGCGGGTTCGGGCGTTTGCTGCGCGGACGCGACGATCGGCACCATCGCGAGCGAGATCAGTGCCGAGACCAGCATGAAGGGGGCGGCCGTTTGCGGGCTCGACAGCAGCAGCAGGAACTGGGCTGCGCCAAGACCGACATACAGCACCAGCATGTACACGGCCAGCAGCCGGCCGCGATTGGTGCGGCTGGCGCGATGATTGAGCCAGCTCTCGGCGACGACGTAGATGCCGGCGAAGCACAGTCCGGAAATCAGGCGCATGGCGCCCCAGGGCAGGGGATGCACCCATGAGGCGTGTACCAGGCTCGCGACCGATGCGAGGGCCGCGAGCGCTGCAAACACCCGCACGTGCCCGATCCGGCGCAGCAGCCGCGGCGCGACCAGAGTGCCGAGCAGATACCCCACGTAGTAGCAGGACATGACGAGCCCGGTAACCGGCGTGGGGAATCCTTCGAGCGTGGCGCGCAGCCCGAGGATCGTCCCCTGCAGGCCCGCCCCCAGCATGAGGATGCCCATGCCGAGCAACAGCGGCCAGGTTGTGGTGAGCGGATTGCGGGGCACGGCGGTCAGGCGCTCGCGAGCACGATCACGCAGCGCGCCTCGGCCAGCCCCGGGACGCTGAGCTCGCGTGAGCCGGCGAGGCGCCAGGGCGCGGGGAGCGCTGCGAGTTCCTCCGTCGGCCAGCGGCCCTTCATCGCCAGCACGCGGCTTTGCGTGCCGCACAGCGGCGCGACCTGCGCGAGCATCTGCGCCAGCGGCGCGAGTGCGCGCACCACCACCGTGTCGAACGGCGCCTCGGGGTGCAGGCTCTCCGCGCGCGCGTGCACCGCCGTCACGTTGGTGAGTCCCAGCACCTGCGCCGCATGGGAGACGAAGCGGATTTTCTTGGCCGTAGAGTCGATGAGGGTGAATTGCCGCGCGGGGTTGCAGAGCGCCAGCGGCAGGCCCGGAAACCCGGCGCCGGTACCGACGTCCGCCACGCGCTTCCCCTCGAGGTCGGGATGAATAGCGAGGCTGTCGAGCAGGTGGTGCGTGACCATCGCGGCCGGGGTGGTGATCGCCGTGAGGTTGTAAGTGCGGTTCCAGCGCGACAGCTCATCGAGCAGCGTGAACAGGCGCCTGGCATCGCCGTCGCTCAAGACGACTCCCAGGGTTGCCGCGTCCTGCACCAGACGTTCGACGGCACTCAATTGAGCTCCTTGCGCGATCGCAGTCGCGATTGATCATACTTCGCACATCGTGAGACTGCTGCTGGTAGAAGACGATGCCATGATCGGCGAGGCGATCCGCGTGGGACTGAAACGCGATGGCTTCGCGGTGGACTGGGTGCACGACGCCGAGGCCGCTGCGCAGGTGCTGCGCACCGAGCCCTTCGGGCTGGTGCTGCTCGACCTGGGTCTGCCCGGGAGCGACGGGCTGAAGCTGCTGAAGGTCCTGCGCGAGCGCGCCCTCGCCGTGCCGGTGCTCATCATTACGGCGCGCGATGCGGTCTCCGATCGCGTGCAGGGACTCGATGCCGGGGCCGATGACTACCTCATCAAGCCCTTCGACCTGGACGAGCTCGCGGCGCGCATCCGCGCGCTGCTGCGCCGCAAGGCCGGCCGCTCGGCGCCGAGCATCGAGCACCTGGGCGTGGTGCTGGATCCGGCGGCTCATCGCGTTACGCGCGACGGCGCCGAGATCGCGCTGTCGCCGCGGGAATTCGCGCTGCTGCAACTGCTGCTGGAGCGGCCGGGTGTGATTCTGTCGCGCGCCCAGATCGAAGAGCGCCTGTACGGCTGGGGCGAGGAAGTGGAGAGCAACGCCGTGGAGGTTCACATCCACGGGCTGCGCAGAAAGCTCGGGGCGCAGTTCATTCTCACAGTGCGCGGCGTCGGCTATCGCGTGAGACCCGCGCCATGAGCTCGCTGCGCGCGCGCCTGCTGGCATGGCTGCTGGCCGGCGTGGTGTTCATCGGCGCCGCGGGCGGCTGGATCGTGTATCGCAACGCGTTGAGCGAAGCGGACGCCTTCTTCGATTACCACCTGCGGCAGACTGCCCTCATCCTGCGCGACCAGCCGGTCGAGTACCTGCTCGCGCCGCAGTTTCCGCCGGCGGATGCGGCCTACGACTTCGTGGTGCAGGTCTGGTCCCTCGACGGCGTGCGGGTGTATCTGTCGCGGCCGCACGCCGTGCTGCCGCAGATCACCACCCTCGGATTCGCCACCGTCTCCACCAGCGAAGGGCGCTGGCGGGTGTTCGGTGTGCAGGCTCTCACCAAGGTCATCCAGGTGGCGCAGCCGATGAGCGTGCGCCAGCAGCGCGCCGCGCAGCTGGCGCTGCAGACCCTCAAGCCGTTCGCGCTGCTGCTGCCGGTGCTGGCGCTGCTGATCTGGCTGGCGGTCGGGCACGCGCTCGAGCCCCTGCAACGTCTCACGGCGCTGGTGAAGGCGCGCCGCGTCGACGCCCTCGATCCCTTGCCGGACACGCGCCTGCCGGACGAAGTGCAGCCCGTGGTAAGCGCGCTCAACGATCTGCTCGCACGCCTGCGGGCCGCCCTGGAGCGCGAGCGGGCCTTCATGGCCGACGCCGCGCACGAGCTGCGCACGCCGCTGACCGCGCTGCATCTGCAGATGGGCATGCTGGCGCGGGCGAGCGGGGACGCCGAGCGCGCCGCGGCGATGGAAACCCTGTCGGCCGGCGTGCAGCGCGCCATCCGCCTGGTCGAACAGATGCTGGCGCTCGCCCGCCAGGAGCCGCGGGCGGAAACGCAGCGCGTGGCGGTGCGCCTCGATGACCTGGCGCGCGAGATCGTAGCCGAGCTCGTGCCGCTCGCCGATGTGGGCCGCATCGACCTGGGTGTCTCGGCCGCGCAGCCGGCGAGCGTGCGCGGCGATCCGGACGCCTTGCGCACGCTGTTGCGCAACCTGGTGGACAACGCCGTGCGCTACACGCCCGCCGGCGGCCGGGTCGACGTGTCGGTCGTCGAGGAAGCCGCGGGTGACACGAGGGGCGCGCGTCTCACGGTGAGCGACGATGGTCCCGGCATTCAAGCCGCGGAGCGCGCCCGGGTGTTCGATCGCTTCTACCGTCGCGCCGGGACCGCACCTCCCGGCAGCGGGCTCGGGCTGTCGATCGTGAAGACGATCGCGCAAGCCCACGGCGCGACGCTCATGCTCGCCGACGGGCCTGCGGGCAAGGGACTCGCGGTGACGGTGAGCTTCCCGCCGCAAGCCGCTGCGCCGGGAGAGCCGGCGTAACGCGGCCCGACCCGTGCGCCGACTGCGATCCGTGCGCGCTCAGCGCGTGTCAAGCAGCTCATCCACCGCAGCCGCGAACAGCTCGTTGTGACGTTCGACATCCGCGACGCTGGTGTCCGGCGATATCAGCACCATGTTGTGGAAAGGAGTGATCAGCACGCCGCGGTTGAGCAGGTACAGGTGCAGATAGGCTTCCAGTGCCGGGTCGCCGGCGGCGTGCGCGCTACTGCCGTTCGTGGCGGGCGTGGGCTGAAAGCGGTATTCGGCTCGACAGCCGAGCTGCGTCACGTTCCACGGCAGCGCCCGGGCGGCCAACAGGGACTCCAGCCCCTCTCGCAGACGCGTCGCCAGGGGAATCATCACGGCATATTTCTCCGCCGTGAGGAGGTGCTCGAGCGTCGCGCGCATGGCCGCCACCGACAGCGCATTCCCCGCCAGCGTGCCCCCGACTCCTCCGGTGTCTTCATAGTCCGCGTCGCACTGCGATAACACCCGTTCCAGCACCTCTGCGGATACGCCAATCGCGCCCGACGGTATGCCGCCGCCGATGGCTTTGCCAATCGTCACGACGTCCGGCTCCAGTCCCCAGGCGCGCGTGCAGCCGCCCGGGCCGGCAGAGAACGTGTGAGTCTCGTCGAGGATGAGCAGGGTCCCGTATCGGCGGGTGAGTTTCCTCAGCGCCTCGTGGTAGCCGGGCTGGGGCAGCACGATCCCCACGTTGGTCATGGCGGGCTCGGTCAACACGCAAGCGACCGTTGCGTCGGCCAACGCCTGCTCTAACTGTTCAAGGTCGTTGAATTCGACCGCGCGCGTGGTTTCGCTCGGATCGATCGGCGCTCCAACGTTGCCCGCGCGCGAGTGTGTGACTCCGTCGTGGCCCCGGATCGCGAACGCCTCGTCCACCGTGCCGTGATAACAGTAGCTGAATACCAGGACCTTGCGGCGCCCGGTGATCTGTCGGCACAGGCGCAATGCACAGCGATTCGAGTCGGTGGCCGTGAGGGTAAACTGCCAGCTGCTCACCCCGAATCGCCGCGCCAGTTCCTCGCCGACCCAGATGGCGTCTTCGGTGGGCAGCATCATGGTGATGCCGTCTGCGATGCGGTGCTGCGTCGCGCGGACCAGGGCCTGTGGGCTGTGGCCGCCCATCGCCCCGGTGTCGCCGAGGCAAAAATCAAGGTACGAGTGTCCGTCGACGTCCGTTATTCGAGCACCGGCGGCGTGAGCCGCGTAGATCGGAAAGCCGCCGGCCCAGCGTGCCATCCACGGCATGGGCACGCCGCTCACGAGCGATTTCAGCGCCCGCTGATGCAGGCGCCGCGAGCCGGGATGCAATTCGACGAAGCCTAGGGTTTCGCGCTCCGTGAGTTCCTGCAATCGAACGGGCGAATAGGTCGCATCAGGTCGTTGCGACGCTGGTAGCGTTTGTGTCGGGGAGCTCATGGTTGACCGGCGGCGCGCCGTCAGTGCGCCAGCTTCTGCAGGAAGCTCGCGGCGGTCTCGAGGTACGCGTCGCGGTTGGCCTTCTTTCTGAAGCCGTGGCCTTCGTCCTTCGCGAGCAGATACCACACCTCCCCCCCGGCCGCGCGCACGCTCCACACCAGTTGCTCGGACTCCGAAACCGGCACGCGCGGGTCGTTCAACCCCGCCACCACCAGCAGGGGCTTCTTGATGCGGCTGGCGTTGGTCAGCGGGGAGATGCGATCGAGGAACACCCGCATGCCGGTGTCGCGCTCGTCGCCGTATTCGGCGCGCCGCAGATCGCGCCGGTAGGCTGCGGTGTGGTGCAGGAACGTGACGAAGTTGCTGATCCCCACGAGGTCGATGCCGCCGCGCAGGCGCTCGCCATACGCGACCAGCGATGCGAGCGCCATGTAGCCGCCGTACGAGCCGCCCATCACGGCGACCCGATCGCGATCGAACTGCGGCTGCACGCCGATCCACACCAGCAGCGAGCCGATGTCACGCACCGCGTCCTCGCGCAGCACGCCGTTGTCGAGGGCGAGGAAGGTCTTGCCATAGCCGGATGAGCCGCGCACGTTGGGCGCGACCACGGCGTAGCCGAGCTCGTTGACGAGAAACTGCACGAACGGATCCCACCCCGGGCGGTACTGCGACTCGGGTCCCCCGTGAATGTCGATCACCACCGGGCACGGGCCCGCCGTGCGCGGCCGGTAGAGGTACGCCGACAGCGTGCGCGCGTGGCGGGGAGCGCCGATGCGATCCCAGGTGGGATAGTGGACGAGCTCGGGGGTCGTGAGCGTATTCAGCTCGAGTGGGCCGGGCTCGCTGCGGGTCCAACGCTCGAGCTTGCCGTGCTCGACGTCGTAGACATAGACATCGCGCGGCACGAGCGGCGATTCCGCCGACATCGCGAGCCGGCGCCCGCTGCGGTCGAAGCGCGGGTTGCCGATGCGACCTTCCGGGAGCCCCACGGGGGCGAGCTCGAGTTTCGCTTGCGTGTCGAGCACCGTGAGGCGGCTGCGGCCGTCGTCATCGATCACGTAAGCCACGTAGCGCCCGTCGCTGCTGACGTCGAAGTCTTCGACGTCCCAGCCGGTGGCGGGCGTGAGGTTGCGGCTCTGGTGTGTGACCGGATCCTTGAGTTTGAGCTGCAGGAACTCCCCGTCCTCGTCGGTCAGTACGTACACCCCGCGCCCGTCGGGAGCGAACTTAGCCATGCGGATGCCGACCTTGCGGGGGCTGTCCTCCAGCGCCGTGAGCGATCCGGTCGCGACATCCGCCAGGTACAGATAACTCTCGCTGATCGAGACGTACTTCCACACCAGGAGCTTGCTGTCGTCCGCCGACCAGTCGAGCGGGTACCAGGTGTCCTCGTGCCCGCCGACCAGCAGCTGCGGCGCCGCGCCGGTGGTCACATCCGAGACGTACACGTCGTAACTGAGCGAGTCGCGGTCATTGCCGTAGAAGGCCACGCGCCGGCCGTCGTGGGCCCACACCGGGCTGCCGTGAATGAAAGCGCCGTGGGTGAGCTGGCGCACATCGCCGCTGCCGCCGCGGTAGTACACCTGGGCGTTCTCATCGCCTGCCTGATCCTTCAGGAACACGAAGCCGCTGCCGCTGCGCGGCGCGCGCGCCCACTCGATCGGGTCCTGGTAGAACGTGAGCTGCTCGCGCATGCCCAGAGGGGTGGCAACACGGTGCAGCTGCTCGCTGTCGCCGAAGCGCGTCGCGATGAGCAGGCTCCCATCGGCGAGCCAGTCGAGGAACGTCGCCTCGCGCGACTGCTGGTAGCGCTCGAGCCGCGCCGCGAGCGCCGCATCCGGCAGCGGAATGTTCTCGAACACCAGAGTGCCGCGCTCGCGGTGCGCCGGGGCGGCCGCCTGCTGGGCGAGCGACACGGAGGCGCACAGGGCGGCGAAACCCGCTGCGGCACACAGGGCGAGCGCCGCCGGGACGGAGCCGTGATCGGTCATGCGTCTAAGCTAGCCCACAGGTTAGGATGTGTACAACGCTCCGCGTCACATCCAGGTCGACGTTCCCTTGAAGCCGCGACTGTATCGACACCCGCACGGCATCTGCGCTGTCGATGCCGAGTACCTGTACCCGGGGCACGCCGCCGCGCACATCATCGAGGACGGCGGTCGCGCGGCCTTCGTCGATGTGGGCACCAACGCGTCCGTCCCCTACCTGCTGGCGGCGCTTGTGGAACTTGGCATCGCGCGCACAGCGGTCGACTACGTGCTGCTGACGCACGTGCACCTGGACCATGCCGGCGGGGCGGGGCGTCTGATGCAGGAGCTCCCCAACGCCGTGGCGGTGCTGCATCCGCGCGGTGCGCCGCACATGATCGAC
>Ga0208989_10000226_pt1 | contig 14732 bp, 15 predicted proteins | sample MedBloCAOM3_M1_FD_187852 | JGI IMG/M metagenome (GOLD analysis project Ga0208989, IMG submission 187852) | Forest soil microbial communities from El Dorado National Forest, California, USA - Mediterranean Blodgett CA OM3_M1 (SPAdes) (version 2) | ecosystem: Environmental > Terrestrial > Soil >...
CGCGAGCCATGATTTATTCTCCCCTCACGCCGTTTGGATCTGGCACAGGGTCACCTTGCCCTCGTGCATGCCGGTGACCGGATCGTAGCCGTAGGACGTCAGCGTATTCACGCTTTCGCCAAGCACGATCGGATCGTTGCCCTTCGGATATTTGCCACGCTGATCGACGCCCTGGAACCAGCCGGCGAAGTGGAATGGCATAAACGCCACGCCCTTGCCGACACGGTCGGTAACGAGCGCCTTGACGCGCGCCTTCGAGCCGTTTTCCGGACCGAACACCCAGACCCAGCCGCCGTCCTTGATGCCGCGCTCGGCAGCGTCCGACGTATTGACCTCGACGAACATGTCCTGCTGCAACTCGGCAAGCCAGCGGTTCGACCGCGTTTCCTCGCCGCCGCCTTCGTATTCAACCAGACGTCCCGAGGTCAGGATGATCGGGAATTGTTTGGCAAGCCCCTTGTCCACCGCCGCCTTCTGAATCGAGAAACCAAGATTGGCCACGCGGAACTGGCGGCCGTCCGGACGCGTCGGATATTTTGCGACCAATTCAGGACGCGCCGTGTAGATCGGCTCGCGATGAACCGGCACGGGATCGGGCAGATTCCACGCCACCGCGCGAGCCTTGCCGTTGCCATATGCCATCACGCCATGCTCCAGCGTGACGCGAATGATGCCGCCCGACAGATCGACGGCCCAGCCGACGCCGTCAGGATTGTTGCCGCCGATCTTGTTGATCGTCGCAAGCTCGGCTTCCGTGAGGTCCTTGTCCCAGCCGAGCTTCTTGAGCAGACCATAGGTAAATTCGGGATAGCCGTCGGTCAGCTCCGAACCCTTGCTGTAGGAGCCTTCGGCAAGCAGATTGACGTTTTTCACCGAACCGTCCGGCTGCTTCTCTTCATACACGACGCCAAAGCGCGCGCGGAATGTGCCGCCGCCGTCCTTGGCGTGAAGGTTGGTGTTGTAGAGCGTATGCGTTCCCGGATGCTTGATCTGCGGTGTGCCCCAGCACGGCCACGGCAAACCGTAATAGTCGCCGCCGATATCCGGTTCGTCGGCCTTGGCGCGCAAGGTCACCAGGTCGAACTTGCCCTGGTTCTTCATGTGCGCTTTCAACCGCTCCGGCGATTGGCCGGAATAGCCGGTCGAGAATCCGCCCCGGTTGATTTCCCGCAACAGGTCCTCGGGAACGGGATGATTGTTCTCCACCTTAATGTTCTTGAACATCTGATCGGCGAAACCGAGTTTCACCGAAAGCCGGTAGATGATCTCGTAGTCGTCCTTGGACTCGAAGATCGGCTTGACGACCTGCTCGCCCCACTGCAGCGAACGGTTGGAAGCCGTGCGCGAGCCCGAGGTCTCGAACTGGGTGCAGGCCGGCAGCAGGTAGGTGCCATTCTTGCGGTCCGAGATCGCAGCAAATGTCGTCGGATGCGGATCGGCGACCACGAGCAATTCGAGCTTCTCGATGCCCTTCACCATTTCCGTCATACGCGGCACGGTATTTCCGCCATGCCCCATGATGAACATGGCCTTCAGGCTGTCGCGCTGATCGATATCGTCGGGGTTGGAGAGCGTCGCGTCGAACCAGCGGGTGGAGGGGATGCCCGGCAGTTCCATGTTCTGCTTGCGGGTGCGGGCCGGGCGGCCCGCCTTCGCCGGCACTTCGTCGAAGCGCGACTGGAGATAATCGTAGTCGACCTCCCAAACCCGCGCCCAGTGCTTCCAGGCGCCTTCGACCAGGCCGTAATAGAGCGGCAGCGTCGTGATATCGAGGCCGATGTCGGTCGCGCCCTGCACGTTGCAGTGGCCGCGGAAGATGTTGGCGCCGCCGCCGAAGGTGCCGACATTGCCGGTCGCCAGCAGCAAGTTGCAATAGGCGCGGACGTTGGCGGTGCCGACGGTGTGCTGGGTGCCGCCCATGCACCAGATGAAGGTCGAGGGCCGCTGCTTGGCGAAGGTCTCTGCGACCTTCTTCAACTGTTCGCCGGGAATCCCCGTCACGCGTTCGACTTCTTCCGGCGTCCACTTGGCGACTTCGGCGCGGATCTGGTCCATGCCGTAGACGCGTTGCGCGATGAACTGCTTGTCTTCCCAGCCATTGTTGAAGATGTGGTGCAGCATGCCCCAGATCACCGCGATGTCGGTGCCGCCGCGGAACCGGACATATTCGGTGGCGTGGGCCGCGGTCCGGGTGAAACGGGGGTCGAGCACGAATACGTTGGCGCGGTTGATCTCCTTGCCGGTGAGGACGTGCTGCAGCGAAACCGGGTGCGCTTCGGCGGCATTCGATCCCATGAAGACGATCGTCTTCGAGTTTCTGATGTCGTTGTAGGAATTGGTCATCGCGCCGTAGCCCCAGGTGTTGGCAACGCCGGCGACGGTGGTCGAATGGCAGATGCGCGCCTGATGATCGATGGAGTTGGTGCCCCAGAACGCCGCAAACTTGCGGAACAAATATCCGCCTTCGTTCGAGAATTTCGCGGATCCGAGAAGATAGACGGAGTCGGCGCCTGACTTGGCGCGGATCTCGAGCATCTTGTCGCCGATCTCGTTGATGGCCTGATCCCACGACAGGCGCTGCCACTCGCCGTTGACCAGCTTCATCGGATATTTCAGGCGGCGGTCGCCATGCACGAGTTCGCGGACCGACGCGCCCTTGGCGCAATGCGACCCGCGATTGATCGGGCTGTCCCAGGCCGGCTCCTGGCCGACCCAGACGCCATTCTGAACCTCCGCAATCACGGTGCAGCCGACCGAGCAATGCGTGCAGATGTTCTTCTTGATTTCCGTTGGCGCCCCGACGATTTTCGGGCCGGCCTGCGCCTTGCGCACCGATCCGAGCGGCATCAAGCCCAACGCGGCACCCGCACCCGCGGCCAGGCCGGACCGGCGCAGGAACGTGCGGCGGTTGAGAACTCCGGAAGCCAAGCCGGCGGCGATACCCTGCAAACGCGCCCGGCCTGCGGATCCATCTCTTCGCTTCATCAACATGTGCGTGGTCCCATCAATAGCGGTTGACGCGATAGTAGTTCTTGACGTGATCGGATTCCTTGTAGCGAGCCTTGATGCGCTCAGCCTGCGATTCATCCGCTTCAGCCTCGCTCGCCAGCGGCACGACCGCAGCCGCGGCCACCGCCGATCCGCCCATCAGGAAGAAGCGGCGCCGGTCCACGCCTGCCGCTGCTCGCGGCTTGCCTTCGTGGACGGGCACTTTGCATTCGGATGGCTTGCTCATTGTGATCTCCTCCACGTCAATCTCAGGGTCGCCTCAGTGTCACTCGGACAGCGTAAAGGCCTCGGATTCCAGTTCCATAAAGACTCGGCCGACACGTCCGACGGCGCGGTAGAAGTTGGCCGACCCGGATATCTCAAGGTCGGCAAACATCCGCGCAGCCCACGGCTTGAGGTGCCGCTCGAAGAATCGCGCCTGTTCGCTGAAGTCAGCTTCGAAGTCTCCGCGCGCGAGGCCGGCCATGACCTCAAGCAGCGTCGCGATGTGATCTTCCGGCTCCCGCGACGAGCCTGCGCGCTCGATTCCGAGCACATCCAGGTCTTCGCGGACACGCGCAAGCGGGCGCTCGTGAAGAAAGCCGGTCATATAATACGAGGCATAGGGAAGCAAGTCGCCCCGGCCGAGCCCGATGAACAGATCGAAGAACTCATTGCTGACGGCGCGGTCATCCACCGCCGCCGCAACTGCCGCAAGTTCGATATGCGCCATGCCGAGATCGGACGCATCGCCCTTCAATGCGGCGACCCGCAAGAGCGTATCCGCATCGGGCGCCTTGCCGAGCAGCAAGGACAACAAACCGTATTCCGCAGCGCGAAGCTGATCGATGTCGTCGACTTCGGATTTTGCTGACACCTGATCCTCGGGTTGCCCGTAGAGATCGGGGCGAAGGATGAAACGATGCACCCGCGTCAGCGACTCGACGGCGACAACCCGCTCTGCCGGAATGCGCGACCACGCCGAAACCGAAGGTTGCGCAATGCCGATTGCTCGCGCCAGCGATGCGACACCACCTGCTGCCTTGATTGCCTGTTCCAAACCGGCGTCACGCATGGTGCGACCGATTTCTCCCCCCGCCGCCGTGCCTATTAACCGGGCACCTAGTTTAAAGCTAGAGCTGTTCTAAGGACAAATCTCTAACATAGGCTTTGCCTATTGCTCAAAAAAACTTTTGTCTAATCAATCGGTTTCGCTGAGCCATGGCGTCGCACCGCTTGCTGCGGTGCAACATGATCGGGTTTGTCAAAATCCTTCGCCTGCTCGCCTTCGTTGCAGACGCCTTCCTCTTCGCTATTCTCTTGTGCCCTCGAAGTCGCCTCGCTGCCTAACCTCAAAGCCTGGGTCGGCAAGCCCGGCTCCAATTCTTGCGCCGCGTCATGTTGACGGGATCGCGCGGGATCGCTCGCTGATTCTTTTCCTGGATCAGCGGCCGGTATCGAGGGTTCGGTCGCCGATTCGCCGCTGCCCATGATCTGCGAAACCAGCCGGGCGACATCCATGCCAGCTCCGATCTCGCTACTTCCCGGCACGCCTCCCGGCGTGTTCCAGTCATAGGCGTATTCAAGCGCGGGATTGACGTAATTGCGGATCGCGGGATCCAGAGCCCAGGATTTTCGTAAGGCCGCGTTGCGCAGCTGTTCGGGAACGCCCTTGCGGAGAAACCCGGTGATATCGGTTGTTTCCGTCACGTCCTCCAGCTTTGGCAGGGTGGAGAGATCGAACTCCGGCGCGGCATCGTCTTCGGCAACCGGCTTGGACGGCACATCGGCGTCGGCAACCGGCGCGTCATGCTCCGGCTGCTTCGCCTCGTGCTTGCGCTGCGACCATCGCGCAAGAAAGCTCTTGTCTTCGTCGCCCTGGTCCGGATCACTCATGTGCGGCCAGTTCCTTCATCCGAGGAGCCGCCCGGCGCTCGCTGGCGGTCGCCGCCCGCGCGGTTCCGCTTGCGTTTGTGGAATACGCGCTCGACGTGGAATTGATCGACAAAGGCTGCGATCCAGGACGCGATTTCAGCCGGCATCGCAACGGTACCGATCACATCACAACCGCTTTCAAACAGCGCCTCGCCTTCGGTCGGGTCGGCCGTTACTTTTGTCAATTCGAGTTCGGGGCCGCCATCCTGACGCCGCAGCGCGACCCAAATGAGCGGTTCGCCGTCGGCCAGATTGTCGCGATAATTCGCTGTGTCCGAGCTGAACAGATCGATGCTCGTGGAGCCTGCGTAGTAAATCGTTGCATCGGCCTCCGTGGACAACACGGTCCACTGCGCGGTCGCGGGCACATCGTCAAGAATCATGACCGGCGACCACATATGATCGATCCATGGATTATCGATCGTACGGCGGCGCAAAACCACACCGACTTCGCGGGACGACTCGGTCATTGCCATGGTCGATCCTCCGTTCGCCGGTTGATCATGCAACATTCGCTGACGACGCGAGCGGTAGCCCTGCGACCAGATTTTGCGGCTTCAGGCGCACCACTTTGTCTGCGCCCATCGCCAGAATGAGATAGACCGGCCTGGTGCCGACGCGCTCATCCACCAGCCGAGCGTCCTCGATGTTCAAACGCATCAGGGCGACGATGCGCTCCGCGGCGTTGCCATCCAGCGCGGCGCCGTTCCACAAGGCGTTGCCGATCCGGGTGCCCTCGCTGTCGAGGCCTATGAACCAACGCCAGTCGCGGTCTTCGATCGAAGCGACCGTTTCCACACTGACGGCAACGCCCAGCAGATGGGCAACCCATCGTCCGATGACCCTGCACAACCCGGCACGCGCCTTCGGATTGCCGCCGATGTTCATCACCATCGCATGTGCGTCCGAACGCGACCAGTAAGTCCAGGCGTTGTCGTCGTCCATCACATCCATCTCACCGAACGCCTTCGGCTGGAGCATGGCCGTGAGTGGCGAGGAATGCATGTCGTGTTGCGCGTGTTGCTGCGCCTCGATGACTTCCGCATCGGCCAACAGCAGCGCACCGTCGTGGACGGTGGCCAGTTGGCTGCGATAGAACAGCTCGGCCGCACGCAGCGTGTAAGGATCGTCGCAACCCTCCAGCGCATTGCGCAAGATCAGATGGCAGAGCTGGGACAGGAAGATCGGCGGCAGATCGCCGGCCCCTTTGCGGGCCAAGGCCACATACACGGCTTCAAGCGATGGCGCAGCGATCAGCCGGTCGCGGAAAGCCATCATGAAGGTCCAGTTCTCGCGCGCATCGGCGTCGGCGAGAGCGGCGATGTCCGCCTTTGAGACCGGACGGAGAGGATCCGCCAACAGGCTTGCGTGCAGATTGCGTTCGGCCTCGCAGGCGTCGGCCGGCGGCATCAATTCAGGCCGGGCCAGATAGGCCATGATCAGTTCGGGCGTCGCCACGAGCCCACCATGATCGGCGCGGCGCGTGAGGTGATGGCCCGAGGCGACCCAGAATTCTCTCATGTGCGATCCGTCGTCATGCGGTCAGTCTTGATCATTCCGAGAAGGTCCACCTCTTCGGCGGGTTCAATGTCGCCTTCGACCTCATGAAAGGTAAAGGCGCTGACATGCGCATGCAACCGATCGGCATCCGCCGCGGCTTCGCGCGGCTTCAGCGTGCGAAAGCGCTCGCGGATTTCGCCGTTCTCGACGCTGCGCTGCACGGCGAGCAAGGTCTGAGGCGGGTGGTCGCACAACGAAGCCGCAAACGCGACCTCTTCTTCGGCGGCAAGACGCGCGGCCGCAAGATCGGGTGCGCCGAATTTCTCCAGCAATTGACTTGCGAGGCGCCCGACCATGGCTTGCCGGTCCGCCTCCGTCGCCTCAGTGACGATAGCAAGCGTGGACCAGCCGAGGCTGTCGATGCCGAGAAAGCCCGAACGCAGCGCCACGCGCTGCTTCTGGCCGAGGCTGGCCGGGTCCTGGTTCCAGAACACAAAAGCGCCGGAAACAGCCCATTCTCCGGGTTCGGCCGCCCGCTCGAAAACAAACGTATCCGAGGGGTCGAGCCTGATGGTCCGCGGGAACTTCAACATGTCCGCCTCATCCGAGTTTCGGACCGCGCGCTTGCGGATCATACCAAGCCGCCTTGGCGAGCGCATCCACAAGACTGGTTCGCTCGGGTGGCCCGCCGCCGGCTGGCGGGCCCACCAGGAGGTCGCCGTTGAGGTCAATGCCTCGGCGCTCGCCCGCTTTTCGCCCGGGAAGCCGCTCCAGATAATCCCGTGAGATCGCCTCGAACCCGCGCTCCTTCCATCGGTCGAACGCGGTCATGAGATGACGGGCGAAGCTGCCGATGATCGCGTCGGTGTCGATCATCTCGAAGCCTTCGCTCAACAGGGAAACGCCGGCAGCGGCCTCCACCTCTTCGACATGCGCCATATCGGCGGCGCGCAGGATGACGCCGAGCACCAGCCACGCAGGAACCTCGCCCTCGGCGCAATCTGTTGGCCAGCCGAGCCGCGCGCCGCCCAGCAGCCCGCCATCGAACAGAATCGCGTCAGGCCAGCCGAAACTGACTTCCCGCTCCGGCGGGCAATGGGCGGCAATCGCGTCTGCCACAGCGTTCATGCCGGCAAACAACGCCCGCCGCGCCGACGCCAGCGGCTCGTCGGGTTCCAGAACCACGGCGAATTCGACCAGATCGTAGCGCCGCACCCAGACCAGCGTTCCCGCGCCGGCATCGGACGCGATCGCGCAGCCGTGAACGAACGCGTCGCCAAATTCACGCAACGGAACCAGGGTGTAGCCTGGGGGCAGATCGAGTGTCTGCTCCAGGTCCGCAAGACGCGACGGCATCGAAGAATTCATCCTTAGTTGCTTTGCAATCCGCCGGTGTATGCTATCCCGGTCAAGGTCATGAGGCGAGCGGGCCTTGACCTTGCAAATTTTCATCTTAGCAAGTACCGCGGAACCGTAGAACGGAGCAACCGTCCGTTCGGCGCGCCGCTTCAGGGTAATTCGCAATGAGTGCAACGTCCTCTCATCTCCTGATCTGCAGTTGCGAGAAGACCATGCCGCTCGACGCGGAGGCGATCGGTCGCGGCTGCGCGGCAAAGATCACGCAAGCGAACCAGCTCTGCGGTCTCGAGCTTGAGCGGTTCAAGCAAGCCCTTGCCGACGGCGCGCCCGTCACCGTCGCCTGCACCCAGGAAGCCCCGCTGTTCAAGGAAGTCGCGGAGAATTTCCCGCAAGCTCAGCTCACCTTTGTCAACATTCGCGAGACCGGCGGCTGGTCGAATGATGCGGCCGCGGCCGGCCCGAAAGCCGCGGCGTTGATTGCCGCGGCAGGCGAAGACATGCCGCCGATTTCGCTGGTGACGCTCGAAAGCAGCGGCGTCGCGCTTGTCTATGGCCGCGACGAGATCGCAATCGAGGCTGCACAGCGTCTTGCGGACCGTCTCGACATCACCGTGCTTCTCACAAAGCCCGGCGACGTGACGCCTCGCAGGACGAACGAGTTTCCGGTTCTCAAAGGCACGATCCGCAACGCTCGGGGACATCTCGGCCGGTTTGAGCTTGCGATCGACGACTACGCGCTGCCATTGCCCTCCTCACGTGCGAAGCTCGTGTTCGGGCCTTCGCGCGATGGCGCAATTTCGACCTGCGATCTGATCCTCGATCTCAGCGGCGGCGTTCCGATGTTCCCCGCGCACGAATTGCGCCCGGGATATCTGCGGGCCGATCCGCGCGACCGGGCCGCTGTCGAGCGCGCGATCGCGGATGCGGGCGGTCTGGTGGGCACGTTCGACAAGCCGCGCTTTATTCACTTTGAAGAGTCGCTCTGCGCCCATTCGCGCTCCGGCATCACCGGATGCACGCGCTGTCTCGATCAGTGTCCAACCGGTGCGATCACGCCGAACGGGAATTCGGTCGTCATCGACGCCAATGTATGCGCGGGCTGCGGCTCGTGCGCGTCGGTATGTCCGACGGGCGCGGCATCGTATTCGCTGCCGAGCGCGGACGCACTGATGCGGCGGTTGCGCACGCTATTGCAGACCTACCGCAAGGCTGGTGGCAGCGACGCCATCGTGCTGTTTCACGACGGCGAGCACGGCGAGGAAATTATCGACGCTTTGGCGCGGTTCGGCGCCGGTTTGCCGGCGAACGTGCTTCCGCTGCGCGTCAACGAAGTGACGCAGCTCGGACCGGAGATCATCGCGGCAGTCTTTGCCTATGGCGGCAGCGGCGTCGCAATCGTGACGCGTGCCAGGCCCAGGCACGATATTTCAGGACTTCGCCAAGCGGTCGAGATGTCGGACAGCATTATTTCGGCGCTCGGCTTCGGCGCAGGCCTCGTGCGCATCATCGAGACCGACGATCCGGACCAGTTACGCGACATGCTCGATGCAGCGCCGGTTGGCGTCGCGGCGCAAAAGCCTGCCGGCTTTGTCCCGCGCGGTGCGAAGCGCAGCGTGCTTGAGACCACATTTCGCGAACTCCATCTCGCCGCGCCCGCGCCAGTCGATATCGTGCCGCTGGCGCCAGGCGCACCGTTCGGCGGCGTGAAACTCAACGTCGAGGGCTGCACGCTCTGCCATGCCTGTGTCACCGCCTGCCCAACGGGGGCGCTTTCAGACAATCCCGACCGCGCGATGCTGCGCTTTACCGAAAGCCTCTGCGTGCAATGCGGACTTTGCGAATCGACCTGTCCGGAGAAGGTCATCACGCTTGAGCCGCGCCTCGATTTCAAGGCATGGGACGCGCCGCTGCGCGTGCTGAAGGAAGAAGAGCCTTTCCATTGCATTGCCTGCGGCAAACCGTTCGGCACCAAAAGCTCGATCGACCGCGTGCTCGCCAAGCTCGGCGAGAAGCACTGGATGTTCCAGGGCGCCAACGCCAAGCGGATCGATGTCATCAAGATGTGCGCGGATTGCCGCGTCGAAGCCGTGGTGAACGAGAGCTTCGACCCGCACGCGGCGCCGCAGCGCCCGCCCGTCATGACCACCGAGGACTATTTGCGCGCGCGCGATGCGAAGAAGGGCGATCCGCTCGGATCGTGAGGAGCACATCGTGTCCGCCATCCATCCAGACCTGAAAGCGCGTGCGACCTCGAAAGCCGCCGGCATTCCCGGCGTGAAGCACGTCATCGCTATCGCCTCCGGCAAGGGAGGCGTCGGCAAATCCACCACCTCATGCAATCTTGCGCTCGGCTTCGCTGCGATGGGATTGAAAACCGGCATCCTCGACGCCGACATTTACGGTCCTTCGCAGCCGAAACTATTTGGTCTGCGCGGCAAACCGCGTCTGGTGGGCCCGCGCATGCTTGAACCGATGGAGCGCTTTGGCGTCAAGGTGATGTCGATTGGCTTTCTGGTCGAGGAAGACCTCGCCATGATCTGGCGCGGGCCGATGGTGATCTCGGCCATCACGCAAATGCTGCGCGAAGTGGCGTGGGGCGATCTCGATATTCTTGTCGTCGATCTGCCGCCTGGCACTGGCGACGCGCAGCTCACCATGGCGCAGCAGGCGCCGCTCACCGGCGCGATTATTGTCTCGACGCCGCAGGACCTCGCGTTGATCGATGCGCGGCGCGGCATCGCCATGTTTCAGAAAGTGACCATACCCCTGCTGGGATTGATCGAAAACATGTCGAGCTTTTGTTGCCCGACCTGCAATCATGTCACGCCGATCTTCGGTCACGGCGGCGCACGGTTGGAGGCCGAAATGCGTGGAATCCCATTTCTGGGCGAGATCCCGCTCGACTCACACATTCGCGAGACGTCAGACGACGGACGCCCGATTGTCGCGATCGAGCCCGACAGCGTGCATGCGAGGCATTATATCGGCATCGCACGTGAAATATGGACGGCGGTCGCCGCCGGCACGGCGAGCAGACCGGCACCGCGCATCGTGATAGAGTGAGCCCGTAGCGGCCCAGCGCGGCCTGCCGCCCGCGGAACGAATCCGCTGCTCTCTAATTCGATTTGGCTGTGACGTTACTTCGGTTTCGGCTCCGGCGGACAATCCGGGCGGACTTCCATGGACTTGCTGTCCTGCTGCACCGTGGGCGCGGCCGAATCTGTGCCACCGGCATCGGGCAGGATCGCGCTCTTTTCCATTGCCATGGAATCGGATTTTGAATCGGATTTTTTGTCGCCCGCGCTTCCCGTGGTCGCAGGCGGCGAAGTGATACAACTCGTCTCCGGCTTATCGCCCGATGGTGTGGTCGATTGTGCGGCGGCAGCGCCCACAACCAGGTATCCTGCGAAAACTGCTGCCGCGACTCGATAAATCATTCTTTGGCTCCAACGAAAGACGTCTTTCTCCAAATCCAGAAAGCAGAACGTTCCGCGATGACAACGGTTCCAACGGCCTTCGATCGGGGCTTGGTCCGCGAGGCCTTTCGAAGCCGGGGTAAACGCGGTAACCTTGCCGGCAACATCAGCTGGAATTGCGCAGTCCGCTTCTTAAATGTGCCACTGTTCCCTTTTTGGTATTTCAGGAGGCCTCGAATGGTCCTGAAAAATGCTTTCGCCGCCATCATTTGCGCGATGCTGCTGGCATGGAGCGGTCTGGCAATGGCGGATGAATACCGTCCCGACGAGTTCCTTAGCCTCGACCTTTCCAAGGCCGTGCTTTCGCCGAAGCCGCTTGGGCCTGCCTCGCAATTTGTGCCGGTTCAGGTCGAAGCAAGAACCGATCGCGGAAGTGAGGGCGCGCAGGCAAGCGCGGAATCGAAAGCCGAGCCCAAAGTCGTTATTCACAAGACCAGGGTTGTGCATATGCGCGCGGAGAAACCGCGCAGCGCGGCTCGAACGAAGCTGGCGCGGCGACAGGGCAATCCGCTCGACGCGCAAGCGTTCGATACGCGGATTCAAGCCTGGCCGTGCAAATCGGGCGGCATCTGCAAGTGGAAGCAGTAGCGCAATTGAGTGCCGCGTAGCGCGGATCGCAATCAGCGCGCCCTCACAAATCCTTGAGTCATCCCCCTGTCGCAAAACTGTCGGCTCGGAGTCAAGTTGAGCGGGCAACCTTCGTCGTGATTCGACGAGGGTACCCGGAATGGCGATTGCGATACGCGCGAAGCAAAGTCTGACCAGACGTCATCTACTGGTCCGCTCTGCATCCACGGTCGCGCTGGCTGGACTAGGAGGTCTCGCCGGGCCCTATCTCAGCCGCGCCGCAGATCGTCCACAGATCGCCAACGGGGTTGCGTCGGGCGATGTGTCCGCCGGCTCTGCGGTAGTGTGGGCGAGAGCCGACCGGCCCGCGCGCATGCAAGTGGAGTGCTCTACGCTCGAAAGCTTCAAGACAATTATTCGCATCGCATCGTCAGAAGCGTTGCCGAAGCGCGATTTCACCTCGAAAGTGCTGCTCGAAGGTCTTCCGCCTGGGCAGGATATTTTCTACCGGGTGCGGTTTGAAGACATCGCTCTATCAGGGATATCAGGCGAAACGCAGGTTGGGCATTTCCGGACAGCGCCGCTCGAGCAAGGTTCGATATCGTTTGTCTGGTCGGGCGATACCGCGGGGCAGGGCTGGGGTATCGATGCGTCCCGCGGCGGCATGCGAACTTACAAGACCATGCTCGAAAACCGTCCGGATTTCTTCATTCATTCCGGCGATCACATCTACGCCGACTGTCCTATCCCCGCTGAGTTGAAACTACCGAACGGGGAAACCTGGCGGAATATCGTAACGGAAGAGAAATCCATTGTTGCGCACGGTCTCGCGCAGTTTCGCGGCAACTACAAATACAACCTGCTCGATGACAATTTGCGCGCCTTTAATGCGCAGGTGCCGATGCTCGCGCAGTGGGACGACCATGAAGTGACCAATGACTGGTCGCCGGTCGGTACCGCCGACGAGACGGGTTACGCTGAGGACGGCACATCCAGACTGGTTGCACGCGCACGCCGCGCGTTTCATGAATTCATGCCGATCCGCGCGATCCCCGAACAGGAAGGCCGTGTCTATCGCAAGATTGGATACGGGCCACTGCTGGATGTGTTTCTGATCGACATGCGCAGCTATCGCGATTCGACCTGGAACAAGCGCGACGACCGCGGCGACACCTTCATCCTGGGCTCGGCGCAACTGGCCTGGCTGAAGCGCGAGCTCGCAGCTTCCAATGCGACCTGGAAAGTTATCGCCGCGGACCTGCCGATCGGATTGATCAGCGAAGACGCGATTGCACTCGGCGACGGGCCGCCCGAGCGGCGCGAACACGAAATTGCCGATCTGTTGTCGTTCATGAATCGCGCCGGCGTCAGGAATACCGTTTGGCTAACGGCCGACATGCACTATACGGCCGCGCACCATTACGATCCGAGCCGCGCGGTGTTTCAAGATTTCGAGCCATTCTGGGAATTCGTCTCAGGTCCGCTGCATGCGGGGACATGGGCTCCGGGCGAGTTAGATAATACGTTCGGCCCAGCGGCGATGTTTCAAAAAGGTTGCAGCGCGGAACAGGGCGAAAATCTCGCACCGTGTTTTGGACTGCAGTTCTTCGGCCGCGTCGATATCGACGGCCGGTCTGGCGTCATGACGGTGACGTTGAAGGATGTCGACAATCGCGATCTATGGTCGGTCGATATCGAGCCGCAGCCGGACGCGCGGCCGGGAAGAGTCCTCGCTCATCATATTTGACCGATTGGCAGCCTTAGGGGCGGCTCACCGCGTCACAATGAGATAGCCGCCCAGCACCAGGAGCATGGACAGCACGACGAGCGCACCGAGTACGCCGGTGACGATCGCGAACAGTTCGTTGGCCTCCAGCCATCGTCGTAATGCCCTAACCATCGTTATCTAACTCAATCTTGATTTGCACCCTGCGATGCGTCCAGACTATCAAACGGCGGACCCGCCGTCTCATCTATCCCCTCAACGAAACGCCCGTTCACGCGGCATAGCCGGTTGCTCGCTCCGGCGGTTTTACGTCTTTAGGAGTTATCATGGAATATCTGCAAACCCAAAGCATCAGCCTGCCGCGGCTGGGGCTCGGCACCTTTCGCATGCAGGGCGAGGTCTGCCGCGCGGCGGTCGAAAGCGCGCTTGCTCTCGGCTATCGGCATATCGACACCGCGGAAATGTATGGCAACGAAGACGCCGTCGGCGCCGCCGTCGCGGCGTCTGGCATCGCGCGCGGCGATCTGCACATCACCACCAAGGTCTGGCACGAAAACCTCGCGCCGGATGCGATCCGCAGCGCGTTCGACGCCAGCCTGAAAAAGCTGAAGCTCGATCACGTCGATCTCTATCTGGTGCATTGGCCGTCGAAGAACATGAGCCTGCCGGCGATATTCGAAACATTGCTCAAGCTGAAGGACGAGGGCCGCACCCGCGCCATCGGCGTCGCCAATTTCAATCTCGCGCTGCTGAAGATAGTGGTCGAGCAGATCAAAGCGCCGATTGCCTGCAATCAGATCGAATACCACGTGATGCTCGATCAGACCACGGTGCGCCAATATCTGGCAGCGAAATCGATCCCGCTGGTAGCCTATTGCCCGCTGGCGCAGGGCAAGGTCTCGTCCGACGAGACGCTGGCCGCGATCGGCCGCAAGCATGGCGCCAGCGCCGCGCAGGTAGCGCTGAAGTGGCTGCTCGACCGGGACGGCGTTGCCGCGATTCCGAAGGCGTCGCGCCGTGAGAGCCAGCAGGCCAATCTCGACGCGCTGAAGCTGACCCTGGACGATGCGGACCGGAAGGCCATCACGGCGCTGCCGAAAAACAGGCGCTGCGTGAATCCCGGCTTCGCGCCGGCGTGGGATTGACATAAAAGAATGGCCCCTCGCGGGGCCATTCCTGTG
>Ga0208989_10000230_pt1 | contig 14638 bp, 18 predicted proteins | sample MedBloCAOM3_M1_FD_187852 | JGI IMG/M metagenome (GOLD analysis project Ga0208989, IMG submission 187852) | Forest soil microbial communities from El Dorado National Forest, California, USA - Mediterranean Blodgett CA OM3_M1 (SPAdes) (version 2) | ecosystem: Environmental > Terrestrial > Soil >...
CGCCCCTCAACAGGCTACACAACAGACCGGCCAAGGGTTCAAAGATGACTTCGGTGGTACTCCCGCCCATACACAGAGCGCTGCCCCGGCCCAACTACCCGGCGGACTGCGGGCAGACGTGCAAGGCGCTGTAGACCGCGAGGCGCAGGCTCAAGGAATCCCTGTGTGGGCTCTGCGCGCCATCGCACGCACCGAGAGCGGCGGCGAACCCGATCCGGTTCATTCCACATCACCGGCGGGCGCGCAAGGCGTTATGCAGATCATGCCCGACACATGGAAGGGTCTATCCAAGGGTAACCCCTTCAACCTAAATGACAACGTGAAGGCAGGAGCGGCATATTACAAAACACTTCTCACGAAGTATGGCGATCCCGTTAAAGCAGCGGGCGCATACAACGTTGGGCCTGGTGCATTCGATGACTACCTAGCCGGTAAGCGCGGCCTCCCCGCCGAGACTATCAAGTACATGGCAGGTGTTGCAGCTATGCACGTGCCGATAAACGAGACACCGCTGCCCCCCCATATAGTGGACGATTTCGGCACGTCCAAGCTCAACTTGAATCCCGGCGTGTCAGCCACTTATCAGGCTCCCTCTATCGGTAAACGCCTGCCAGGACAACAAGCCTCGAATACAAACCCTGCGGCGGCCAAGTACCAGTGGTACGACCAGATTTTCGGCCATCAAGATATTGGATTCATCATGGACAACGTGCATACGTTGGATCAGATCAGCCCCGGCCAAGACCACATAAAAAAAGCCCTAATGCTTTATGTGAAAAATCCGGCGGCGGCGGCAGACGCCTATGGGGACAATGCCAAGGGCGTTCTCGAAGAACTTGCAGAAATGCCCACGCAGAAGGACCCCATACTGGAGGCCCGTAGACAGAACGCCCGAGCAATGCTGGCGCACCCTATGCTGGCTTTGGGTGAGACATTCCTGCAGGAGTTCCTTAATCCAGTGTCAACCGCCGAGGGGGCCATTGTTGGTAAAATAGCCGGTTTGGCGGGCGTTGCGCTGCGTGCGACACGTCTCGGGCGCACGGCGTCCGCCATAGCCTCCCCCTACCGTGAAATAGTAGGGGCACATGGTGCGAACGCCCGGAACATGATTAACCAAATGGGTGCAGTTATAGGGCACTCCGAGGCCCCTGCCAAAGAAATAACCGCGAAGATATTTGGCGGCCTCACGCATGCCGAACAGTGGGAGGTCATGCGCCGCAGTGTCAAAGGCGCGGTTCCGAACGTGGCACATGCGGCGAAAGGTGCGGACATTAACGCCCGCGCAGCGGTCCTACGCTCCCACATTAAAGACATCACATCGGCTAAGGTCAAGGCGGGAATTCTAATCCCAACCAAAACAGTGAATGGTGTCAAAGTTGCAGGCCAGGTCAAAGACGTGGACACATACCTGCCTCTGCGCGGCCTATTTACACACCCCCTCTACAATGACGAAACAATCGCTTCAATGAAGCGCATGGGGGGCGGCGGTCCCGGCAGTATGACTCGCTCTGAGTCCCTGCACCAGTCCATTTACCAGACTTTAGACGACGCCGTTGCATCCGGCAAACTGGACATGACCAAACACAGCGCGGCAGAAGTCACTTACCAGTTCTCTAAGTCCAGCGGCGAGAACATTGCCTTCGAGGAGGGGTTGAAGCGAATTGCGGCGGCCCATCCTGATATGATACGTCCCGGAGCCTTGCAGGGAACCCACATGCTCCACGCCGGAAACGTGCCCATAATGAAGGACGGACGGCAAATGTGGGCAGCGGACGCGAAAATCAGTAACATCAAGTCCCCCTTCCTGTCTAAGTCCTGGGTTTCTCCAGAATTTGCGGACTGGTATATGAAAAACGCTGCCCCCCGTGAAGGCCCTGCGTGGGCCGCAAATGAGCATATTCAAAAAGTAATGGGCATGGTTACGAAGCTGAATGGCGCACAGCGGAACATGATAACGACCAATCCGGGCTACCATCCCTTCTGGAACATTGCAAGCAACGCTTCTTCGGCGGATCGCCTGGGCCTGATAGGGACGACCAAAAACTACATACGTGCTGTGGTAGGCACGGCTTTTACCGTGGCAGAGTTCGCTCGCGCTATCCCCGGAGGAACCGGAGCGGCAGCCGGACGGGGACTAGATGCCATGTCCGCTCGTTTTTGGGAAGGGTCGCACCATTATGCCGCAGACGTTGCGGCGGCTCTGGAGGCGGGGGCGATCCAGCACATGGCTCCTTCGACCTCGGCTCTTGGGGGCGACCTCGCACGTATACGCACCGTGTCTAACAGCGAACTCAATCCCCTAGAAAAAGTAGACAAAATGCTCACTCTTATCGAGAGTTGGAATGCAGCGGGGGCGTTTGGTAAGTTTGGTGAGGAGCGGTTCGTAGTGGATATGTACAAGCGCCGCATTGCGCGGGGCCTAGAGCCCTCCGATGCAGCGTGGGAGGTCCGGGAAGCCCTGGGTAACATGCAGGACGTGGGGAATAACCCCCTAAGCAAGATGGTGATGTTCTACCCGTGGCTGGCAAAGAATATCACCCATTGGTTGATTCAGTTTATGACCAATCCCAAACTAGCTCGCGCGCAGATTGAGTCCTTTCACCGCCACAATGAGCTTGCGGGTGATCCCAAGGCTCTTGACCCCCTGTACCGTAAGAATCCTTCATTACTCTACCTCGGAAAAGACGAACAAGGACAGGACAAGAACTATCTCGCGCCTTTGCCCTGGAAAGACGCCGAGAAGGTCGGAGAGGCACTTCTGCCAGGCCCTGATGACCTGGGGCAGCGTTCCAGGGTTTTGTTGAGTATGATAACAGGGCGCGCTAAGGTAGTGCCGCAGGACCTTTTCAACCTTGCCGCCACCCCCTACTTGGACCCCGCGCAGCGGGAAGTCTACAATGGTTTTACGATCATGTATGATCGTAACCAGCCCCTGGCTGAAGAACTTCGTCAGGGAGCCCTGTCCGTTGCCGAGAACGCGGGAATATACCCGGCTCCCTTCATGGTTCATGACATAATGGCGCGGGGATTCGACAGCGCCCTTGTTGTGGACTATTTAATGAGCGCAGCGGGCGCAGGGACAATATCCCGCACTCAGTCCCGCGAAATGAAAAAACCAGTTTCACATTCGGATTTTGTCTACAAGGCGTCTATGGGCAAGCTATACAAACGCATGGAGGGGGCCAACCCCATGGAGCCCGAGGAGTTCCAGGCGCGGCTGAAATTCCTAAATGACCGGCACGAAGCCACGTTGAAACGAATAAAAGACGCCCTCGCGAAGAAGGCGTCTCCAAGTCCTGCCGCAAAACCTTTGTTCGTGGACGATTTTACGCGCTAGTGTTCATCCTTGAACCAACAAATATGCTCCCGCAGCCAATGTACGTAGCGATGCTCCTTATGCAGATCATCGACATATTGCGAAATCGTGAGGACGGTGTTGTTAGCGGTCCAGAAATACGCCTTCACATTTTCGTAAACCACTTGACTGGTACTGTCGTCGCGATAAACCGTGATTTTCATCAACTCTCCCCTAAACCTTCCTTTGTACCAAGTGTGTAAGAAATTACGCGCTAGTCGCGTTCCGTTGTCATAAAACGCACAAACCAATAAAAAGGGTGCAAACGCATAAGGCTTTTTATCGGGGCGGTTCCGACTTGATTCGGAAATTGTGCGTCTAAAGACCCTTCTATCCCGCTTATCACGGTGTACAACAGAATGAGAAAGACAAGCAAGAGGTGGCTAAGTTCGATCATTTCGAAAACACTCCTAACAGTTGATCGGCACGGCAGCACGCGTAGCGCGCCCCCGTTTCCAGGTGTTTTTGCCAGTTGCAGACCCATGTCGGGAAGAGAACGCGGTCTCCTACCTTCACGTCAAGGGGGTGAGCCACAAACGCATCCTCGATCAGGCACCGCGTTTCAATGTACAAGAGTGATCCCTTGCGCGCATTCGGCCTGATTTTATCTATGAGGCGATCCATGCGACCCTCGGGGATTTCGAACGCCACACCCGGCCCTACGGCTACGACTATCCCCTCTGTGGGGGCGCGTTCGACGGACTTCGCCATGATGACGCCCCCGACAACGAGTTCGTCCTCGTCCTTCAGCGGTATGACGATTACATTGTCATGCAGGGGTGTGTACGGCGTCCAGAAGTCGATGAGCGCGTCTGTTCCAGTCATGTATGTATTCCTCCAATTCTTCGTGTGATGTGACGAGGCCCCCGATACCGCCTGCGGCCTCCAGTTTGTCCAGGAATCCCTGTTGTGCGGGGGTTATGCCATAGCGCGACCCCGGCGCTTTGAGTTCCACGGCGGCGGACGCTAGGACGATATCCGCGACGCCTGATTTCCCGAACCGGGTTCGGGGGTGGATGATCCACACCCCTTGCCCGGTCGCTTGGGCGTTCAGGCGCTTCAGGGCTTGCGCCTGGAAAGTCTTCTCAAGCATTGTGGATCAGGAAGAAGGCCCCCGCAGCGGTTGCGGATAATATCGCAAAAATCCAGTAGGGGTGGGGGGCCGCGACGGCGCGGTATAGGGCAGTAGCAAATGTAAAAACTAATATGAATACCGCAAGCGATGCCCCCATCACATACAACCCATTGTGGCTGTGTCCCCACAATGTACACATTGTGTTTTTTTGTACCTATCACAGGATGGGCGCTCGAATCTTCCACTCTTTGCCCAAGAGTTTAGTTCTTCCTTAGCCCGAATCTCCCAATCATTTTCGGGGAATTCATTGGACAGGCGATAACCCGCTATTTTGTATTTTATGTACTCCAAATCGCTCATCAGAACACCTCTTCGTCTTCGGACACGTCGGACTCATCCACAATTGCTTCGTCGGCCTTGGGTGCGCCCGCAAGTCCGATCATCTTGACAGACTGCCATGCGACTTTTGAGCCCTTGATTTCCGACTCTTCTTCCCTGGACTCGATGATGACCGTCTTGCCCGCAACCTTTGTCATCCACAGCTTCTTGAGAAGCTCCAGGCTGCCGCCGTTCTTCCCACGCACGGATAGATTACCGTCCGCATCGTATACGATCTTGCCGTCTGTGCCGTCCTTGTACGTCTCGCCGATTGCGGCGAGTTCCGTGAAGAACCGCACTGTGCCCGACGAATTACCGACCGATGGCGTTCCGTCGGCCTTCTTGTTGTTGAACAGCTTGTATCGCAAGTAAAGCTCGCGCTTCTCCTGCTCGCCGGTAAGAACCGTGAAAACAGCCGTCAGGGTCTTCTTGGTGGGCGACTTCGCGCCATTTTCGTATGCCTCGCCGATCTCGGCCTTGAGAAGGCGGCATGTGAAAGTCCCGTAGAACTTATCGAAATTGTTCTTGGACGCCTCTGAAACCATTTGTCCAATGTTCAGAGTGCCGTCCGCGTTGACGAAGCTCAAGCTATATCTCCTTACCAGGGGTTGTTGTGGTTGGGGTTGCACATGCAGGACCCGCAATTATTGCGCGCAGGTCTTTGATTGTTTGGATTGCGTCTTCGAGGGCGTCGGCAACAGTGTCCAGGTCGAGGTCAATGGCATTCTCAGCGATTTCTTCAAGCTGTGATAAGGTCCATTTGCTCATACTGTCTCCCCCGTCTTAGTTGTGTGTGTCTTCTTATACTCGGCTTCGGCCACACCACATGCTAGCGTAGTTTTCCCGACCCCTTGAGGGCCGTAAAACAGGATCACACGGGGCTTTAGGCCTAACATGGTGTAAATCTTCGGCAGGGTCGGATGGTATAGGTTGTCGCGCAGCTTGCGGTACTGTTCGACCTTGACATGCACCTTCGCTAGGCAAGCAACGGTGTCGGACACGTTCAGGACGCGAGTTCCGGCGGCATACTTGGTCTTCTTGCCATCCTCTTCAACTATGCGCGACTCCATCAGACGGCCAACACGAAAAACATCGGAAGTCATGTCCATCAAAGCGTCGTGGGTACCACCAGGTAGTCTCGCGCCCGCACCGGCAACCAGGCCCTCGGGCGGAATCACGTTTGGCAAGTTCGCGGTATTGCTCTCCTGCGTCCATCTCACAAGCTTGCCATTCTCCGCATTGAAGAACTTCTCCGTTTCCTGCGACAGGATTATCAGTTGGCACGGCAACCCTCTTAGCGGCTCTATGACATAATGCTTGATTTGCCCGTATATCATCAGCGTGTTCGGCGGATTGGTCACGTCGTTGAGATCGGACGGCGTTTGCCCCGGTTTCAGACGCAACTGTATTGTCTGCCAGTACAGGAACAGGTCCACAGCGCGGTTCACGGTGTCAAGAATAACCGTGTCGTCCTTCTTGACCTTGTTCGCGACGGTAGCGACGGCCTTATCGAACTCCTTGTAGGTCCGGCACTCGATGTTCGTCACCAGACCAGCTTCGATCAAATGGTCGATGGTTTCGGAACCGTTTAAGTCCGTGTCGAGACGCCAAATCATTTAGAATCATCTTCATCAGTGAAGAACATTGGATAAATTTTCTCGGCGTAGCGGTTAAAACAACACGCTGCACCATATAAAGCCTCAGCTAAGAAAATTCTCACACAGTTAGGTATCAAGACTTCCTCAGTTCTGGTGGGAGTTCCACCGGCTTACATGTGAGGTCGCAGTCCAGTCGGTAAATCATCCCTTTTTCGCTTTCCCTCTGTTCACAACTTTACGTATGAAGTGGATATTTTCGAAATGTTCTTTATTCCACAACTGCGCTGTTGTAAACGCTTCGGCGTATGATTGAATCCCTCGCATAAGGGATACTGACGTATAACCCTCTTCGTCATCAAACTGCGCCCGAACTTCCCATGTGATGCGTTGCACTTATTTACTCAGTTCTGGTGGAAGTTCCACCGGCTCGCCTATTATAATTCCTTCGGTAATTAGGTCCACTTCGTTTATGGCCCCGCAGAGAACGTCCTTCGTGCATATCGTCTTGTACATGCAAGACCCGCAGGTGAAGGGCGAGACTCCACTTAATACTACCCTGCCGAACGCCCCAGCGTTAGGGTCTTTAGTCCTAGTCTCCAGGTCCATTAGGAGCTTACGTGCCCAATGTTGCGCCTCAGCCCACACGCGGTCGGCTTCCCCCGGCACAAGGCGCAGGGTGTAGTCATGATAACATTGCTCGGGGCTCCAAGACTCGAACGGCTTACCTGCATCGGCCTTTTTCTGTTCCGTTGCGTTCTTGGGTACACCGGGGGCTGTGCGACGAACTTTTCTGTAGCGGCGCTTCACGCGATCCGTGTTGAACTTCTTGCCGAGAACAGTGAGGAACAGACGGCCCTGGAAATCCAAACCCAAATTCAGGTTCATGTCCTTCTCAAACGTCTTATAATCGTCGTCCGTTAATTCGCCATCGTCATCCCAAATAAGATCAAAGGTTGTGCGTAGCCACACGTTCGGCAGTAGCAGCGTGTAGAGAGGTTCTTCACTGCCAATGATAGACTCTCTTCGCGGAAATGATCCATCTTTAGCATGTCTGAAGGCGTCGAACACATCAAACATGTGAGGGAAAAAGCCCAGGGATGCAGCTTGGCGGAGTTCATCTTCAGTCGCACCTTTCACGAACATTTCCATCAAATGATGGAATTCCACACCGGCAACCATGCACTCTTTCCCCGGCATTCGGTAACGCTCTACGTACCCGAACTCAAAGGACTTGGGGCACCGAAGATACGCGGTCAGGCCGGAAGACGATATGACAAGCGGATTTTCAGGCGTGAACATTAGGGGTATCTCCACAAGTCCTTTGTGTGGGTATTAAGGGGCGCGAGGGGCACTTGCACCAGTAAATACGGCACACAATCTTACCAGATATATGCACGTGTGTTAGCGCAGAGTGTGGGCATTGAGTGCATGGCATAGCTTCCATGTCAGTCTCCCAAAGAGCGGTAAGTGACTTCAATCGTGAGGGGTACGTCCAATACAACACCGAACTCGTCACGAAGGGTTGCAAGGGGTTTCGAAATCATACAATCGTGCATTTGCGCCTCGAACGCGGGTCGGTCGGCGTCTTCGTCAAGTTCGACATACACGGCGTCGTACCATGTATGGTTGATCGGGAGGCCCTGTTCGTGGCAGTTTGCTAGGGCTAGGTAAGTTAGATCGCTTGAGAAGGACTGCGAAAGCATGTTTACGGCTTCGCGGACTACGCCCTCCTGCATGTCGCGGGGAATGTACTCCCATTTACCAAAGTTGCGACGACGGCCCGTAGGCGTCTCGATGTAGCCGTGTTCCTGCACAAATTGCTTCACGCTCGCCCACCAAGGCTTCGCTTCGGGCACACGCTCGTGCCAAGTGTTGTAAGCTCTTCGGCAATCGGCTTCCGGCAGCTTAATTCCTAGCTTAGCCGCATAATCCTGCATGGTCTTCCAATAACCGCAGAACCATAACGAGAAATTTGCACTCTTCGCGACCTGGCGCTTAGACTTTTCAACGACTGCATCCGCGTCCATATTGTAGAAGGGGCGAGCGAACCAGCTATGTGCATCCCAGTCGGGGTCGAAGCGATAGTTCTCCAAAATGGCTTCTGCCTTGGCGTACCACGCGCACAACCTGAACTCGACAGAGCCGTAGTCCGCTTCGGCGAGAATCTTACCCTTGGGGGCATTGTACAGGCCCGCGTTTTTGAATTCACGAGGCAAAGTGAGGGCGTTGTCCGAGGCGGTGGGGCGGCCCGACGCCGTGCCCCCACCCTCCTTGCCTCCAGCGAACACGCGAGGGAACATATAATACTCAGGATGAATACGCCCATCCGGTCCAAGCTTCTTGAGCGGTTCGAGGTAAGTCGAAAGCATTTTGCTTGCATGCCGGTACTTTTCAAGGGGTTCGCGGAAACCCTCGGGCAGTTCTGCGGTCTCCAACGCCTTGGCGTCGGAGGAGAGTTGGCCCGAGTCTGTGTACCGGGTAACGATGCGTTCCTTGATGAAGTACTGCGATATTTGCGCGGGGCTGGCGGGGTTTAGGAGCGTTCTTTTCTTGTACGCTAGCTCCCCTTTTTTGTTGCGGCACCAGGGGGAAATGTCCCCCACGAACTCCTGAAGTTCCGCGATCCCGTCACGTTTCTCCGCAGTAAATTGCGCCATAAACTCGTCCACCTTGGCTTGGTTTATGTAGATGCCTCTTTTACTACACGCCTGCAAGGCGTTAAAGGCGGGGAGTATGATGCGGTCGGCTATTCGAACCCGAAGTCCGAGTCGTGATGCGAGAGATTCATGCACCCGCAGGGTCCAGTAGGCGTCTCGGGCGTTGTAGTGGCGGAACTCTTCGGAACCAAGAAGTGCCGTTTTGTCGGATTTCCAAGAAATCGCCCCGCAGTAGCGGCTTGCAAGCGCATCCAGCGATTTTGGCTGGGTTTCGTCGTCGAGCCAGGCGAGGCACATGGTGTCTCGTCCGATGGCTGGGTATCCAAGTCGAAGAAGATCGAAGGCCCATCCGTTGTGCGTGACAAGCGTGACAGGGCTCCCTGAAGGTGCAAGGCACCACTGAACAGGTGATCCCCAAGGTTCTCGACTAAGAACGACGCTTCGAATAGTACCTTCGAGGTCACGGTAAGAAAACGCGCTTTGGGTGACATTATTGCCTCCTAGTTTGGTTGTGTGATCGAAATCGGTCTCGATATCGAATGAAATGAACTCGGGATTTCCCTGGATGGTTTCGTTTACAGTGTAAGGGATGTTCTCGGGCGCTGTAAAACTGTTCCGAACCCGGCGCAGGTCTTCAATGACTACCTGCCTGTAATTTGGGTTCTTGAGGATAAAGGCCGGATGATACACCGGCCAAACTTCTAACTCGGGTTTGTCGAACGTTGCATGCAAAGGAAGAGACTTGCCCCGCTTCCCCGATATTCCCGAAGTCTTGCACAGAGCCTGAAGAGCGATATCCCCAAGAGCTATGATAGCGGTGGGGGACACGCCCCGGATTTCTGCCGCTAAGTGTTCGCGGCAAGCGTCCACCGATCCGTCCGCGTAATCATCGTGAGTTTCAGGGCAGCGGACGGAGTTCGTCAGGAATACTTCCTCCCCTTTAAACCCCGCCTCTTTGAGTAGCTCAATCAGAAGCTTGCCGCCTTTGGACGTGAAGACCTTACCCGCGAGATCGTCTTCGGGTGTAGGCGCACCGCCCACTATCATGAAGGGGGCTGTGCGCGATCCCCTGCCGCCAAGGCACACGTTGAACGCGCCTTCGTGCAAGGTACAGGCGACACACTCAGATGACAATTAGATCATCCTTGGTGATCTTCATCACGGCGTCGTGCATGGGTTGTTTGCCAGATACGATCTTGGCGACGTAATCCTCGATGGTTTTAGGCACCCGGTAGTACGTTACGCACCGGGCAGCGGCTTTGCCATCTTCTCCGCGCTTGTAAACGCGATCCCGGGACTGCTCCTCCAGAATGTACGAAAACGTCTGCGAGGCATAGATCACGTGATCGGCTTCGGCTAAGGACACCCCTTCGGTCATGGTCTTGATTTGCGCCACCACAATGTTAGACCCCCTTTTCTTGTTAAAGGTTTCAGCGATCTCTCGCCGCGCAGTTGCGCTTACGCCTCCTTCCACATGGGCGCAGGGCACATGGCGGAACTTCTTTGCGATCTCTTCCAGAATCATCTTGCCTTCCATACGGAACTTGTAGAAGATGACCACCTTCTCTCCTTGCGCGACGATCTCGGACAGGTCCTCGCCGATTGCCTCCGCTTTCGCTCTGTGAACGACAATCTCATCTCCAGCTTCGTTCTTTACAAACCCGCAAGCGATTTGTTGCAAACGCTGCATGCGGGTAAGCATGTGTGTTGCCTCGGCTTTGGTGCCACCCTCTAGCTCGGCGACCCATTTCTCCGCCAGCTTGTTGTAAAATGCCCTGGCTTTTTCTGGCATAGGGACCTTACGTATTTGCACTGTCCATGAGTCAGGGCCGAATACGTCTTCCCGGTGTACGACGCAAGCGTTGGATCGGATATTTGCTTCGAAGGACTCTTTAATCGCATCGGTTTTCCACCCTAGGACCTTTCCCGGGATACGCGGGTCTTCTGCCAGGTAATTCTGTTTGAAGCGTCCATACGATGCTGCGTCCCAGGTCTCAGGGTCGATACAGACCATGTGACCCCACAGCGAACCGACGTGGTTCGGGACGGGCGTGCCAGTAAGCGTGCGTACCCAGGAAGCCGACCACGCAAGGCGGCGACATGCCCGCGCCTGCTTCGCAGAGACACCTGAAATTCGGTGGGCTTCGTCAATGATAACTGCATCGGGCCTCCAAGCGAGTAGCTGGTCTATGCACCCTGACTTACAGGAACTCTTGAGAGACCCGTCCGGGTTGCGGGTTTCCCGTGTTATGTTTGCCAATTTTTCGTAAGATATAACAATGGACCGCACTTTTCCAAACTTTTTTAACTTCGAGCGGTTGTAGTTTACGATAAATTCTTGCGCTTCTTTGGATGTTTTTGCGTAAAGACGCTCTACCGGGCCGAACTCTTCTAAGTAGTCGGCCCAGTTACTGACAAAGGTTAGAGGAGCTACCACTAACACACGGCTAACCGGCTTATCGCCCTCTTCTATGTGCCGTGAAAGGCTGCAAATGGTTGCAAGCGTTTTGCCTGTACGAGGTGAGCAGAATAGGGCCCGCTTGGGTGTTAGGGCATGTTCTTCGACCTCTTTTAACTGCCAAGGGTAAAGTTGAGGGCTCATTGGGTAGCCTGCTCATGCGCTATGGCGCATCGAAAAGAACAGAAGTAAGTACCCCATCTCTCGGGGCAGTCTAATCGTAAGGGGAAGAACGAGTAATGGCAAGAAGCGCAGCGTCTAACGCAAGTTTTTTTCATTTAATTCCCCTTTTCAAGAGTTCCTGTGTGACAATTTCTTCCCATTGTTTACGCTCGCCCGCGTCGGTGCGCCCTTGGCGTGGTATAGGTTTCTTGCACGCAAGATGCCATTTCTTATAGAGAGCGAGGCCTGTTTTGTACGACACCCCCACGAGTGTTGAGAAGTACCGCACCGGGATTCCTGGGTAGGCTTCCAACACCACACTCTGCTCACGGTCGGACTTCTCCCTCACTTGCGCGGCCAGGCCTTCTAAGACCGAGGCGAGGCGGCGGAGGTGAGCCTGGTTTTTGCTTTGGGCCACTTTCCACACCAAAAAGCGAAGCGTGTTCTGCCATGAATTTCCTGTGAATTTTGCCATGTTTCCCCCATACGTATGTCTATTTGTGAACTGATTGTACTTACGTACAGATGCCCACTCGAAAGTACCAGGGCTCCTTCTCTCACATATTTCCAATCCTGCCCGTTTTTGCGGACACATTTGCCGCCGCTTCGATTGTCGCCTCCATCTCTTCCTCCTCGATAGGTGTGTTCTCGATGCGCCGGGCGATAGGCACACGCAGGGGCTCTAGCTTGCCCGGCTCAGTCTCTTCCATTTGGACTTCTCCGGTGATACTGTCGGCCAGGACAACCATGTCAGCCTCAAATCGCAGGTAGAAGTCAGGACAATAGTGGAGATTGGTCTTCTTGACGCGGATTTTCAGAGGCGATTTCGATTTCGCCAGGTTACGCGTAGCGCGCAATACGAGCCTGGGCACGTTTTCCATTTCCTGGGCACCCAGGAACTTGCCGCTAGCGTTCTCGTGAAAGACGCCCATGATGGCACACTTGGTTCGGCGGGCCATCGCCTCCACCGGGCCGAGGGTTTTCCTCGCGCGCTCGGCTATGTTCATACCCTCTATGTGTTCGAAATGACTGTAAACCGAATCCATCCACAGGAATTTTAGGTCCTCGGCCAGGATGGCGGCTTCCAATTCTTCGATGTCGCGGGGTATCACCCAACTAGCGGGATCGTCTATCAGGCGTATCTTAGACCTGTCCGCTCCACCCATCACTGCACGGTTCATGAATAGGGTGGGGGACTCTTCCACGCACACTACGCCGAAATTTGCGCCCAGGCGCGTTACCTCGGTTGCAAGCCAGCTTCCGAACGTACTCTTGCCTAGACCCCCCGCGCCGAATAGCATGGTGAGGCCCTCTTGGGGTACGAATCCACGAACCCACCACTTGACCGGCGCTCCGATCATAGGAGTGTCCGAGCCCGACGTAAATCCACGGCGTTTTGGGAATTCAGAGTCTTGCGGTATGTGCGGGACTCCGACAATGGCCATGGAAGGCGTAGATTTAACCGCAGAGGCCGCCCAACGGTCTATATCGACCTGGGTGAAGGGGGAGGCCGGATTGTAGCCTTCTAGGGCACTTATTGCCCCTTGTAGACCCCCTGCGCGGAAGTAGTCCTTGATCGCCTGTTCATCTAGGCCGGACCAACGACGCAGATTATAAGCCGTGTCGGCCATGAACTTGTCATGGGAACCGAGTGGTATCTTAGCCTTGGATTGTGAGGAAATATCAGCGCCTTTACTAACATTTCCGCTTAGTTCGGTTGCTAGGGCAACGACCCACGGCGGGGCCATAGCGGGCTCGACGTCATTTGTCCGCTTGTAGGTCTTCGTGCCACAACTCTTCCCATCACCATGCTTGTTACCGTTGCAGGTTACGATAGACCCCGGCCCCACAATGTATCCATGGCTTAACAATTCCCCCACTGTGCCATTTGGCCCCTTTAAAGCGGCTCTAAGGCGTGGGAACCCCTTGGGGGCTATCCAGACCCATTGGTGGCCGTGGGGCGTGTCCTGGGTCATTGTAGGGGCTTTGGAGGCCATTCCCATAAGCTCGACCGCCAACGGCAGGCGGGGATAGTCAATATCCAGGCACACGTACTGCGAATCGGCTTCGTCCCCAAGGACCAGAGCCACATTGGGGTTCGTTGGGACGAAGTACTCAATCGACTCGGATGATAGGTGCCCATGCCCGCCTTGAGGGGTCTTAGACCCCTCAGGAAGCTGGAACACGCGACAATCCTTGGGGAACCCTTTCACTTCGAAAACTCTCCTGTGTTAGCGCGGCGGTGATCTCCGTTGTTTACTTCGCGGAAAATCTCGCCATCAGTCATTGTTGGCAGGGTGTCGAGAATGTTCGCCATACTCACGGAGAACTCGACAGGACCCATTATGCGATACCTGCGTTGATGTTCTTGATATAGGTACTCCCAAGTGATCGGCTGCGCGGGCGGCTGGTATGTGCCCTTTACTATGCCCTTCCAGTGCGCTTCCCAATCAAACTCGTCCCAACTGCCAGGGGCGCTCATTGGCGGGCCTCTGGAGGCGTTTCTAGGGCTTGCAGGCGGTCATCGTCATAGGCGCACCACACACAACGCCCAAACCCCTCAACGTACTGCGCCTCGGACACAGGCACATCACATAAACGGCAAGCGCACTTAGACATGTTAGCGTCCCCGCGAACGATTGGTTTGTACGGAAGTCTTAATTTTTCGGTTAATCCTGCGCGACTTGCGAGCGGCTTTGCGCCGGTGTATGCGCCCAGCTTCGATTTTCTCTTGCAAAGCTTTCTCAAATGCGGGGGTCATATCACTTCCTCCTTGGCGATTGCGATCATCCCGCGCAATGTGGTCACAGCCTGGTTCCAAATTGCCCGCTTCTCGGCGGCATACTCGGCAGAATCGGCGGCATACTCGGCGGCATACTCGGCAGAATCGGCGGCATACTCGGCGGCATACTTGGCGGCAGACTTGGCAGAATCGGCGGCAGACTTGGCATACTT
>Ga0208989_10000234_pt1 | contig 14486 bp, 12 predicted proteins | sample MedBloCAOM3_M1_FD_187852 | JGI IMG/M metagenome (GOLD analysis project Ga0208989, IMG submission 187852) | Forest soil microbial communities from El Dorado National Forest, California, USA - Mediterranean Blodgett CA OM3_M1 (SPAdes) (version 2) | ecosystem: Environmental > Terrestrial > Soil >...
ACTCCTCGACCCTCCTTACGCCCTCCTCCAGCACCGCACGCCTGAGATCGGCCGCGAGCTTGACCGACCAGACCGCGAGCGTGTGCTCGAGCCGCCGTCCATGCCGCACCATCAGCACGTCGGGCTCGGGCACATGCATCAGGCCGCACAGCCGCACCGTCAGGTCGAGCGGCAGGAACGGTACATCAGCCGGCGCCGTCAGGATCCAGCCGGCATGGGGGTGATGCTCCCGCGCCCATTCCATGCCGGCCAAAATACCGGCGAGCGGTCCCAGCCGCCGGCCGTCGCGTTGGGCGGCGCGCTGCACGTCGGGCGGATCGGGGATCACCGACACCTTCAGGGCCCGCAGACCCGGCAGAGGATCGTTGGCCACCACGACCAGGTCCATGACCTGCGGCCGCAGGCGCTCCACGACATGCGCCACCATCGGCCGGCCGCCCAGCTTGCGCAGCGGCTTCAGCAGCCCCGGCCCCATGCGCCGGCCCTCGCCGCCCGCCAGGACGACGCCGACCAGGGCGCCAGCCCGCACCGGCCCCAAATTCGGCCTGAAATCCCGCTTCGCCTTGCTCGCCATGGGCTGCACTATGCGGGCCGCAAAAGTTCAAGCAAGGGGAAGAACTCATGGCTTTCAGCATCGCCAAGGCCGCCAACTGGCTGCACCAGGTTCACCGATCGCGCGCCATCGTCGGTTGGTGGCCCGAGCAGTTCGCGCTCGAGGACGAGCGCATCGCCTACAAGGTGCAGGACGCGTTGCTGAAGAAGCTCGTCCCCAAGCAAGGGCCGCTGGTTGGTTACAAGATCGCGCTCACCTCGCCGCAGATCTGGGAGCAGACCGGCCTGCGCGGTCCGGCCTACGGGCCGATTCGCAAGAAGCGCGTGTTCGAACACAAGGCCTCGGTGCGCGCCGACCGCTGGGCGCGGCTTGGCGTCGAGCTCGAGATCATCCTCACCGCCAACGCCGACGTACCGCGGCCGAAGGACAAGCCTTACGACAAGGACTCGATCGCGCCTTACGTCGGCGAGGCGCGCGCCGGCTTCGAGCTGATCGAAGACCGCGGTGCCGACTACAGCCGGCTGAGCGTGCCCTGGCTGGTGATGGATGTCGGCTGGAACGGCGGCTCGCTGCTCGCCAAGGCCAACAAGGGGTGGCGCGACCTCGATCTCGGCAACCTCGACGGCTCGATCGCCTTCGACGGCAAGGTCGTGCGCAGCGGTCATTCCGGCGACGTGCTGGGCCACTGCTACAATTCGCTGGCCTGGCTGGCCAACAAGCTCGGCGAGCACGGCAAGACGCTGAAGAAGGGCATGATCGTCTCCACCGGCAGCATGGTCGCGTGCCAGTTCGTGCCGCCCGGCAGCACCGCCGTCGGCCGCATCGAGGGCTTGGGCGAAGTGACGCTCAAATACGAATTGCCGCGCTAGGTAAGGTCGGCTGGGACGAGCGGCAACGACGGTCAGCGCCTCGTTGCTGGCCGATGTCGGCAACGCGACACAGTTGCGGCCGTTCGCCTTTGCGGCATAGAGGGCGCGGTCCGCGCGAGCAGCCGGTATCGACGGCTCGCTCTGACCGACGACCTGACCGGCTTGCCGAATCGGCGGTTTCTCCTCGAGCAGGGTCGTCGGTTCGGCCACAAGGCCGGGCTCTCCGGTTCGACCGCTTGCGTGCTGATGATGGACCTCGACCACTTCGCCGAGGTCAACAAGCGGTTCGGCCATGCGGGCGGCGACTTGGCCCTGGTGGCGTTCGCCGGCCTGCTGCGGCAGCACATGCGGCCGACGGACACGGTCGCACGCTACGGCGGCGAGGAATTCTGCGCGCTCCTGATGGGCACGGACGTTGAGGAAGCGACCCGCATCGCCGAACGGCTGCGCGCGGGTGTCGCCGGACAGGCCATCGACCTCGGCGACCATGCCGTGAATATCACCGTGAGCATCGGTATCGCGCGCTTGCGCTACGGCGACCTTCCCGCCTCGATGCGAGATGCCGATGCGGCGCTCTATCGCGCCAAGGCGTTGGGGCGCAACCGGGTCGCCGTTGGAGAGGACGACATGCCCGGCCAGCCCCGCGCGACGAAGGCCGGACTTCGCATCGTCCGATAACCCGGTCGGGGCTTGACACAGACCCGTGGCACAGTCCCGAATCGCAAAGTCGATCCGACTGCGCGAGGTCAAATCCCATATGAGCGCCGGAGCCGGTAAGGCCCCGACCGTCTTCCACTGGCAGGATGTCATGCGCGGCGGCGAACCGCCACCCGCCGCTTTTTTGGTGCGCCAGCCCTTCCACCCGTGGCTGGTGGTGGGCGTAACCTGCATCGGCGCCTTCATCGGCCAGCTCGACGCCAGCATCGTCCAGCTTGCTCTGCCGGCGTTGAAGCAGGCGTTCGGGGTGTCGGTAAACGAGGTCCGCTGGGTTGCCATCGCCTATTTGCTGGCGTTCGCCTCCTGCCTGCCGGTGTTCGGCCGGATTTGCGAAATGTTCGGCCGCAAGCTTTTGTATTTGATCGGCTTTGCCGTCTTCACCACGGCATCTCTGTTGTGCGGACTGACCGATCACTTCGGCTGGTTGGTCGCGTTCCGCGTCCTGCAAGGCATCGGCGGCGGCCTGCTGGGCGCCAACAGCATCGCGATCCTGGTCAAATGTGTCGCGGCGGACAAACGCGCCCGGGCCATTGGCCTGTTCACGGCGGCGCAAGCCATCGGCGTCAGCACCGGTCCCGTTGCAGGCGGTATCCTGCTCGATGCGTTGGGCTGGCAATGGGTATTCTGGGCCACCGTGCCCTTCGGTTTCGCCGCTGCCGTGCTGGGCTGGCTGGTGCTGCCACGAACCACGGACCTCGCCGGCGACGGGACCTTTGATGGATACGGGGCGCTGCTGCTCATGCCATCGCTGGTGCTGGCGATCCTGATTCTGAACCAGGTATCGGTCTGGCCATTGGCCTCGCCGGCGATGCTTCTGTGCGCCGCCGGAGCCGTTGTCTTCTTCGCCTTGTTCGTCCGCCGGGAGCGAACGGCTGCCTCACCCCTCGTCGATCTGAGCTTGTTCGGCCGCAGGGCTTTCGCCGCCGGCATTGTCGGTGTGATGCTGGGCTATGCCCTGCTCTACGGCATGTTCTTTCTCATGTCGTTTGCCTTGCTGCATGGCCTGCACAACAGCGCCCGCGTCGCCGGCCTCAAGCTCGCCGTCATTCCTGTCGCCATTGGCCTGGCCGCGCCGCTTGGTATCGCGCTCAGCGAACGAGTGGGCTCGCGCGCCGTCGGCGCGGTTGGCATGGCGCTATGTATGGCCGCCATTGCCGCGCTCTCGGCGATCGCCTTGGCGCCCACCGGCAGTCTGGTCACGGGCCTGTCCGCTTTCGCGCTGTTCGGCGTCGGTCTCGGCTTGTTCGTGGCGCCCAACAGCAATGCCACGATCGAGGCGGCGCCGGCCAGTCACGACGGCACGGCCGGCGCCATGGTGAACCTGATCCGCGTCTTCGGAAGCTGTATCGGCGTTTCCACCGCGTCATCGATGATGTCGTGGCGCATGGAGCGACTGGTGGGGCCGGATCGTCTCGATGCCTGGCTCGGCCCTCCCCTGCTCGACGCGGTGGAAAGCAGCCTGGTCATGCTGGCGGTCTTTGCCCTGATCGCCGCCGTTGCGTCGATGGTGCGCCCGCGACCGGCGTCCTGAGGCAGCCTCAGCTCAAGGTCCAATCGGGCCGCAATTGCCGCCATGACAGCCGGCGCACGGTATCGCGGCCGACGACCAGCGCGTCGTAGTCGTCGGGGAAGAGTTGCGCGATCGCCGGATCGAGGGCGTTCAGCCCGCCGGCATAGGCGCCGAAAGCCGGCAGGATCAGGCGATGCCCATCGGTGAGGAAGCAGCGCCGCCGCATGCCGCGGCCGCGCACGGTAAGCGCGGCGACCGGATGAAAGTGACCGGAGATTTCGCCGGTGGCCGGGCCGAAGCGCGCCTCGTGGCGGAAAATCAACGGACCGTCGTTGATCTCCTCGGCGACGTCGCCCCAGCCGGCGGGCGGCGGCGCGGGATCGTGATTGCCCGCGATCCACACGAACCGCGCGCGAGCCGTCAGCTGTTCGATCTGCCCGCGGTCCGTATCCGGCAGACGTTCGATCGCCTGCCGGTCGTGAAAGGAATCGCCCAGGCAGACCACGGTTTGCGGGGCGAGCACGTCGACCAGGGCCGTCAGCATGGCAAGAGTCTGCCGCGTGTCGTGGCGTGGCAGGAGCTTGTGGGCCGACACGGCGTAGGACGAACCCTTCTCCAGATGAAGATCGGCCACGGCCAGCAGGCGCTTTGCCGGCCAGTGCAGCGCACCTGCCGGCAGTGCCTGCAGCCGCTCGCCGGCGCAGATGAACTCGAAGGGCATCATGGATGGATCACCACGCGCACGCCGGTCGGCACCAGCGACCAGACCTCGCGGATCTCGGCGTCGCTGACAGCGACGCACCCCGTCGTCCAGTCCTTCGCCGGATGGCCGACCAGGAACTTGCGCCAGCCATTGGGCTGGCCATGGATGTAGATGTCGCCTCCGGGCGAAACGCCCAACGACGTGGCGCGCGCCTTGTCGTCCTCGTCGGGATAGGAGACGCGCAGCGAGAGGTGAAAGGCGCTTCGTGGATTGCGCGCATCGACCGTGTAGTAACCTTCGGGCGTACGGCCGTCGCCTTCGCGTTCCTTGTGGCGTTCGGGCGAGAAGCCCAGAGCCACGTGATATCGCCTGATCGCCTTGCCCTCGCGCTTCAGTTCCATCCTTCGCTCGCCCTTGAACACCTCTATCAGGTCGGCTTGCACCTCGGCAGGCACTGAAGGAGGCGGTTCGCGTCGCCGCCGCCGGATTGCCGCCACGATGTTGCGCAAACTCATGGCGCGCACGATTGACCCGATGCCACCCCGTGCGCAAGGTGCCGCGATGCCCCGTCTTGAGCGTTTCGTCTTGGCTGCCGCCCTGCTCTGCTCGCCAGGCTTCTCTCAGGTGGCTTGGACGCAGGTGCAGCCGCACCGCGCCGAATACACGCTGCGCCTGGGCGCGGCGGCCAATGCACCGCGCATCGGCACGGCGGTGCACGATCTCAGCCAGGATTGCGCCGGCTGGCATCTCAAACGCGACATCAAGACCGAGATCGCGCTCACGACCTCGTGGAGGATGAGCCTGGCCTCGAAGATGGACGCCGACGAGCAGCGCAACGGCAACGGCTTCCGCTTCAGCACCCTGCAAATCCAGAACGGCAGCCAGCGCGAGATCAAGGGAAGGGTCCAGCGCAAGGCCGGCGAGACACGTGCCGAGATCGTCCTGGCCGGCAGTCCACCCAACCAGTTCGTGCTGCCGCCGCCCACCCTGATGCCGGTCGCCGCCATCGACCATCTGGTCCACCAGCTGCAGGCCAACGCCGCCTCGTTCCCGGCGCTGATGTTCGACGGCGAAGTGATCGGCGATGCCTTCCTGATCGACGTCACCGAGCAGGATCGCGCGGCACTGCGCGCCGCCCGTCCCGCCGACCAGCCGGTGGCCATGCCGGCCGCCAAGTCCTGGCCGGTGTTCATGACCTTCACCCGCGGCCGCGAGCAGGACCAGCGGCCGCTTTTCACGGTCAGCGCGCTGGTTTTCGACAATGGCGTGCTCGACCGGCTGACCGTCGAGACCGGCCTGCTGAGCGTCACCGCCGACCTCCAGGCCCTGGAAATGCGCCCGGCCCCCGTTTGTCCGAGGTCCTAGCCGGCTGCGCGCAGCCATAATCCATTCCGCCCGTCCGAGCGTATGTCGGACATGCCATGTTCCATCGTCTGGTTTCGTAACGACCTCAGGCTCGCCGACAATCCGGCGCTGATCGCCGGCCTGGGTTCCGGCCGCGCCGTCGTACCGCTTTATGTGCTGGACGAAGAGACCGAAGGCGCGCGCCCGCCCGGAGCGGCGTCGCGCTGGTGGCTGCACCACAGCCTGAACGCGCTGGACGCGTCGCTGCGTGCCCTGGGCTCCCGCCTGATCGTGCGCCGCGGGCCGGCTGAGCGTGTTGTTGCCGAGTTCGCCGCCGAAATGGACGCCCAGGCGGTCTATTGGAACCGCGTCTATGACCAGGGCTCGCGCGAACGTGATGCACGATTGAAGCAGGCTTTCGTCGCCCGCGGCGTGTCCGCCGACAGCCTGAAGGCCAACCTGCTGTTCGAGCCGTGGGAAGTGAAAACGCTGGGCGGCGAACCGTTCAAGGTCTTCACGCCATTCTGGCGGGCCTGCCGCGGCCTGGCCTCGCCCGAGCGGCCGCTGCCCGCACCGCGCAACCTGCCGGCGCCTGATGCGTGGCCGGCGAGCGATCCGATCGCCTCGTTGCGGCTGCTGCCGGGCGCGCCCGACTGGTCGGGCGGTCTCGGTGCGACCTGGGCGCCCGGCGAAGCCGCGGCGGCTCATCGGCTGGAAGCCTTCCTCGATGGCGCGCTGGCGAACTACCGCGAAGCGCGCGAGTTGCCGGCCGTCGAGGGCACTTCGCGGTTGTCGCCGCATCTGGCGTTCGGCGAAATCTCGCCGCGGCAGGTGTGGCGCGCGGCGAGCGCGCGCGGCTTTTCCGCGGCGACCGACAAATTCCTGGCCGAGCTGGGCTGGCGGGAGTTCGCCTACAGCCTGCTGTTCCATTTCGGCGACCTCGCCCAGCGCAACTTCCGGCCGGAGTTCGATGCCTTCCCGTGGTCCGACGAGGACGACGCCATCGAAGCGTGGCGGCGCGGCCGCACCGGCTATCCCATCGTCGACGCAGGCCTGCGCCAGCTCTGGGCGACCGGCTGGATGCACAATCGCGTGCGCATGATCGCCGCCTCCTTCCTGACCAAGGACCTGATGATCGATTGGCGGCTGGGCGAGCGCTGGTTCTGGGACACGCTGGTCGATGCCGATCCCGCCAGCAATGCCGCGGGCTGGCAGTGGGTCACCGGCAGCGGCGCCGACGCCGCTCCCTATTTCCGGGTGTTCAATCCCGTCCTTCAGGGCGAGAAATTCGATCCCACGGGCGACTATGTGCGCCGCTGGGTGCCCGAACTCGCCAGCCTGCCGTCCGAGATCATCCACCGGCCGTGGACGGCTTCCCAAAAGCTGCCAACCGAAATCTATCCGGAGCGCATTGTCGATCACGCCGCAGCCCGCGGCCGCGCGCTCGATGCCTTTCGCAACCTCAAGCGATCTGCCTGACGGGCAGCGAGGAGACTTCGACGATGAAAATCGCCGTCATCGGCGCCGGCGTGGCCGGGTTGGGCGCCGCCTGGCTGTTGAGCCGAAAGCATGATGTCGTGGTCTACGAGCGCGACGGCCGCTTCGGCGGTCACGCCTGCACGGTCGACGCGCCGACGCCGGCGGGACGCCAGCCGGTCGATGTCGGCTTCATCGTGTTCAACCAGCGCAACTATCCCAATCTCGTCGCCCTGTTCGATCATCTGGGCGTGCCGACCGAGACATCGGACATGTCATTCGCCGCGAGCCTCGAGCGCGGACGCTTCGAGTATGGCAGCTCGTTCGCCGGCTATTTTAGCCAGCGGAGCAACGTCATGTGGCCGTCCTTTCTGCGCATGACCCACGACATCCTGCGCTTCAATCGGCTGGCGCCGCGACTGCTCGATCGCTCCGAGAATCTCGACTTCACCATCGGCGACTTCGTCAACGATGCGGGTCTTAGCGACTCGTTCCGCGACCGCTATCTGGTGCCGATGGCCTCCTGCATCTGGTCGACGCCACTCGGCCGCATGCTCGATTTCCCGGCGCAGACCTTCGTGCGCTTCTTCGACAATCACGGCCTGCTCACGGTCGGCCCGCAATTGCACTGGCGCACGGTGAGCGGCGGCAGCCGCTCCTATGTCGAACGCATCGTGGCGCCGCTGCGCCGGCGGGCGCGGCTCAGCACGCCGGCCAGCGCCGTCCGCCGTTCGCCTGAAGGCGTGGACGTGCGCGACATGGCGGGTCACTGGGACCGCTTCGACAAGGTCGTGCTTGCCTGCCACGCCGACCAGGCGCTGACCCTGCTGGGCGACGCCGACGCAAGCGAGCGCGACCTGCTCGGCCGCTTCGCCTATTCGTCGAACGAGGTCTGGCTGCACGCCGATCCCTCGTTGATGCCGCGCCGCCGTTCCGTATGGTCGAGCTGGAATTACGTCTCCGACCGAAGCGCCGCCGCGGCGGATCGCGCCAGCCCCGTCAGCGTGACTTACTGGATGAACCGCCTGCAAAACCTGCCCGAGAGCACGCCCCTCTTCGTCTCGGTCAATCCCGGCCACGCGCCGCTGCCGGCTCTGGCCCACGCGCGTTTCACCTTCGAGCATCCGATGTATGACGCAGCGGCAATCCGCGCCCAGCGCGGCCTGCACAGGATCCAGGGAGTGCGCGACACCTACTTCTGCGGCAGCTACTGCGGCTACGGCTTCCACGAGGATGCGCTGTCGGCCAGCCTCGATATCGCCGAGCAACTGGGCGTGCGCCGCCCCTGGGCCCAGCCCGGCGAGCACCGCCGCATCGGCGACCCGCCGCGGGTCGTGGCCGAGCGACCTTCGCTCGATCCCTTCCCGTTGCCGGTCGCGGCGCGGATCGCGACGGAAATGCCATGAACGCCGGCACCCACACCATCGTCGATGCCTCGGTCGTCCACCGGAGGCTCCGGCCACGCAACAACGCGTTCCGTTATCGTGTCGCCTATCTCTGCCTGGGCCTGGAGGCGCTGGAAAATGCCGGCGGGCGTTGGCTGAAGCTCGACCGGGCGGGCCTGGTCTCCTTTCGTCGCGCCGATCACGGCGGCCGTGACGGATCGGATCTCAAGGGATGGTTGAGGAACATCCTGTACGGCCATGGTCTTGGGGAGATTTGCGACGGCGATATCGTCCTCATGACCATGCCGCGCATGCTGGGCTACGTCTTCAATCCGGTGAGCTTCTGGTTCTGCCGCGACCGCGCGGGGGCGCTGCGCGCCGTGCTGTGCGAGGTCAACAATACGTTCGGCGAGACGCACTGCTATCTCGTTCGTCATGACGACAACAGGCCGATCGAACCCGACGCCTGGTTGGAAGGTCGCAAGGCCTTCCATGTCTCGCCTTTCCTGCCGATCGAGGGCGGTTATCGCTTCCGCTTCCGGCTGGACGACGGATATGCCCATGTAGATGTGAATTACCACGACGCCGATGGCCTGATGCTGGCGACCTCGGTCGGGGGCCGCCGCGAGGCGCTCGACGACCGCACCGTGCTGCGCCGCTTCCTCGGCAACCCGGCGATGACGCTCGCCGTCATCGTCCGAATCCATTGGCAGGCCTTGCATCTGTGGCGGAAGCGGGCGAGATTTTATCGCAAGCCCGCGCCACCGCCGGAGTTCGTGACTCGCTGATCCCCCTGCCGACCGCATGACGTTCGCCTCTCGCTTCGTTCTCAAAGCCCTCGACAGGCTCTCCGTCGGTCGCCTGACCATGCGGCTGCCTGACGGTTCGGTGCGTGTCTTCGGCGGCGAGGGATCGGGCGCGTCGGCCGACCTCGAGGTCAAGGATTGGCGTTTCTTTCGCCATGTCCTGCTCGACGGCGATATCGGCTTCGCCGAAGCCTACATGGAAGGCTTCTGCGATTCGCCCGACCTGCCGAGGTTGATCACCCTGCTCGCGGAGAACGAGAAGGCGCTGGGTCGCATGGCGCACACCAACCCGTTCCACGCCATGCTGCTGAAGCTGCTGCACCGGCGACGGGACAATTCGCGCGAGGGCTCGAAGAAGAACATCCATGCCCATTACGACCTCGGCAACGAATTCTACAGCCTGTGGCTCGATCCCTCGATGACCTACTCCTCGGCGTTGTACGACGGCGCGCGCAACAAGCCGCTCGAAGCCGCGCAGACCGCCAAGTACGAACGCATCCTCGACCAGATCGGCGCCAAGCAGGGCGACAGCATCCTCGAGATCGGTTGCGGCTGGGGCGGCTTCGCCGAGACCGCGGCGCGGCGCGGCATGCGCGTCACCGGCATCACGATCTCGGAGAAGCAGCTCGAGTTCGCCCGGGCGCGCCTGGAGCGCGCTGGCCTCGCCGACCGCGTCGACCTGCAGTTCCGCGACTATCGCGACATCGAGGGGCGCTACGACCACATCGTGTCGATCGAGATGGTCGAGGCGGTGGGCGAGCGCTATTGGCCGGACTACTTCGCCACGCTCAAACGTCACGTGGCGCCGGGCGGCTCGGCGCTGGTCCAGGCGATCGTGATCGCCGACGAATTGTTCGACGGCTACCGCCGCCATCCGGACTTCATCCAGACCTACGTCTTCCCCGGCGGCATGCTGCTGTCGCCGGCCAGTCTGCGCGACCAGTGCAGACTGGCGGGACTCAAGATCGCCGAGCTCTACAGTTTCGGGCTGGATTATGCCCGCACCCTGGAAGCCTGGCTGGGTCGCTTCGATACAGTCGCCGATCAAGTCGCCAAGCTCGGTTTTGACGAGCGATTCCGCCGCATGTGGCGATATTACCTCGCTTATTGCGCCGCCGGCTTCTCGACCCGGCGCACGGACGTTTTGCAGGCGCACTTCCGGCATATATAAGGGTGCCAACCAAGAGCGCCGAAAACGGCGCTAACAGGAAGGCTAACGGGTGAATGCAGGATCGATCGGGCCCGGCAGCGGTGTGCCCGTCAAAGTCAAATTCGACCGTCTGATCGCTTATTCGACCCTGCAATTGCCGCTCGCCATGGCGGCGCTTCCGGTCGTCCTGAACGTCAGCCACTTCTATGGCGAGGTGCTGAAGCTGTCGCTCCAGATCATGGGGCCGATCTTCATCTTCGCCCGCGTGGTCGACGCCATCCAGGATCCGGTGATCGGCCTGATCAGCGACCGCTTCACGCGCCGCGGCAAGCGCGGACGGTTGGCCTTCGTGGCGCTCATGATCCCGGTGCTGGCCGCCGGCTTCTACATGCTGTTCGACCCGCCCGACGCGTGGTTCGGCAACCAGACGATGATGGCCGTCTGGCTGATCGGCGCCCTCTTGCTGGTCCATCTCGGCTATTCCGGCGTATCGATCAGCTATCACTCCCACGGCGCGGAACTCACCGACGACTACAACGAACGAACCAAGGTCACGGTCGGCCGAGAGGTGTTCGGCCTGCTCGGCATGACGCTGGCCGTCGTGCTGCCGACCTGGCTCACCTTCAAGCTGGGCGACTCCGACGGCTATATGACGCTCGGCCTCTTGTTCCTGCCCATCCTCGTGCTGTTCAGCCTGCCGACGCTTATTGCGGCCGGGCCGTCCGTCCATCCGCCGGTCATCCACGCCGAGCGCAACCCCTTCATCGCCTTCTTCGCTCCGCTCAAGAACCGCCTGTTCCGCCGGCTGCTGCTGGTCTTTGTCGTCAATGGCGCCGCACTCGGTGTCGCGGTGACGGTGATGCTGTTCTATGTCGAACACGTGCTGAAGGGCGGCAAGCTGCAGGCCGGCATCATCCTGCTCGTCTATTTCATCGCCGGCGCCGCCAGCGTGCCGCTGTGGCTGATGCTGTCGAAGCGCACGAGCAAGGCCTCCGCCTGGTTCGTCGGCATGATCATGACGGCGCTCGCCATGGCCTGCGCGATCTTCATCGGCCCGGGCGACTTCTACTGGTTCCTCGCGATCTCGGTCATCACCGGCCTCGGCATCGGCGCCGATTACGGCCTGCCGCCCTCGATCCTGGCCGACGTCATCAACTCGACGGAGGGCGGCGACAGCAAGGGCAAGACCGGCACCTACTTCGGCCTGTGGGCGCTTGCCACCAAGCTCGCCACGGCGATCGGCGCGGCGGGCTCGCTGCCGGTCGCGGCGCTGCTGGGCTTCAATCCGGCCAAGGGCCTGTACGGCACCACGGCGCTGATCATCGCCTACATCGTGCTGCCGGTGATGATCAAGATCGGCGCCGCGCTGCTGATCTGGTTCATCCGCATCGAAGCCGTGCGCGGCTCGGTACGCGACGAGCTGCTCGGTCACCGCCTCGCCTAGGTGAGGAAGCCCAGCCTGTGCGGCTGGCGCAGGCCGAAGTCACGCTGCAGACCCCAGCAACCCTGCGCCGCCGCGGCGAAGACGCTGCGGAAATCGACCGTGTGCCTGAGGTCACCGTCCTGCAGGTCGCCGAGCGACGGATAGGCGCCGTAGAGACCGCCCTTCACGCCGCCGCCCATGACGAAGAGCGGCGCCGCGGTGCCGTGGTCGGTGCCGCCGCTGGCGTTCTGCTTGGCGCGCCGGCCGAACTCCGAATAGGTCATCACCACCACGTCGTCCCACAGGTTGGCCGCGATCAGGTTCTTGCGCAGCGTCGCCAGGCTCGAGGCGAGGAACGACAACAACCGCTCGTGCGGCTGCACCTGGTTGGCGTGGGTGTCGAAGCCGCCCAGCGCCGTCTTGATCGCCACCACCGGCACGCGCGCCGCGAGCACGCGGGTGGCAAGGTCGAATTGACGGCCGAGCAGCAGGTCCTGCGCGTAGGCATGGGCGGGCGCCGGCGCCGCGCGCAGCCTGTCGCTCAGGCCCTTGGCCGCAGCGTTCACTTCGTGGCGCACCGCCAGCAGATGGCGCAGCGCCGGATTGTCGCCGTCCTTCAGGCCGGCCTGCTCCTTCAGGGCCTCGGCCTGGCGCAGGAAATTCTCGGCGTCCTGCATGACGATGGTGCGCAGGCCGGGGCCGGTGCTGGGCAGCGCGTTGGTGTCGGCCACGATGCTGTCGACACCAGCGCCCGTGGGCAGGCTCGCGCCCTCGAAGGCCTGGGCGATCCAGCCCTCGCTCAGGGTCTGGTTCGAGGCCGAGGCGGTGTCCCAGATCTCGATCGAGCGGAAGTGCGAGCGGTTGGGGTAGGGATAGCCCACACCCTGCAGGATCGCGAGGTCCTTGGCCTTCCACGATTCCATCAAGGGCTCGAGCTTCTCATGCAGGCCGACGCGCTCGTCGAGCGGCAGGATGCGTTCGCGCGCCACGCCGATCGCCGGGCGCAACTCGCGGTACTTCGGATCGGCATAGGGAACGAGCGTGTTCAGCCCGTCATTGCCGCCCTTCAATTCGACCAGAAGCAGGACCCGGCTCATGGCGCGCTCCTCACTTCAGCTGATAGGCAGTGTCGAGCATCGCCGCCGCCACGGCCGCACCGGGCGTGCCCGCGGCGTCGACCGTGTCGATCGGCGCGCGCGGCAGCAGGGTGCGGACCAAGGTCGCTGAATCGACATCGGCGAGCGTCGGTCCGAGCCGCGCCTCGTTGCCGGCCGTGCGCAGGCTGCGGCCCTCGATCGGGCGCGCCTCCGCCATCGGCATGCTGCCGGCGTCGGCCGGCAATTGCTGGCGGCGATCGGCGCGCCGATTGGGCCGCTCGCTCATCATGCCGCCTTCCATCGGGGCCACCGTCGTGGCCTCGACCATGCGACGCAGGAATTGCTGGCGCAGCAGCAGGGTGTAGGTCGTGACCCAGCTCTCGCCGCCGGCCCAGCCCTTGACGTTGGGCGGATCGAACGGCGTCTGGCCCAGCCCCTGCATCATGCGCACGAGCTGGGTCTTCTCCGGCACCGGCAGGCCCAGCACATGGACGGTGCCGACGATCAGCTCGATCGGCGACTTGATCAGCGCACCGCGGTTGGCGGGATCGCGGAACTGCGCCGACAGCAGGATCGAGCGCATCAGCGGCTTGATCTCGTAGCCCTGGCGGAACGACGCCGCGAGCCGCTTCACTTCGGCCGGGTCGGGCTGCAGCGACACGAACTCGCGCCACAGCTTCTCGACGATCGTCTCGGCGGTGCGCGGATGGCGCAGCAGGATGGCGATGATCTGCTCGCCATTGAAGCGGCCGGTCTGGCCGAGGAAGGTCTTCTCGCCGTCGTCGTGCTCGTGCTCGCGGCTGCGGAACGCGCCGGTCTCGCGGTCGACGGTCCAGCCGGTGAAGGCGCGCGCCGCGGCCTTGATGTCGGCCTCGCTGTAGTGGCCCTCGCCCAGGGTGAAGAGCTCGAGCAGCTCGCGGCCGAAATTCTCATTGGGCTGGCGCGCCACGCTCCGCATGCCGTCGAGATAGATCAGCATCGCCGGATCGCGCGCCACGTCCTTCAGCAGCGTCGCGAAGTTGCCGAGCGCCTCGCGGCGGAACAGCGCGTTCTGACGGAACAGCGCCGCCGGGTAGCGCACCTTCAGGAAGGAGGAGGTGAAATGGTTGTGCCAGAACAGCACCATGCGCTCGGTGAGCGGCTGGTCGGTCGCCAGCATCTCGTCGACCCACCAGTTGCGCAGCTCGCGGCCCTCCTCCTGGACCGGACGCACGACCTGCAGCTTCTTGCCGTCGACGCCGGGCTTGTTTTCGGCCTGTGCTGCCTGCTGTTGACGGCGGAGCTCAGCCGGCCCCTGGCTGATCCAGGCCGGCGCCGGCGTCAGGGCGTCGCGCCGGACACTGGCCAGCAGGCGGTCGACCGCGCTGGTGTAGTCCAGTGTCTCCAATGCGCGAATCTCGGCCGGGGTCGCGCCGAACGAGGTGCGTGACAGGAGGTGGCGGGCCTCGTCGAA
>Ga0208989_10000235_pt1 | contig 14463 bp, 12 predicted proteins | sample MedBloCAOM3_M1_FD_187852 | JGI IMG/M metagenome (GOLD analysis project Ga0208989, IMG submission 187852) | Forest soil microbial communities from El Dorado National Forest, California, USA - Mediterranean Blodgett CA OM3_M1 (SPAdes) (version 2) | ecosystem: Environmental > Terrestrial > Soil >...
ATCATGGAGCGGCCGATCCTACTGATGGACAAGCCGTTCGCCGCGCTCGACGCCCAGACCAAGATCGTCATGCAGGAAGAGCTGCTGCGTATCTTCGACCGGACCCACAAGACCATTCTCTTCGTCACCCACGCGATCGAAGAAGCAATCCTGCTCGGCGACGAGGTCGTCGTCATGACCGCGCGGCCGGGCCGCATCAAGGATGTGATCGCCGTCGACCTGCCGCGCCCGCGCTCGCACGAGATGGTTGCGGCAAAGGAGTTCGGGGCGCTGTTCGACCGCACCTTTCATCTCATCCGCGAGGAAGTGACCAAGACCATGGCGCAGCAAGACGCGGTGGAGGCGCGATGACATCGCCCCGTGCCGCGCGCATATGGCAGCTGGTTCTGCCGGCCCTGACCATCGTGGCCGTGGTGGCGGCATGGGAGGCGCTGGTCCGGCTCAGGGGAATTGCGCCGATCTACCTGCCCGCTCCTTCCTCGGTCTTCGTCTATCTCTCGCGCATGATCGCCGACGGCTCCATGCCCTATCATCTCGGCATCACCTTGCTGCGCATCTTCGTCGGGTTTGCGCTTGCGGCGGTGTTCGGGATTGCGCTCGGCGTGCTGATGGGGATGTCCCGCACGGTCGCGCGGGTCGCGGATGTCTGGATCGCCGCGCTCTATCCGCTGCCGAAGATTTCGCTCATCCCGCTGCTGATCATCTGGGTCGGCACCGGCGAGGCCTACAAGATCGTGATCAGCGCGATAAGTGCGTTCTTTCCCATCGTGATCAGCACCTATTCGGGCATCCGCCAGACCGACCGGGGTCTGGTCAAGGCAGCGAAAGATCTCGGCGCCAATGCCAGGCAGATCCAACTCAAGGTGGTGATTCCCGGAGCCATTCCCAGCATTTTTGCCGGCCTTCATCTCGGCATGGGAATTGCAATCATTCTGGTGGTGGCCGCGGAGATGATCGGCGGATCGAGCCAGGGCGGCATGGGCTGGCTGTTGATCAGTTCCGGCCAGGTCATGGAGACCGAGAAGGTCTTCGCCAGCCTGATCGTGCTTGCAGTGGTAGGGGCTGTTGTCATCAAATTGCAGCAATGGATCGACCGCAAGGTCGCGCCGTGGGTCAATTACAACGAAGGCTGACGGTCAAACTCCGTATGACTGTCATCCTGCGGCGCCGGCGGACCAGACAAAGGAGAAAGCTATGACGAGATTGGCGAAGGCTTTGTTGGCGGTGACCGTGGGCATGTGCGCGGCGCTGGGCGCAACCGCTTCGGGCGTAGCGGCCGATCTCGTCCGCGTGGGTGAGGGGCCTTTCATCACCGGCGGCGCGTTCTTCATCGCGCGCGAGAAGGGCTACTTCAAGAAGCTCAATCTCGAGATCGAGACCAAGCGCTTCGAGGACGGCGCCTTCGCCGTTCCATCGATGATCGCGGGCGAGCTCGAGCTCACGCTGATGACGGCGAATGCCAGCCTGTTCAACAGTGTCGCCAAGGGCGCCCCGCTCGTGGTGATTCTCGATCGCGGTCACAATCGGCCCGGCTTCGGCTACACCGTCATCAACGTGACGCAGGCGCTCTACGACCAGGGCGTGCGCACCGCCGCCGATTTCGCCAAGCTCAAGGGCAAGAAGTTCGGCGTCACCGCGCTCGGGAGCATCAACCAGTACACCGCCGCCCAGGCGCTGCTCAAAGCCGGTCTCGATCCCGCCAAGGACGTGCAGTGGATCGTGAACGTCCCGCAGCCCGATCTCATGCGCATGTTGGGGCAGAACCAGGTCGACGCCACCGACCTTGCCTACCAGTTCGGCTTCTTCGCGCAGAACAACAAGTGGGGCCCAATCGTCGTCAATGACGACGAGGTCGTGCCCGGCGCGGAGATCGCGACCTATGCGGTGCGCAAGGACTTTCTCCGGAAGAACCGCGACGCGGTGGTCCGCTTCGCCATGGCCTATCTGCAGGGGATCAAGGAGTTCAACGCCGCTGCCAAGGACCCCGCCGCGCATCCGGACATCGTCGACATCCTGGCGCAGAACACCGCGCTCAACAAACCCGAGCTGGTGAGAGCGATCGCCCCGCACTGGTCCTACATCGCCGACGACGGCCTGCCGCTGGTCGATTCGATCATGGAGATGCAGGACTTCTGGAGCGGAAAGTATTTCACCTTCGTGGAGAAGAAGGTCCCGCGCGAACAGCTCTTCGACCTCAACGTCGCGAAAGAAGCGCAAGCGCGGCTGGAAAAAGAGAAGCCGTTCCGGAATTGACGCCGCGTGACGCTCCCCACGTGTCCCGGGCGAGCGACGCGAGACCCGGGACCCAGAGGCCACACGGCGCGGCACTCGCCCCGGACACGAATCCGGCTGCACCGCGGTGTTGCTCTGGGTCCCGGCTAACCCGAAGTGAACGGGCGCTCGCTTGGCCGGGACACGAGCGCGCGCCCTCCCCTCAGGCGAACTATCGCCCTTCACTTCAACGCATCTCCCCACCTGTCCTCGATCGCCTGCGCCTCCGCGAGCGACAGCGCCGACGTCGGCGGAAACTTGTCGAGCCAGGGAAACGGCCGACACGCCTCGATGATGACCTTGGAATGCGAGGTGACGCCGCGCTGCTTGTCGGTGGCCGAAATGCGGGGATCGAGCGCCGAGCTCCAGGCATTCCTGACGATGTCGATCTGCTCCGAAGGCTCGCAACGGGTCGCGACCGCCCACATGACGTCGTTCAGGTTGGACGGGTCGACGTCTTCGTCCACGACCACGACGATGCGCGCCATATAGCTGTGGGCGGCCGCGACCAGCGCGGCGCGCTTGGCGTGGCCGTCGTAGCGCTGCTTGAGGGCCACCACCGTCATCAGCTGGGAGACGTGCTGCCAGGCCCCCACCACGTCGGTGACGCCGGCGGCATCGAGATTCTGCCAGATCGTGGCGGCGCGGAACGGAAGTCCGAAATGAAAGCGCGGTGGCTTCATCGGCGGCGACCCCAGCAGGATCGGATCGTCCCGATGATAGGATGCCGTCACCTCCATGACAGGTGCCGGCCGCGCTTCCGACGCGTAATAGCCGGTGAATTCGCCGAACGGTCCTTCCGGCAGCGTGGTCTCGCCCATCGGCAGGAGATGACCTTCGAACACGATCTCCGCATGCGCCGGGACCGGCAGGCCGGTCAGCGGTCCGGGATACACCTCGATCGGCGCGCCTTTGATTGCACCGGCGAACTCGTATTCCGATTGCCCGGCGGGCAGGTATTCAAAGCCCGCGATGAACAGCGCCGGATCCTCGCCATTGACCACCACGAGCGGACACGGTTTGCCCTGCTCCCAGTATTTCTTCGCGATGAGGGCGCCGTGTCGGCCGCCGTGGTCGAACTGCACGGTCAGCTTGTTCCTGCCATGCACCTGGACGCGGTAGATCGAAGCGTTGATCCAGCCGCCGTCCGGATCGCGCATGATTACGATCGAGCCCGAACCGATGTAGGGACCGCCGTCATGGCGGTGCCAGATCGGCGCCGGAAACCTGGCGAGGTCGACGTCCTTGCTCGTATTCTGGAGAAACGCCGCATCCTTCACGACGGCAGGCTGATACGGACGGAGCGTCTTGCGCTTCTCCATCCAGGCCTTGAGCGTGTCGAGCGGCCGCAAGGTCGGATCAATGCTGAGCGCGAGCGCCGCCCGTTGCGGGGTAGTGGCGGCGTTGGTGAAGATGCGCATGCCGCGCGGAAAACCCTTGATGGCGTCGAACAGAAGCGCCGGCCCATCGGGTCGCCCGGCCGCGACCTCGGTGATCCCGCCGATCTCGAAGCAAGCGTCGGCGCCTTCGATCCGCCGCAGCACACCGAGCTTGTCGACAAGCTCGATGAATTCGCGCAAGTCCTTGTACATACCCCTTCGCCCTCTGAACGCTCGGCACCATGGTATTTCCGGCCAGAGCCCGCCCCGGACTTGGTGCGGGAGTGAGGCCGGCACGCAAAAACACGCGTCAACGTAAACGCCTTCGCAGGATATCAGGCGGCGCGGCTTGTGGTGAGACGCGGTTCCTCGCTATTGTTCGCCACCCCACTAGGCAAGAAGGACAGACGCCATGGCCAAGCTTCGCCACATCGCGCTCATCGTGCCGGATCCGGAAAAAGCCGCCAAATTTTTCGAAGAGGCCTTCGACATGAAAGTGGCGGGCAAGGCCCGGCGTGGGCTCTACGTTTCGGACGGCACCATCAACGTCGCGCTGCTCAAGCAGGAGGGCAACGAGGAGGTCGGCATCTATCACTTCGGGATGTGGGTGGATGACCTCGACCAGGCCGAGAAAAAGGTTGTGGACGCCGGCGGAAAGTATCTCGCGGGCCGCCCGGAGCCGGCTGTGCCCGGGAAGGCCGCCACCGCGCACTCCTATTACGAGGCGAAGTACAAGGATCCGCTCGGCATCGTGTTCGACCTCACCCACACCGGCTGGGTCGGCGCCGTAAAGGACGTGGTAGCGGCGAAGAATTGATGCAGCGGTGCCCGGCTCAAGCCGTCATTGCCGGGCTTGACCCGGCAATCCATCCCCTGACGAACAAGCACTTTGGTCCTTTTGCGAAGATGATGGACCCGCGGGTCAAGCCCGCGGGTGACCAATCACGAGTGCACGGGAAGCATGGATAGACCATCCCAGCGCGTGATCGTCATCGGCGCCGGGCCCGTCGGGCTGTGTCTGTCGCTGGCATTGGCGCAGGAAGGCATCCCGGTCTGCCTGATCGAGGCGCTCGGTGACCACAACTTTCTCGAACAGGTGCCGCGCGCCGGAACCAACCATCCCGCGACGCTGGAGCTGTTGGAGCGAATCGGCCTTTACGACAAGCTCGAGCCGCGCGGCATCATCGCCCCCCTGTTCCATTATTGGGATCGCCCCGAGGGCAAGCTGGTCGCGGAGTTCGACCACGCCCATCTCAAGGACGATACCCGTTTCCCCTACGTCTTGCAGTGCGAGCGCATCAAGATCGTCGAGGAAGCGCTCGAGCTGGTGAAGGCGCATCCCGGCATCGAGCTGCGGCTGTCGACCGAGTTCACGGCATTCAGCCAAACCGCCGACGGCGTGGTGGCGCAGGTCACCAACCCGGCGGGCGAAACCGAAGCCATCGACGGCAGCTACCTCGTCAGCGCCGAAGGCGCGCGCAGCATCGTGCGCAAGGATCTCGATATCGAGTTCGAGGGCTTCACCTACCCCGACCGCACCTTGAACATCGAGGTGGCCTACGATTTCAGAAAGCACGGCTATACCGAGCGCAACTACATCTCCGATCCCGACGAATGGTCGAATCTGTTTCATTGGAAAGGGCCGCCGGATCGCTGGCGGGTTCATTTCCCGACCGCGCCCGACGCGGACGAGACCGCGCTCACGCAGCCTGACGCATTGCAGGCGCGGCTGCAGCGCTTCCTGCCGATCGGCCAGGCGTTCGACATCGTCGGCAGCAATCTCTACGTGGTGCATCAGCGGGTGGCGAAAAAATTCCGGGCCGGTCGCGCAATCCTGGCCGGCGATTCCGCGCACGTGAACAGCCCGATTGGCGCCATGGGCATGAACAGCGGCATTCATGACGCGTTCAACCTGGCGGAGAAGCTCGTCAGCATCCTGCGCGGAGAAGCGGAGGCGGACGTCCTCGACCGATACGAGCGCCAGCGCCGCCACGTCGCCTTGCAGCACACGCAGGCGCAGACCATGCGCAACAAGCGTTTGCTGACGGAAAAGGACCCGGCCGTGCGCGGGAAGAACCATGACGAATTGCGCCGGACCGCGGAAGACCCCAAACTTGCGCGCGCGTTTCTGCTGCGCAGCTCGTTGATCGAAAGCCTGCGTGAGGCCGAGCAGATTCCGTGAGACGGTCTTGGCACGAGGGTTGCTAGGATTTCTGACAACGCATCCGGCGCGGAGAGATCACCTCATGACTCGCTTGGCCCTCACTCGCCTAGCTCTGACTCGCTTGGTCCTCACTCGCTTGGTCTTGGCATTATTTGCGGGACTGCTATCGGCGGGCATAGCGCTGGCGCAGTCCGCCGACGCGCGCTGGCCGGAACGACCGATCCGCTTCATCGTCCCGTTCACCGCAGGCAGCAGCTCCGACACGGTGGCGCGACTGGTCGCGCAAAAGCTCGGTGAGCGTCTGGGCCAGCAACTGGTCATCGAGAACCGCGTCGGCGGCGGCGGCAGCATCGGCACCGAGCAGATCGCGCGCGCGGAGGCGGACGGCTATACGCTCGGGCTCGCAAACACCAGCACGCATGCGGTGGCGGCCAGCGCCACCACCCTCTCGTACGATCCGGTCAAGGACTTTGCGCCGGTGTCGATGCTCGGGAGTTCACCGTTCGTGCTGGCGCTCTTCCCAGGTGTGCCCGCGCAAACCGTGCCGGATCTCATCGCGCTTGCGAAAGCCAAGCCGCGCTCGCTCAACTATGCCTCCGCCGGCGCGGCCACACTGGCGCACCTCTCGGGCGCGCTGTTCGAGAAGATGGCAAAGATCGAGCTGACCCACGTGCCCTATCGTGGCACGGCACAATCCACGCTCGATCTGCTCGAGGGCCGCGTCGAGATGCAGTTCGGCACCATTCCGCCGTCGCTGTCGCATATTCGCGCGGGTAAGCTGCGCGCGCTGGCGGTGACCGGCGCCGTCCGCAATCACACCCTGCCGGATGTCCCAACCATCGCCGAGTCCGGCCTGTCCGGCTACGAATGCTCGCTGTGGCAGGCGATCGTCGCGCCGGCGGCCACGCCGGCGGCGATCGTCGCGCGGCTCAATCGCGAGACGACAGCCGTCCTCAACGATCCGGAGGTGCGGGCGGCCTTCGCCAAGCACGGCGTGGAGCCGGAGCCGGGCTCGCCCGAAGCATTGGGCGCACGCATCCGCGACGACGTGAAGAAATGGCGCGAGGTCATTGCCAGCGCGGGCATCCGCGAGAATTGATGCTGATATGATCGCCGGCGGCCCAGCATGGGCGCCTGCTCCGGCCGCTCCCTTTCCGCCCCCTGGAAATACGCTAGAGTGTGGCCCGTTCGGTTCGACGCAAGGCAGTTGCCGCACACTCGGTGTGTTCCGCTCCCCTTGTGGTTCTCGCGGTGGTGTTTCCCCTGGATCACTCAAGGAGCAAGCATGCGGCCACCCGCATAGACATCGCGCAGTTACAGGACGCCTGTTTTCGACTTCGGCGTCGCTGGTCTGTATCTGTACCCCAAACCGAGAGTAGGGCATCACGCTCAGCCGGGGCAGCGCCGGGCGGCGGGGCGCATATTTTGCGGCGGGTCCTGGAAGTACGGTTTCACTATGAATATGAACGTGCAGGAATGAATGTGTAACTCGTTCCTCAAGGAGGCCGCATGAGAGCGCATCGAGAATGGTTCCGGCTCGGGCTCATTTGCCTGCTCGCAACGCACGTATCAATCGCGTCGTCTGCGCTGGCACAGACTTACCCTGCGGGTCCGGTGAAATTCATAACGCAACTGGCGGCGGGCAGCGGCACCGATCCGGCCATGCGCATAGTGACTGACCGGCTCGGTAAGATTTGGGGCCAGCAAACCGTGCTGGTCAATCAACCGGGCGCCGGTGGCGCCATCGCCGCGCGCGCCGCTGCCACCGCCGCTCCCGACGGCCATACCTTGTTCATGGCGATCGCGTCGACCTTCACAATCCTTCCGGTCACTCAACCTAATCTCGCGTTCAACGTGAATGACTTCGTGCCGATCGGGTTCGTCGGCGAGGTGCCCATCGCAATCGCCGTTTCCCCCATGCTTCCGGTAAATTCCTTGCCCGAATTGATCGCGCATTCCAAGAGTCAGCAGGGGGACCTCGATGTCGCGGTTGGACTTCGCGGAGGCATTACTCACTTGGCCTCGGAACTGTTTCGCGATCGATCCGGTGCCCATCTGACGGCCGTATTCTATCCCGGCGCCGCGCAGGCCATGAGCGACGTGATAACCGGAAGAGTACCGGTCCTGGTCGACGGTCTAGCGGGGCCGCTCGCGGCGGGACAGCTCAAGCTGCTCGCCATCGCATCCCCGGCGCGCTTGGCATCCCGGCCGGGGGTCCCGACGGTGTCTGAAACGGTGCCGGGATTCACATCGACCGGTTGGTTTGTGCTGGTTGCGCCTCCCGGCACCCCGGCGCCGATTGTCAAAAAAATAGGCGACGACCTGCGGACGGCGCTCGCTCAACCCGACGTCAAGGAGAGATTCGACGCGCTTGCGCTCTCGACACGCTCGATGTCCCCGCAGGAGCTCGAGGGTTTCATCTCCAGCGAGCAACAATTGTGGAAACCAGTGATCAAGCAGATCGGCCTTACGGCGCCGTGAAATTGGCACACGGTTCATGCGGTCTCGGTAGGTCACGGCAACTGCGGCATATTACACGGCCGAACGCGCTCCTTGCTAACAATCGGAAGCCCGGAATGATCATTGATTTCCAACACCATTATACGCCACCGGAATTGATGGAGCGCGGCGAGGGCTACGGCGCCGTTCGTCTCGACGAGAACGGAAATCCCAATTACCGCTTTAACCCGCTGCTCTCCGACCTTGCTGCGCACGTGCAGATGATGGATCGGACAGGCATCGACCTTGCAGTGCTCTCCTGTGGCACGGGCTTCGATCAGACCGACGCGGCCACGTGTCGCCTGATCAACGACCGCATGCATCAGGCGGAGCGGGATTACCCCGGCCGCTTCATCGGGCTCGCGCATGTCCCGGCCCTCGATCCGCACGAGGCACCGGCCGAGCTCAGGCGCTGCGCCATCGAGCTGGGGTTTCCAGGGGTCGTCATCGCCTCCGAGCTCCAGGGGCAGGCACTCGACGTGGATGCTTTGCGTCCATTTTGGAAGGCCGCCGCCGACCTCGGCCTCTACGTCTTCATCCACCCCCTGCCGCGTGTCATCAGCTGGGCGCATATGGACGCGGACGATCTCGGCCGTATGCTCGGCTGGGAATTCTCCCTGATGGTGGCGACGGTGCGGCTCATCAACAGCGGACTTCTTGACGAACTTCCCACCTTGAAGATCCAGATCTCGCATTTTGCCGGGGGCATCGGTCGCTATCTCCCGCGCATTCGCGGGCTTCAGCAGCGGGAGAAGAGTGGGACCGCGACGATTCCCCGACATGGCCGGGAACCGCGAAAGCCGTTCGATCACTATCTGCAGAATCGGCTGTTTTACGATTGTGCCGGATGGTCGGGTCCAGATTATGCCGCCGAGCGGGGCGCAGAATGGGTACGCATTGGAATGGCGGAACTGCCGGTGTCGCGGCTTGTGTTCGCGACTGACTATCCGCAGGCGGTGCGTGACACCGATGAGGTTCTTGCCTACGTCGACGCGGTCCGCGCCCTCGGCGCCGAGGCCCGCGCTGTTCTCAACGGCGGGAACGCGGAGGAGCTCATTCCGAACCTGCGCGATCGGCGGAAGGCAGGTTCCGCCTGACCGAATGGGGATTGCCTGCGTCGGTTTTGCGGCTTGAGCTCGTTCCACCCCCAACAGGACGCGATCTAGTCTGCCTTTGCGCCCGACGTGCGGATGACATCGGCCCATTTCTTGGTCTCGGCCGCCATGAACGCTCCGAAGTCGCTGCCGAACACCGTGCCAGGCTCCGAGCCGAGGTCGTGAATGCGCGCGACCATGTCCGGTGCCTTGAGCGCCTTTGCCACTTCCTCGCGCAGTTTTGCCAGGACGGGCTCGGGGGTCTTCGCCGGCGCGACGAAGCCGTACCACGACGAGGCATCGAAACCAGCGAGGCCCTGCTCGGCGATCGTCGGAACATTGGCGAGCGCCGACGGCCGTTTGGCCCCGGCATTGGCGAGCGCGCGTACCCTGCCGGTGGCGATTTGCGGCAGCACTACCGGCATCAGGTCGAAGAACATCTGCACGTGTCCGCCAACGATATCGTTCATCGCCGGTCCCGCGCCGCGATAGGGCACGTGCACGATGTCGATATTGGCCCGGCTCTTGAACAGTTCGCCTGAGAGGTGATTGGTCGTGCCGTTGCCCGCCGAAGCAAAATTGATCTTACCCGGCTCTTTCTTGGCGAGCGCGATCAGCTCATGCACGTTGTTCGCCGGCACGGCGGGATTCACGATCAACACGATGGGCGCGGTCGCAAACAGCGCGATGGGAGCGAAGTCCTTGGCCGGGTCGAACGCGAGCTTGTTGTAAAGCGTCTGGTTGACGGTGAGCGGTCCCGGCGCGGTGAACAGCAGCGTGTAACCATCGGGCTCCGCCTTGGCGACGTAATCGCTGCCGGTGTTGCCGCCACCGCCGGAGCGGTTCTCCACGATGAATTGCTGGCCCAGATTGTCCGTGAGCTTCTGCGCCAGGATGCGCGCCATCACGTCGACCGACCCGCCCGGTGGATAAGGATTGACGATGCGGACGACGCGGTCGGGATAGTTTTCGGCAGTCACCTGAACGGTCAGCACGAGCAGTGACACGACGGCGATCGAGACGAGACGCGAGATCTGTGACATCAGGTTGCTTTCCACGCTCTCTGGTTGCTCTGGCGACAGCCGAAACTATGTCAATTGCCCCATCGCCTGCCAGCGCCTAAGCCGTGCAGAACGGACGGGACTATCCGCCGGATTTGTCGGGATGAAGGTTGGGGCGCCTTCATGATGAGACGCAAGCACGGGCGCAATAGACAACAGCCCATGTCACCGCCCCTCCATTCGCCACGAAGCTCCCTCTCCCTTGACAGCACTCTACCTTGACAGCCCTTGGGCATCGCGACAGCGTGGAAACATCGGCGAGGGAGAAACTGATGAGCAAGCTGCACCTGACATTTGCCTGCGGACCGTACGACCGGACGCTCGCGCTGCGCGACGGCTCGATCCAGCCCGAAGGCATCGACTTGAACTATATCGCCTCGCAACCACCCGACATCTTCTGGCGCATGCTACAATTCAACGAATTCCAAGTCTCGGAAATGTCGCTCTCGAACCACGCGACGCTGGTGAGCACCGGCGACGCGCCGTTCACCGCCATCCCGGTGTTTCCATCGCGCGTCTTCCGTCACGGCTACTTCTTCATCAACACGGACAAGGGGATCAAGACGCCGGCTGACCTCAAGGGCAAGCGTGGCGGCGTGCCCGAATACACCATGACCGCGGCGGTCTACATGCGCGGCCTCCTGCAGCACGAATACGGCGTCAAGCCGAGCGACATCGAATGGGTGCAGGGGCGCGCCGACCGCCTCAACCGCAAGCTGCCACCGGATATTCGCTTGACGCAGGCGCCCGCAGGCGCCGAACTCGGCGATCTGCTCGAGCGCGGCGAGATCGATTTCATGATGACGGCGAACAATCCGCTCGCGTTCCGCCGCGGCTCGCCCAAGGTCCGCCGGCTGTTTCCGAACTATGCCGAGGTGGAGAAGGACTATTATCGGCGCACCAAGATCTATCCGATCATGCACACCGTGGTGGTCCGCCGGGACGTCCATGAGGCCAACCCATGGGTGGCGCTGAGCATGTACAAGGCGCTCTGTCGCGCCAAGGAGCACGCCTATCACCTCTTGGCCGACATGGGCTCGCCCAAGGTGTCGTCCGCATGGCTGCAGCCGCTGATCGAGGAGGAAAAGGAGATCATCGGGCAGGATTGGTACCCCTACGGCATCGAGGCGAACCGGCCATCGATCGAGGCGCTGCTCCAGTATACGCACGAGCACGGCCTGACGGACCGCCGCGTCAAGCTGGAGGAGCTGTTCGCGCCGAGCACGCTGCGCGACATCCCGCTGAGCGAGGGCCAGCACGTTTAGAGAATGATCATGCGGCCGGATAAGACTAAGGCGAAACCGGGATGCAAGCCCGATTTCGCTCCAGGCCGCATAACAAGGATTGAGGAGGGAGCGCCGATGACCATACCGCAGCTGATGCCCTGGATCGGAGGGCCAGCCAAGTTCGACGCCGGGCTGTCGCCGCTCGTCTGTCCTACCGACGACAGCGTCGCCTCGCACATGATCGAATCCGACGCCAAGGTTGTCGATGCCGCGGTCAAGCACTCCCATGCGGCGTTTCTCCAGCATCAGGACGCGACCGCGGCCAAGCGGGTCGAGTGGCTGCTCGCCGCGGCTGATGCCATCGACAAGATCGAAGGCGAGATCGTGCGCTCGCTCATCCGCTACATCGGCAAGCCGCGGCGCGCCGCGACCTTCGAGGCCAAGCGCGTGGGCGTGTTCATGCGCGCGTGCGCTGCGCAGGTGCCGCACCTCATGGGCGAGGTGCTGCCGCTCGACGTGACCGCGGCGGGCGCCGGCCGCTTCGGCTTCACCACGCGCATACCTTATGGCGTGGTGGCCGCGGTGACGCCGTTCAATGGGCCGGCCAATCTGCTCATTCAGAAGGTGGCGCCGGCGCTGGCAGTCGGCAACGCCGTCGTGGTCAAGCCGTCGCCGCCCGGCACCGAGGTCGCGCTGCTGATGGCGGAGGCGGTGAAGAAGGCCGGCGTCCCCGACGGGCTCTTCAACGTCGTCCCCGGCGGCCGCGACACCGCCAAGCTCCTTGCCGCCCATCCGCTGGTAGCCGCCGTCACCGTCACCGGCAGCACCGCCGCCGGCAACGAGCTTGCCCGCGCCGCCGGCGCGAAGAAATTCGTCGGCGAGCTCGGCTCCAATGCGGCCAACATCGTGTGCGCCGACGCCGACCTCAACGACGCCGCCACCCGCATCGCCGGTGCCGGCTTCGAAGCAAGCGGACAGCAATGCATCTCGGCGCAGCGCGTGATCGTCGAGCAGCCGGTGTTCGACCGCTTTCTCGAGCTGTTCGTTGCCGCCGCGAAGAAGCTCAAGGTGGGCGACCCCGAGGATTCCGCGATCGATGTCGGACCGATGGTGAGCAGCGGTGCCGCCGATCGCGTGGAAAGCATGATCGCGGACGCCGTTGCCAAGGGCGCCAGGCTCGTGCTCAAGCCGGAGCGCCGGGGCGCCATTCTCGGACCTGCGATCGTGGCGCACGCACCGCCCGAGGCACGGCTCATGCAGGAGGAGGCATTTGGGCCGGTGGTGGTCGTGCAGGAGGTCGCCGATGTCGACGCGGCGCTCGCGCTCGCGAACTCGTCCGAGTTCGGCCTGCAGGGCGCCTGCTTCACCGCCAGCCTGGAGACCGCATTCAAGGTCTCGCGCAAGCTCCGGGTCGGCTCGCTCTGGATCAACGACGCCAGCCGCTTCCGGCTCGACACCTATCCATTCGGCGGCGTCGGCGCCAGCGGCTTCGGCCGCGAAGGCGTGCGCTACGCCATGGAGGAACTGTCGCAATGGAAGTTCACGGGCATGCGGCTCAATCCGCAATGAACCTCCGATGCGCACGCGGCGAGATCGTGAGATCGTCACTGCGAGGCCTTTGATATGACGGCGGTCGGCCTCATCGGTTGCGGCGGGATCGCGCAGGACGTGTTGGCGGCGTTGCGTGCCAGCCCGGCGAACGGCGTGTCGATCATCGGCGCGCTCGCACGGCCCGGCCGCGGCGAGGCGGCGCGGGCCAAGCTTTGCGAGATCGACGTCGTCGAAGCGCTCGACGATCTGCTCGCGCGCGGCCCGGCGCTGGTGGCGGAAGTGGCGGGCCAGTCCGCGGTGGCCGAGCATGGCGACGTGGTCTTGCGCAGCGGGGTCGATTGCCTGGTGATCTCGGTCGGCGCGCTCGCCGATCCAGCGCTGCTCGCGCGTCTCCAATCCGCCGCGCAAAACGGCAACAGCCGCATTCTGTTGCCTGCAGGTGCCATCGGCGGCATCGACGCCATCGCGGCCATGCGGGTCGCCGGCTTGACCTCGGTGCGTTACCGCTCGCGCAAGCCGCCGGCAGCCTGGCGCGGCTCGCCGGCCGAAGACTTGGTCGATCTCGACCAGCTCACCCGGCGGACGGTCCTCTACAAGGGCACCGCGGGCGAAGCCGCATTGCTCTATCCGCAGAACGCCAACGTCGCCGCCGCAGTGGCACTGGCTGGATTGGGATTCGACGCCACCGAGGTGGAGCTCGTGGCCGATCCCGACGCGCCCGGCAATATCCACGAGATCGAGGCCGAGGGCGTGGCCGGACGGTTTGCCATCCAGCTGCAGGGCAAGGCCTCGCGCACGAATCCCAAGACCTCCGCCTTGGCGGCGCTCAGCGTCGCCCGCGCGCTGCTCAACCGGCATGCGACCATCGTGATATGAGCCGGATTTTGCCCACACGGAGATTACCGAGCAGCGCGCTTTTGCCCATCCTACAGGTTAGGTGATGGGCATGGACCAAAAGCGCACGCGCAATGCCTTTGTCGGCAGCCCGGTCGAACGCATCGAGGACTTCCGCTTCCTCCGCGGCCGCGGCGAATTCGTCGATGATCTCGCACGCGATAATCTTCTGCACGCCGTGATCCTGCGCAGCTCCGTCGCGCACGGGCACATCCGCCGGGTCGATACCGGCGCCGCACGCGCGGGGCCCGGCGTATACGCCGTCATCACGGCGGCCGACATTGGCGCGGAGATCCCGAGGATTCCGTTGCGGCAGGAATCCTC
>Ga0208989_10000237_pt1 | contig 14445 bp, 12 predicted proteins | sample MedBloCAOM3_M1_FD_187852 | JGI IMG/M metagenome (GOLD analysis project Ga0208989, IMG submission 187852) | Forest soil microbial communities from El Dorado National Forest, California, USA - Mediterranean Blodgett CA OM3_M1 (SPAdes) (version 2) | ecosystem: Environmental > Terrestrial > Soil >...
TCAAGCAGGCGCTGGAAGACCTCAAGTATGAGTACATGCGGCGGATGAACGATCCGCAGCCGGTCGTCGAGGTGCCCTCCGCCGAGGCGCCGGTGCATCAGGTGGTGCTCAAGGGCGATGATATCGACCTGACCAAGCTGCCGTTCCATCTCCAGCACGAGCTCGACGGCGCGCCCTATATCTCGTCGGGCATCGACTACAGCGTAGACCCCGCCACCGGCCGGACCAATGTCGGCTGCCGCCGCTTGATGTTCCGCGACCGCCGCACAATGCGCGCGAACCTCTCGCAGCCGTCCGATCTCAAGAACTGCTACATCGCCTGCGTCGAGCGCGGGCAGACATTGCCGGCGAGCTTCGCCATCGGCTCGCATCCGTTGGATTATCTGGCCGCCGGGCTGCGGCTCCCGACCGACGAGTTCGCCCTGGTGGCGACCTTGCGCGGCGAACCGGTCCCGATGGTGCGCGGGCTCACCAACGGGGTGCTGGCGCCGGCCGACGCGGAGATGATCATCGAAGGCTATTTCGACGCCCTCGGCTATCGCGAGCAGGAAGGCCCTTACGGCGAATTCTACGGCTTCTACGGGCCCGTCCACATGGACCCGGTCTTTCACGTCACCGCCATCACCATGCGCAAGGACGTCCTGCACCAGACGGTCTTCCACAGCGGCGGCCACCTGGGCTGGACCGAGTCGGGCAATCTCGGCGGGCTCAATGCCGAGCTGCAGATTTGGAAGGTCTTGCGCGCCACCGGCATCGAGCCCGCCGCACTGTTGGGCGTGCCGGCATCGAACGGACGGCAACACGTGCGCGTCGCACTGCGCCGGGGGCAGCCCGGCCAGGCGCGACACGCGATCTCGGCACTCCATGCCATCCCCAGGGTAAAGCACGTCTTCATCGTGGACGATGACGTCGACGTTTTTTCCGAGGAGCAGATGGAGTGGGCCATGGCGACCCGCTTCCGAGCGGCGACCGATATCGTGATCGCGACCGGCTATCCCGGCTTCTACATGGACCCGACCCGGGACGAGAACGGACTGGTCAACAAGGCAGGCTTCGATCTGACCGCCCCTTACGGCATTCCCGATACGATCGAAACCCGGCGGCCGCGGGCGCCGCGTTTCAAGGCGCAAAGGCGCCACGACAATGCGAGCGAGGCGCTGAAATCCGGGCCGATGTTCTTCTATCAGATCATGGAGGCGCTCGGCAGCACGGACGGGCGCGAAGTCGCCCTCGAGCTCAACGCCCTGCATGAGCAAGGCATGGTGACGCGGCTGCGCGACGGCGAATGGGCGCTCAAGGATAAGCAAGTGTAGGGTGGGCGCCCCGGATTTCGCTGCGCTCCAGCCGGGATAGTGAGCAAGAGATGTCCAATCCGTGGCCTGCCCTGGTGCTCCTTGCATTCGCGCTGCTGCCGCTCGCGGCTACGGCGCAGGACCTGCCGTTGCGGCCGATGCGCATCATCGTGCCCAATCCTCCCGGCGGAGCGGGCGACATCAGCGCCCGGCTGGTCGGGCGGAAATTGAGCGAAAGCCTGCGCCAGCCCGTTGTCGTTGAAAACCAAGCGGGTGCGTCGGGCTCAATCGGCATGAACATGCTTAAGCGCTCCGCGCCCGATGGCACCACCATCGGCGTCGTCATCTCGCTCGCGCAAACCATCGATCTCATCCAGAACAAGAAGGCGTCGTTCGACATCGTCAAGGATTTCACCCCGATCACGGCGATCGCCAACAACCCGGCGGGCCTGGTGGTCAATTCTCGGATCGCGGCGGCTTCGCTCACCGCGTTCATCGATCTGGTGCGCGAGCGAGCGGGCGAAATATCCTATGCCAGCGCCGGCATCGGCACCGCGCATCATCTCTATGGGCAGGTCCTCAACAAGACGGCCGGCATCGAGATGCTGTACGTTCCTTACAAGGGCGTTACGCCGGCGCTCAACGACCTGCTCGGCGGCCACGTGCCCGCCGCGATCGTCAGCTTGGCGGCGGCATTGCCGCATATCCAAAGCGGACAGCTCCGCCTTTTGACCGTCTTCGACACCAAGCGCTATTCCAAGCTTCCGAACGTGCCGATCATCTCCGAGGAGGTGCCGAGCTTCGAGCCCGGACGCGCCTGGGTCGGCTTTCTGGCGCCGCGCGACCTGCCGGCCGCGGTCGCCGCACGCCTGCATCGTGAGATCGTGCGCATCCTCAATTTGGCGGACGTGCAGCAAGTGCTCGGCGACAATGGGCTCGAGTTGATCGCGAACACGCCATCCGACTTCGCCCAGATGATCGAACAGGACGCCAGCATCTGGAACGCAGCGGCCATCAGCGCGGGCCTGGTCTCGCGATAGGAGAACGATGGCGCCGCGAATTCGGTGGGCTCCTCTCCCCACAGCCGCTTGTCGAAGCGCCGCGTTGGGCACGCCGGTGCATTTAGCTCACGCCCGACAATCACTTCGGCTCATACAAGGGTATGCGTACTTCGCGCTCAGGGAGCGGTCCTTTAATAGGAATGCTACTTGGAAGCATCGCATCGTCCATCGCTTCAGGTAAATCCGCCAACCCAAGTGCAATGACAAATCGCGGGAAGTCTGTTTCAGCATAATCGACTGGCTTTGCTACGGTCTCCGGACGAATTCCGCTAAGGCCATCGAGTGCAGCGCCTCCAGTCTTCCGGATCGCAGTTCTATACCAGGATGATGTCGCGCCACCTCCTGCCAGAAACAATCGAAGCTCAGTCTTAGCCCTGCTTGCGTCAGCTTCCGCATAGAACGTTTGGCCATGCTGTTTGAGCCTCGCGTCGTTCACAAAACTGCGGACAAAGTTTTGCACGTTCGACCTGGCCTGGTGACGCTCGCCAATTCCGATCGGCCCCACTTTTGGTATTTTAATGCCTCTTAACTGGTCCAATTCAATAATCTGTTTTTCCATTTCATCCGACAGCGCCGCCGTCAATTCGGGAAATACACTGACCGGCGATTTGTCGATATCGATCTCCTTCAATGTGCTCGAGTAGGAATTTACTAGGGTCTCGATATCGAATGGTTCAAACGGTCGTCTATTCGGTATTCGACGCATGTCTCAAATAATTGATACTTCGAGACAACTCCTTATCACATGTCGGCATCGTTCTCTCCACCTGAGGGACCGCGGGCGCGAGGTGCCCACCGAAATCGCGGTGCGTTCGGCGGATCACTCGACGCCGCTCCCTTCACCGCATGCCGGCGGCGATGAACTTCTCCAGGCTCATCGGGTCGCCTTTCCGTGCCGGCTCGCGCAGCTTGACGCCGGCAAAGCGGCTCGCCTCGGCGAACCATTGCTGGCGGGCCGGCAGCTGCCAGCGCCGTTTCATCGACTGGCTCGCATCCCAGCGCATCGGCTCGTTCTCGATATCCATCACCTGGTAGTGGGTATTGAACAGCTCGATGCGGTGGCCGTCGGGGTCCCGCATGTAGACGAACAGCGCGTGGCCGGGCCCGTGGCGGCCCGGGCCGTACTCGATATTCGCGGCGAAGCCCATATTGGCGGCGAGATCGCACACATAGAAGAAGTGGTAGGACTCCGGGATCCCGAACGCGGCGTGATGGAGGCGCGGTCCCGTTCCGGGGGCGAAGACGATGTCGTGCGGGTTGCCTTTGCGCTGCAGGAACACGAACAGCAGGTCCTCGGAGCCGTCGGGCGAGATGTATTCCGACAGCCGGAAGCCCATGCTCATCCAGAACTCGCAGGCCTTCTGCACGTCCGGCACCAGCAGCTGGAAATGATCTAGCCGTTGCGGCACCGCACCGCGGTGGTGCTCGAACGCGACCACAAGACGCGGCTTCAAGTCCATGGTGGCGCAGAACTCGATCGGGGCGCCGCTCGGATCGCAGACATGCAGCGTGCGACCCTGATACGGGACCTCGACCCATTGCGCGGGCAGACCCGCCTTCTCAAAAAACGCCTTGGCCTTCTCCAAGTCCTCCTCGGTGAAGACGCGCATGCCGACGCGCTCGGCCTGCGGCTCGCCGCGGGCACGCTTGAGAACGAGGCTGTGGTGACAGGCCTCGGCGACGCCGCGCAGATAGAGCGTGTCCTTGTCTTCATCGCTGACGATGAAGCCGAGCAGGTCGACGTAGAAGTTTCGACTCACCGCCAGGTCCTTCACGGTGAGCACCGAATGGCTGGCGCGCGTGACATTGAATGGCGGGTTGTAGACGGGTTTGGGGATGCTCATGGCGCGCTCCAGCGGTGATGTTGATAGGCTGCAGGAGCGCATCCCGATCGGGCTCGATCGCGATGCGCTCGGACTATTGATTTACGCACGTCCTATGGGGAAAGCCGGTCTCACTCTGCAGTGACCTGCGCCGGGCGCGCGGCACGCTGCCTCCAGTTGAGGCATTCGCGGCTCACCGGGGTTTGACAGCAGTCGCCGACTGGGTGGACGCGCCGAGCGAAAGGGCCGGCTTGGCAACGGTGGCGGCACGGGCACGATCCAGCTGGCGCGGCCTTCGCACCGCGCAGAAGCTTTCGACCGCGTCGGTGACCGCGGCGCTGATGGCGGATTGGCGCTCGGGAGAGCTCATCAGCAACTCCTCGTCGCGGTTGATGATCGAGCCCGCTTCGAGCAGCACCGCGGGCATCTGCGTGTTCTTCAACACGATCAGCTGATCGTACCGGTAGACGCCGGTCCTGACATCCACCAGCAGTCTTTGCCGGTGGCCCATGAACTTTTCGATGTAATGCGCGGTGTATTGCAAGTCGCGGGCCTTCAACTGCTCGCCCATTAGTTGGCCGAACAGGAGGCTGCCGCCGACGTCGGCATTGTCGTTGGAGATGAAGATGGAATGACCTTTGAACCGGTCGCTGAAATAGTGCTCCGCGCCCTCGTATTGCCAGCGCTGCAGGAACGAGTCCGGCACCGAATCGTGGTGGATCGACAGAAACAGATCGGGCGACAAGGCGTTGGCGCGTGCCACGCGCTCGGCCAGGCCCTTCCGCGTCGGCCCGTCGGTGACCAGCAGGACCGTCCTGCCAAAGCCGGCCCGGACGAGGTCCTGCTCGATGCGTCGCGCGAGCCGGAGGTTGAAGTCATATTCTCCCACGCCGCGGGCGCTCATCGCCCCCGGCGACTGGGCGGTGTGCCCCACATCCACGGCGACCCGAAACACCGCGCGATCGCAGAGCGGGTTCGGCAGCTTCTTCGCGGGACCACCGATAGGCCCAGCCCACGCGGAATGCCCTCCGCCCTGCCACGCCACCAGGACGGCGGCGACGGTTAAGACCGCTCCGACCTGGCGGAGGAAGGCCATGAAAAACCCCGATGATCCCTCGGCCGATAGCGCGTCCTAATAGGACTTCGGCAACCCCAGGACCTTCTCTGCAATGAAATTAAGGATCATATGTGGCGTAACCGGCGCAATTCGGGGAATCATGACCTCGCGCAGATAGCGCTCGACATGAAATTCCCTCGAATAGCCCATGCCGCCGTGGGTCATGACCGCGGTCTCGCAGGCGTGAAATGCCGCCTCTCCCGCCAGATACTTGGCGGCATTGGCCTCCGCGCCGCATTCCACCTTGCCATCGTAAAGGCTCGCCGCCTTCATCACCATGAGATTGGCCGCTTCCAGATTCATCCAGCATTGCGCCAGCGGATGGGCGATGCCCTGATTCTGGCCGATGGGGCGCCCGAACACCACACGCTCGCGGGCGTAGCCGGCGGCTCTTTGCAACGCCGCGCGGCCGATGCCGACCGCTTCCGCGGCGATCAGGATGCGTTCCGGATTCATGCCATGGAGAATGCAGCGAAAGCCCTCCCCCTCGGCGCCGATGCGATCGGCGGCAGGCACCACCATGCCGTCGAAGAACATTTCATTTGAGTCGACGGCGTGGCGGCCCATCTTGTCGATCGCGCGGATCGCGACATGGCTGCGATCGAGATCGGTGTAGAACAGGCTCAGCCCGTGGGTCTTGCGCGTGACCTGGTCGAGCGGGGTGGTGCGGGCCAGGATCAGGATCTTGTTGGCGACCTGGGCCGTGGAGATCCAGATCTTCTGCCCCGACAGCACGTAATGATCGCCGCGGCGGTCGGCGCGCACCTTGATGGCGGTTGTGTCCAGCCCGGCGTCGGGTTCGGTCACGGCGAAGCATGCCTTGTCCTTGCCGGCGATCAGCGGCGGCAGCATGCGGCGTTTCTGCTCCTCGGTTCCGAATACGACCACCGGCTGGAGACCGAAGATATTGATGTGGACCGCCGACGCTCCGCTCATGGCCGCGCCGGATTCGGCGACGGCCTGCATCATCAGCACCGCCTCGGTGATGCCGAGGCCGGCGCCGCCGTGCTCTTCCGGCATCGCAATGCCGAGCCAGCCGGCCGCGGCCAGGGCGGCATGAAGCTCGTGCGGAAAGTCGCCGGTGCGATCCTTCTCCAGCCAGTAGGCGTCGTCGAATTGGACGCAGAGCTTGCGGACCTCATCACGGATCTGCTGCTGCTCCGGGCTCAACGAGAAATCCATGGTCCTGTCCTGTCGATTCCGACCCCGCGATTGTAACGGATTCGGCGCGCACGATTTCGTTTTCTTGCCCGCGCCGGACGGCTCGCGTTGAACTCGCCGCGCGGGCATGACAGACGTAGCCGGCCCTGGGCAAGCACGGGCTCGACAGATGGACCTGATCCATGGACCTAGGACTGACTGACCGCCGCGCCCTGATCACCGGAGGATCGCAAGGCGTCGGCAAGGCGATCGCGCGAGGCTTTCTCGCCGAGGGCGCAAAGGTCGTCATAGTCTCGCGCGATCAAGCCAGGTTGCACACAGCGCTGGCCGAGCTCGCGGCCCTCGGACCGGTGGAAGGAAGAACCATCGATCTCTCTCAGCGCGGCGCGCCCGAAGCCGTTGCCGACGAATTCAGGGATGCCGATGTGCTGGTGAACAATGCCGGCGCGATTCCGACCGGCGACATCTTCAGCGTGGACGAGGCGCGCTGGCGGGAAGCCTGGGATCTCAAAGTGTTCGGCTATATCAATCTGATGCGCGCGATGTACCCGCACATGCGCGGCAAACCGCCGAAAGTCATCGTCAACGTGCTCGGCCTCGGCGGCGAGAAACCGCAATGGCGCTACGTCTGCGGCAATGCCGCCAACGTCGCGCTGATGGGAGTCACCAAGTCGCTGGGCGGCAGAAGCATCGACGACGGCATCCGAGTCGTCGGCGTCAATCCGGGCGGCGTGGAGACCGAGCGTATGATCATGATCCAGCGCACGCGCGCGCAGCGAGAGTTCGGCGATCCCGAACGATGGCGGGACTATTTCAAGGACAAACCGCTCAACCGCGCAGCCACGCCCGAGGAAGTCGCGAACGTGGTGCTCTTCCTCGCCTCTGACCGCGCCAGTTGGATCAGCGGCGCGGTGGTGCCCGTGGACGGCGGCTTTCTCCATCGGGAGAGCTGGTTTTAGGCCGAACCTCGCTGAAGCGGAACCCGAGCAAGGCAGCACCGGTGCGTCGAGCCCAACGCGACACGCGCTAATCGCCCGCCTGCTCAAAACCAGGCGACACGACTTCCTCGATCGCCGCGGCGATAGAGAGCAAGCGGCGATCGGCACCGTGCTCGCCGACCAGCATGAGCCCGACCGGGGCCTCGCCGGCGCGGTGACACGGAATCGAGATCGAGCACCGATCGAGGAAATTTGCGACCGACGGGTTGCGCAGCACGAGAAAGTTGACTTGGCGGTAGGCGTCGTCGGCCACGAGGTCGGTGAGCGGCGCGGCCGTCACCGGCACGGTGGGCATTGCCAGAGCGTCATAGGGGGCGGTGACCGCGGCAAGGCGACGGATGAAATCCGCCCGCGCGCTGACGAGATCGATGTAGTCGGCGGCGTCCTGTTCCTGTCCGCGCAGGAGACGGGTGAGCACGCGTGGATCGTACATCTTTTCGGCCTTGGCGATCAGCGCGCGATGGATGGCGTACGATTGAGCCGCGGCCAACCCGCCCTTGGCATTGATCTGCGCCAACTCCGCCAGTTCGCGCAACGGGATATCGACGATGCGCGCGCCGGCCTTGCGCAGCGCGGTCAAGGCGGCATCGAACGCCCGCGCCACCGCAGGCTCGACGCCGTCGAGCACCATGGTCTGCGGCACCGCCATTCGCAGTCCTTCGAGCGGAAAGGCCGGAAGGTCGGCCGCCGGTTCGCCCGCGAGAACGGCATCGAGCACGGCGCAGCAAGCGACGGTCGCCGCCAGCGGGCCGACCGAGTCGAGCGAGGTCGAGAGCGGAAACGCGCCAACGGTCGGAACGCGGTGCGCGGTCGGCTTGAATCCGACGATGCCGCACAACGCCGCCGGGATGCGGCAGGAGCCGCCAGTGTCGGTGCCGAGCGCGCCGAATGCCATGCCGTCGGTCACCGACACCGCGGCGCCCGAAGACGAGCCGCCCGGGATGCGTGCCGCCGCGCGGTCATAGGGATTGAGCGGCGTGCCGTAATGCGGATTGATCCCGAGCCCCGAGAAGGCGAACTCGGTCATATTGGTGCGCCCGATTGGAATGAACCCCGCCGCGCGCAGCCGCGCCACGCCGGGCGCATCGTGCACGGCCGGAGCCGTATCGCGCAGCACGACCGAGCCGGCCGTCGTCACCTCGCCGGCAACGTCGAACAGATCCTTGATCGAGACTGGAATTCCGGCGAACCGGGAGGGCGCCGCGCCGTTCGCGCGAAGATGATCGTAATAGTCCGCCGCCGCCAGCGCACCCGCCGCATCGACCTTGAGAAACGCGCGCCGACCTTCTCCTGACGGATGGTCGATCCGGGACAGGCATTGCTCCACCAGCCTGCGGCTTGTGCCGCCGCGGGAGAATTCGGTCTTGAGCCGGGCTAGTGACGGCATGGCTATGGCGGGTCCCGTTGAAATCGCATCAGCGCAAGCGACAACTCGGTCTGCACGCGCCCAGAGCGATGGATTCGGCCCGCATTTCGTGGAGTTGAAATGGCGATGTCAATGACATATCAAAGCGTGCGAGAGCCTATTCAGCCTCGGCTGTGTCGCCGTTCTCGCAGAGCTCTCAGCAATCCCATGTCTGGGTCCAACATCGGACGTGTCGTGTCGCCGCGCATTCTCTCTCTCACGTTGCAGGCCAGGTCGAGCACACGGCCCAGCGAGGTCGCGATCGAACAAGCGGTGGTCGCGGGCTGGACTGGACGCGATCCGGCGGCGGTCGAAAAGCACATCAAGGAATTGGAGGCGCTGGGCGTGAAGCGTCCTGCGACCACGCCGATCTTCTATCGCGTGGCGGCCGCGCGGGTCACCACCGATGACATGATCGAGGCCACCGGCGAGGGCTCCGGCGGCGAGGTCGAATTCGTGCTGCTGCAGCACGCAGGTAAGCTCTGGGTCGGTACCGGCTCCGATCACACCGATCGCGAGGTGGAAAAATACGGCGTGACGGTCTCCAAGCAGATGTGCGAGAAGCCGATCGCTCCGGTGTTCTGGGCCTATGATGACGTCGCGCCACACTGGGATCGGCTGATCCTCCGCGCGCATGTCGTCGAAGGTGGTAAACGCGCGCTCTACCAGGAGGGGCCCGTCGCCGCCATGATGGATCCCAGCGCTCTGATCGCCCGCCATATCGGGAATGGCGGCGGGCTGCCCGAAGGCACGCTCATGTTCTGCGGCACCCTCGCCGCCCATGGCGGCGTGCGGCCGACGCGCGAGTTCGCCTTTGAAATCGAAGACCCGGTGCTCGGCCGCAAGATCGTGCACGCCTATCGGGTGCAAACACTTCCCATCTTGGGATGACGACGAAACGACTGCCGGAGCAGAACCCATGCCGATGAACAAGCCCCACCTCGAGTTTACCCGCGTGGACATGAACAGCGGCTGGGCCACGCCGCCCGGCTATCCGGCGGGCATCAAGCAAAAGATCCTGGCGAGCGATCTCGATGAGAGCCGCAAGATGGGAAGCCGCACGCGGCTGCTGCGCTTCGATCCTGGCGTCTATACGACGGCACCGTTCGTGCACGATCACTGGGAAGAGGTGTATCTGATTTCGGGCGATCTCATCGTCGGCAACGACACCGAGGGCAAGGGCGGCGAACCCTTCGATGCTCCGACCTATGCCTGCCGACCGCCGGGCGTCCATCACGGGCCGTTCAAATCGGACCGCGGCTGCATGCTGTACGAGATCCACTACTACGACGAGAGCAACAAGTAACGCTGGCCTTTTCGAACCTTGGGAGTGCCTGCCATGCTGGCGCCGGACGAGAAGCTGAAGCTTTCCACCAAGCCATATCTTTCGGCGACGCCAGGCTTTGCGAGCGGCGCCGACACGCCGCGCGATTTCCTCGAGCGTTGCCTCGCCGATCTCGCGGCGCTCGAGCCCAAGATCGGGGCCTTCGTCAATCTCAACCTCGCCAGCGCGCGCGCGGCCGCCGACCGGGCCACCGCCCGCTGGCGCGAGGGTCGGCCGTTGTCCAAGATCGACGGGATGCCGGTCGGCATCAAGGACATCATCGAGACCGCCGACATGCCGACCGAGAACGGCTCGCCGCTGTTCGCGGGCTTCCGTTCCGAGCGCGATGCCGCGAGCGTCGCCGCGCTGCGCGAAGCTGGCGCGGTGGTCGTCGGAAAGACCGTCACCACCGAATTCGCCGCCAGCGAGCCGCGCGGCACGCGCAACCCGCATGACCTGCGCCGCACGCCCGGCGGCTCGAGCAGCGGGTCGGCCGCCGGCGTCGCGGCCGGAATGATGAGCGCAGCGCTCGGCACGCAGGTGATCGGCTCGACCATCCGGCCTGCCAGCTACTGCGGCTGCGTCGGGTTCAAGGTGACGGTCGGCGCGCTCAATCGTGGCGGCAGCTACGACGGATTGAGCCAGAGTTCATCCGGCGTGTTGGCGGCCACGTTGGAAGACGCCTGGCAGGTCGCCTACGAAATCGCGGTGCGCGCCGGCGGTGATCCGGGATATCCTGGTCTGTTCGGCCCCGCCAGCGCGCCGGCGCCGAAAAAGCCGCGCCGCGTAGCGTTCCTCGAGACCCCGGGCTGGGCTGCTGCTTCAGCGGACGCCAAGCAGGCGATGGCCGATGCGCTGGCGCGGCTCAAGGCCGCCGGGATCGACGTGTTGACCCCGCAGTCCCATCCCAGGGTCGCCGCCGTCGAGGCCGCGATCGCGCAAGCGCGCCCGCTCTCGATGCGGATCAACGGCTGGGAATCGCGCTGGCCCCTCAACACCTATCGCGACCGGGATGCGAGCAAGCTCAGCAGCGTCATGCTCACGCGGCTCGCCGAGGCCGAGGCCATGAGCCTCGACGAGTACCGTACCGATCTTGCGCAACGCGACAAGACCCGCACGCTCCATGCCGAGCTGGCGGCGGAGTGCGATGTCTGCGTGAGCCTCTCGGCGCCCGCGGCAGCGCCCATGGGTCTCGAATCGACGGGCGATCCCAACTGCACGGTCCACGTCTCCTTTCTCGGAATTCCCGCTGTATCGCTGCCGGTGCTGGCCGACGAAGGATTGCCGCTTGGGTTGCAGGTCACCGGATTCATCGATGGCGATGCGGAGACATTCGCCGCCGCCGCCGCGATCCAGACTTTGTTCCGGTAACGGGCGACGAACGTGCGGGTTTGGCGGAGGCGCCGATGGACGATCGAGCTGCGGCCGCCGCGCTGAGCGCGCTCGAACGCTACCGCGACGGACCGCCGAAACATCCACGCAGCTATCCGGACCTGCACGAGCACGTGCTCGCGCTTGCGCGCGAAGGACTGCTCGTCGTTGTCGACGAGCCGATCAACAAAGACACCGAGATGCACCCTCTGGTGCGCTGGCAATATCGCGGTGGCATTCCCGAGCCCGATCGCAAGGCGTTTCTGTTCACGCAGCCGAGCGACTCCAAAGGCCGTCGCTTCGATATAGCGGTGCTGGTCGCCGGCCTGGCGGCGAACCGCGATGTCTATCGCATCGGCTTCGGCAAGCCGCTCGACCAGATCGGTCCGACCTGGGTCAAGGCGATCGCAGATCCGGTACCCCCGCGAGAGGTCACCGACGCGCCGTGCCAGGAGGTGGTGATCACCGGCGACGATCTTGATCGGGACGGCAATGCGCTCGACGGACTGCCGGTGCCGATCTCGACGCCGGGATGGGACAACGCACCGTATCTCTCCGCCGGTCACTACATCACCAAGGATCCCGAGACCGGCATCCAGAACGTCGGCAACTACCGCGGACAGATCAAGGCGCCGCGTCGGCTCGGCATGAATCCGTCAGTCGAGCTGCGCGCCGGAATTTACGCCCATTGGCAGAAATGCAAGGCGCGCGGCGAGCCCCTGCCATGCGCGGTCGTGGTCGGCTGCCCGCCGGTGGTGTCCTACGCATCGGTACAGAAGCTGCCGGAGAACCTCGACGAGCTCGCGGTCGCGGGCGGGCTCGCGGGCGGCCCCATCAACGTGACACGCGCCAGGACGGTGGATCTGCTGGTTCCCGCCGAGGCGGAGATCGTCATCGAGGGCCTGATCAACACCGAGCTGCTGGAGCCCGAGGCGCCATTCGGCGAATCGCACGGCTACGTGAACCTGCAGGAATACAATGCGTTCATGGAGGTGACCGCGATCACCCGGCGCCGCCGTCCGATTCTGACCTCTTTCATCAGCCAGGTGACGCCGAGCGAATCGAGCGTCATCCGCCGCGTCGCGATGGAGCCGGTCTATCTCCACCACCTGCGCACGGTACTCGGTATCAAGGGCGTGAAGCGGGTCGCGATGCACGAGCCGCTCACCAGCCTTTATGCGGTGATCGCCATCCAGTGCGCGCGCGGCACGCCGGAGAGCGAAGTCTGGCGCGCACTCTACGCGGCGTCATCATTGCACCGCTTCGCCGGCAAATGGATCGTCGCCATCGACGAGGACATCGAGCCAGACAATGCCGACGCCTTGTTCTGGGCGATGTCATACCGTTGCCAGCCGCAGCACGACCTCAAGGTCGTTCCACACAAGGACCCCGGGCACGGCCCGCGCGGCCCGCGCGACGGCGGCGAGAGCGCGGCCGTGCTCATCAATGCCACGCTCAAGGGCACCTATTCGCCGGTCGCACTGCCGAAGCGCGAGTTCATGGAGCAGGCCAAGGCGATCTGGGAGCGGCTCGGGCTGCCGCCGCTGACCCCGCAGTCGCCATGGCACGGCTACGACCTCGGCCATTGGCCGCCGGAGCTCGAGCGTCAGGCCGGGATGGCGGCAAAGAGCGACTACTTCGAACTTGGCAAGAACCTTGCAAATGAACGCCGTAGCGATGTCGCCATGAATACGCCGGTGAAGCGCGACTAGCGGATCGGAACCCACAAGCTACGGAGCACTCGCATGAGCAGTATCTGCCCAATTCTTCGGTGCACCCTGCTAAGCGCGCTCGCGCTGGCCGGGGCGACGTTCGTCGCGCCGGCGTCGGCGCAGCAGCCGAGCGCGCAGCCGGTGCCCTGGCGGCACGGGGTGCTCGAAGCCAAGAGCGACGCCGGCTTCGTTTTCATGCCGAGCAAAGGCGGCTTCGCCGAGAAGCAGGGCCTCAAGGTCGAGATGTTGCAGTTCAAAGGCGACGCGCTGGCGCTCAAGGCGCTGATCGCCGGCGACCTCGATACCTACGAGGGCTCCCCCGGCGGGCCGATGCTGGCCGCATCGAACGGGGCCGACATCAAGCTGCTCGGCTGCTATTGGCCGCTCCTCACCTACGGCATCTTCTCCAAGGCAAACATTGCGAGCGCGCAGGAACTCAAAGGCAAGGTCATGGCGATCTCGTCGCCCGGCGCGCTGCCCGACCTGCTGGCGCGCGCCGTGCTGGAAAAGAACGACATCCCCTCCTCCGAGGTACGGTTTGCCATCATGGGCAGTGACGCCGACCGCTTCAGAGCGGTCATGGCCGGCGTGGTCGACGCCGCCGCAGCCTCGACCGAGTTCGTCCCGATCGCACCATCGAGCGTCAAACTGCTGGTCCACGCCCATGACGCCGTGCCGAACTATGTGCGGCTGTGCCTCTATGCGAGCGGCAAGACGATCACGCAACGACGTGACCAGCTTGTCCGCTTCCTCGCCGCACAGATGGCAGGCGTGCGCCACGCGCTGAACAATCGTGACGACGCGATCAGGCTGGCGAAGGAGATGACCGAGGCGAAGCCCGACGACCCGCGCGCTGGCTACATCTACGACGAGGTCGTGCGCTATTCGGCGATCACGCCTGACATGCCGATCCCCATGGACAAGCTCGCCTGGATGCGCGAACTGCTGACCAAGACCGGCAATCTCACCAAGCCGCTCGACCTCGCCAAGCTGACCGACGACGGCCCGCGCGCCAAGGCGCTGGAGCTGGCCGGGAAGTGAAGCAGCGCATCCGCGTCCCCGGACGCAGCGCAGCGTCCGGGACACTGATCGGAGAATAGAACAATGAAGCTCGCCGTGCCGGACATGATCTCGAACTCCTATTTCCCCGCGATCGCCGCGATCGAGCTCGGCTGCTTCAA
>Ga0208989_10000238_pt1 | contig 14424 bp, 8 predicted proteins | sample MedBloCAOM3_M1_FD_187852 | JGI IMG/M metagenome (GOLD analysis project Ga0208989, IMG submission 187852) | Forest soil microbial communities from El Dorado National Forest, California, USA - Mediterranean Blodgett CA OM3_M1 (SPAdes) (version 2) | ecosystem: Environmental > Terrestrial > Soil >...
TCGTCGAACTTATCGCTCAACGTCCGCCTCAGCGATGCCCGCACTGCCGAAGGTGGATCTGCGCGAAAACGCAGCGTGAATAAATCTGCCAAAGTAGTGTTAGGTCTCGCAAACAAATCGAATAGGGACGTTTGTTCCACAAGCCCGCGTGGCAGAAGCGGAAATCGCATTTTTGTGACTATCGTCACAGTGGGCGTCGCGGCCTCCCGCGACAATAGGACGTGAATGAACTGCAGAGGAGACAGCTCATGTCCCCGGATTTTCGCGCGCATCCCGAGTTTGGCTATTTTTGTCTTTCGCAAAGCTTCCGCCGCAAAGCGCGGAACCTTCTTGCCTCTACGGTTGCCGTCGGGGTGGTTGCCGGCGCGCTCGTACTGTGGGCTCGCGACGATCAGCGTGACGACGCGCTGATGATCGCGCGCGTCAATGAAGTACCAGCTGACGTTGACATGATGTCCAGGGTGGACCAAGCGACGGCCGCCACGACGGCCCAGAGGTCCGGTCCGCCGACAGGTGTCAAGGCCGCCGCGTGCGATGGAGACAACTGGACCTACATTGACGGGAAGTGCGTGATACGCAGGGCGCACAAGCCGGGAAGCCTGGCCTCCGCAACAGACGGCCCGCAGATTGCTGCGGTTCCTGCCAACCCCCGCGCGCTGCCGTTGCCCGTCGCGGCTCTGCCGGCACCCAAACCCGAGGACGCAGCCGTCACGGCAAGGACGGCCGAGCCGGCGGCGGCCGAGCCGATCGGGCCATCAACCCCTGTGCAGAAGGCGGGGCGAAAACCGCCGCGCAGCCAGATCTCTGGCCGGGAGCCGGACAGGCCGAATTTCGGGTCACGCGACGGACGGGCGCGGGAGGACCAACGAAGCGCTCGCACCTACGCGTCGTCCGACGATCGCCCTCGACAGATGCCGGCGCAGAAGTCGGCGATGAGGTGGGCGAGGCAGTTGCAGGAATGTATTGGGGCCGTCCGTTGCCGCGCCGGCGAGCAGCTCCTGCGCGCGTTCTTGTCGGGTGGCATTTGAAGCAGACGGCAGCGTAAGGTTTGGCGGCGCGCAGATCTCGCGTGCAGATCGGTACGCCTCCAGCGCTTCGCTCGCTCCGCTTCGGCGGCCGTTCCCGACCTCGTCAATCCTCCCCGGTTGCCCGGAGATAATCGGCAAGACCGGGACTGATGTTGGGCACAAAAAGCTCCTCGACGCTCATCCGGCGCCGCGAGAGCTTTTGCTCGTCGAGGTAGGTCACGAGAGCATTCAGCGTCGGGAGGCTGCCTTCGATCGAGTAGTCCCAGATCTGGGGCCCGAAGATCCCGCGCGTTGCTTCCACCTCGTGAATCACCCAAGGGAGGCTGACGGTCAGCGCGTCGGTGTCGTACATAGACTGATACGCGAGGTCGCGCGCCCTGCAGAAGGCATGATAGAGGCTTACAGCGAGCCAGGGTTTCTGCTGGTACAGGCTCGTTTTCAGTACGAGCGTATGCATGATCGGGAAGATGCGCGTCTTGTTGTAATACTCGATCTCGACCTCGCGTGAATCCCGGAACAGCCGCCGGATGGTTTTCCCAAGCCCGTGGGGTATCATCACAGACATGAGTGCGTCGATCTCGCCGCGCTCAAGCATGGCCTCTAGCGTCGTGTCGGCTGGAATGGACTCCAGCCTGATGCCGTCGGGTGGCTTGATGGAGCGGATCGGCTTGCCGGTGACCCACACGATGTCCTTCGGCGTTACGCCATACTCGTGGGTGAGAAACCCGCGCACCCAGACTGCCGCGGTCATCTGATAGTCGCCGACACCCACGCGCTTGCCCTTCAGATCTTCGGGCCGCTCGATACGGGAGTCGGCTCGCACGTAGACAGCCGAATGGCGAAAGACCCGGGACGGAAAGACTGGAATCGCGATGAAGCGCGTATCGCCCTCCGAGCGCAGGATCGTATAGGACGAGAGCGACATCTCAGACGCATCGAACTCGCCGTGGTTCAGCATGCGCCAGAAGGTCTCGCCCGGGCGTAGAGGGAGGAATGTCAGTTCTACGCCTTCGGGCTGCACCCTGCCGTCAATGAGCGGTTGGGTGCGATCATAGCGGCCGCAGGCCAGCGTCAGTTCGAGTTTGTGCATGGGTCGGGAACGCTTTCGGCTGACGATTTGAAGGCTATTTATTCTGTGCCACGGCCGCATCCGCGACGACGCGTTACTCCGGAATTGATCCAATCGCGTACGCGCAGCGTCCTGTCCACCTCAATTTTTCACATCCGACGTTCACATCTCCGACCGCGGACGGTCAAAGCCGATGCGCACTCGCGCGTCGATTACGCGACAGAGAGGCCCTCTGGGCCTGAACGACACCGATCGACCGCAAACTCACCAGACAATGCCGATCTGGAGACCGCTCTTGGGTCTAGGCCCGGTCCTTCGGCGCTAGCAAGCCGTGCGACTGCCCCGTCTTCGGGAGCGGAAATGCACGCGGTCGCGTGCACTTGGGATCGTGGTAGGGGTGGGAACGTCAGCCCGGTGACCAGGCTGGCGCAAGCGAGCGGGCGCCAGCGCAACCGACACACCTGCAAGCTTCGACGCAATTCAGCGGATGCCAGGACATTGGCAACATGAGCGACAGGTCGAAGGTCCGCGTCTATAGCTTACGGATATTGCACAAAATGATGAGGCCGCCTCACGGGGCGGCCTCATTGCGGAGCGGAAACGATATGAGCGTTATCGAGGCGCCGCTTGTTCCACAGTATTCATCGCCCATTCCTGCGTGCAGACGTCCTTGAACATGATGACGCCATCCTGAGCATTGTCCTTGATCAGGCAGCTGCGCCCGACGGCCGAGAGCTTGTTGCTGACGTTGGTCGAGTTCATCGCCCACTCCTGCGTGCAAACGTCCTTGAACAGCACGGCGCCGGTATCGAGATATTCCTTGGTGAGGCAAGTCGTGGTCGCAGCAGTGGCCGGGGTAGACACCGGCGCGCTGGTGGTGGCGGCCCCGGCCAGCTGCGCCGGCCGGTAGCTGTTCGCCGGCTTGGCGGCCGCCGTTTCGACATCCTTTGGCTGGGCCCTGACGGCTTTGCTGACGACCGGCTCCGGGCGGTATTTATTTGCCGGCTTGGCGACCTTCTCCTCGATCTTCGGCTTCACGCTCACGATCCGTTGCCGAGGCGCAGCTGGAGTGTAAGCCCTGCTGAAGCTGGCGAAGCCCCCCCGGTGGCAGAACGGGGAAGCGTCGGCATCTGTGGAAGCCGCGAGCGCCAGCGTGGCGATGGCGGCCAAGGTGAGGACAGATGTGCGGTTGGTGAGCATGGGTGCCTCCGTGCTGCTAGTGAATGACGACTGTCCCAACCTTAAGAACGCCTGCCTTTTCCTGGTGTGATGGGGGTCACGAAAATGCGCTTTGCAGCGGTGACGCTATTCCCATGCGTCGCGCGCCGGCCGTAGTGTGTGGCCGTGGCGGTCGCGTAGCTGGCGGAACAATCAACTCTCAAATAAGCTCAAACCCATACGCGCAAAAAGAAAGGACGGCTCGGCATGCAGTGGCCATTGAGCAAGATCGTCATCGGCGCGCTGATTGTCGTGATCGCAGGCGCCGGTGCCATGGGGGCGATGAAATGGCTTTGGCCGGGCGCGGGGGATCGACGACCGAAGCTGGTCGACGTGCCGCCACTCTCGCCGGTCACCCGCAACTCGGTGATCGTGACGCCCGTGGCCATCTCGCTCACTGCGATCCGGGATGCCCTGGAGGCGGCGGCCCCGCGTGATTTCTCCGGCAAGCCCGGCATGCCGATGCCACCGTTTCTTGCCAATGCCGATATCGGTTGGTCGGTTGCACGCGGCCCGTTCGTGGTAGCCGGTCGCCCCGACGGGCTTGCCATCTCCACCACGCTGAACGGATCGTTACGTGCAGCCGGCCAGATGACCAATCCAGGTGGGGGCGCGCAGGATTCCCCTGGTGGTTTCCCACCCCGCGGCTTCCCGGGGCCACCCGGAGGCTTTCCGGGTCCACCAGGCGGCTTCTTCGGTCCCCCCGGCGGCTTCCCCGGTCCGCCCGGAGCCTATCCGGGGCCGCGCGGCAGTCCCGGCGCCGGCCAGGAGCAGGGTGCGCAGGGCCAGACCGAGAGGACGGTCGAGCAGCGCGCCGACATCAGCGGTAACGTGGCGCTGACAGCACGAGCCATGCTGCTGCCAGGGTGGCGATTGGACCCCAATCTCGTGGCGCAGGTCACGATCGCTGACGCCTCGCTCTCGCTCATGGGCATGAAGCTCAGCTTGGCCGACGCGGTGAAGCCGCTGCTCGATCGCACCGTCAACGAGCAGGTGACGGCGCTGCAAAAGCGAATACGCGATGATCCCTTTCTCGAGACCGCGGCACGGCGCGAATGGACCAAGATGTGCCGTTCGATCTCACTCGGCGCGGCTGCGGCCGGCGTACCCGATTTATGGCTGGAACTTCGTCCGACACGGGCCTTCGCCGCACAACCCCGCATCAACGAATCCGCGCTAACGCTGACCATTGGCGTGCAGGCGGAGACGCGGATCGTGCCGAACGAGACCAAGCCCGATTGCCCATTCCCGGCACAATTGGAACTCGTGCCGCAGATCGAAGAGGGCCGTGTCAATGTCGCCGTGCCGATCGATATTCCGTTCACCGAAGTAACCCGGCTGCTCGAAGCGCAACTCCAGGGAAAGACCTTTCCCGAGGACAAAAGCAGCGCGTTTACGGCCACGGTGCGCGGCGTGACTCTGGCGGCATCGGGTGACCGGCTGCTGATCTCGCTGCGCATCAAAGCCAACGAGAACAGGAGCTGGTTTGGCCTCGGCACCGAGGCAACCATCCATGTGTGGGGACGGCCGATGCTCGATCGCGCACGTCAGCAGCTGCGCCTCACTGACGTCGCGCTCGACGTCGAGTCGCACGCTGCATTCGGGCTGCTCGACGCGGCCGCGCGGGCCGCGGTGCCGTATCTGGAAAGGACGGTGGCGGACAACGCGGTGGTCGACCTGGCGCTGTTCGCAGCGAATGCGCGCAAAAGTATCGAGGCGGCGATTGCGGACTTCCGCAAGAACGCCGATGGCGTTCGGGTCGATGCCGCGGCCACCGACTTGCGCCTGGTCGGCATCGAATTCGACGCCAAGACGCTCCGGGTGATTGCGGAAGCCGACGGCACGGTCCGCGTCTCCGTAACAAAACTGGCGGAGCGATGACGGACGGCGGAGACAAGAGCACGACGGCCCGTATCCAATGCCTCATCGGTCGTACGTCGACCGCCATCGACGCATGGTAGCTCAATGCAAGGCATCGAACTGTATCACGGCGACTTCGAGAATGTCGCCGAACTCACCCGTCGCGTTTGGTTGCCGGAATACGGTGGGAAAACCTGGGTGGCATTGCCCGATGGGGCCTTCTTCCGCTGGCAAGGGGCGCAGAACGGCGCACGGTGCGTCGCTGCCTATGATGGAGCGAAACTCATCGGCAGCACCTTTTCCTTCCCCTATTCCTTGCGCATCGGATCCTCCGTCCTTCCGAGCGCGCTGATCAGCGGGTTCACGGTCGACCCGGATCATCGGCGCGTTGCGTTGCCCCTGCTCCAGCGTCTTCGTCGACACCATGAGGACCACGGAATTGGATTCTCCCTTGGCGTGGTCCTGAGCGATCCGACGTCGATCTCCTGTCGGTTCTGGACAAAATACTCAGAAACGTTTCCCCAAAACTTCCGTTTTCTTTTTCCGATCGGTTACTGGGTCAAGGTGCTCGCGCCGCGAACGATGGCGCGGGCCGGTGTCAAGGCTTGGGAGCGGACGGCCAGCCGCGCGATTGGCGGCCTGCTCAGCTTGACCCCGCATCGCTATGATCCGGACGTGCGGCCTTACCGCACCGACGACCTGGAGCAGTGCGCACAGATCCTGGACAAGGCTTCGTCCGGTATCGACTGGGCCCTGGTCTGGTCGGCGGAGCACCTAAAAAATCAGCTGCAAAGTCCCCTGTCCGGGACCTTCGTTTTCGAGCGCGATGGCCGGGTTCGCGGGATGGTGAACTACCATCTCCTGTTGTTGCAGGGACGAGAGCCTGTTCGCACGGCACTGATCGACTTGTGGGCGGACGATGGTCTCACCGGCGCGCAGCGTGTGCGATTGCTGAGCCACCTTTGTACCGATCTGCGCGAGCGCGATGTGCATCTCGTGATGGCGCTTCGTTGCGCGATGATGCCGGCGTCGGCGTTCGCGGCAAATCTCTTCCTGCCCACCCCCGCGCAATTCCGGATGGGAGCGCTTTTCACGGGAGGCCCGGTTCCGCTGCCGTTGCCCAAGACCTGGAGCATCGTGATGATGTGAACCTATAGGCGGAAAGACCTACTAAGGTCTGAGCTATGCCCGGCACGCGTTCGATTGGATCATTCACAATTTGCTTGCAGGTAACTTGCTCAAAAACCGTAAGAAACTGTAGGGTCGAGACCGCCCGGATTGTCAGTGGAAAATAGGCATGAACGATCTTGGTACCGGATTCCCCAGTGAAAAAGCAGAACAGCGTCCATTGAGCCGGCTTGACGATGAGCGCGCGGCTGCGTCGCCTGATCCGGTCGTGGAACTGAACAAGCAGCGCACAATCGGCGGGGTGATACGAGCCCATGCCGAAGTTCGCCCTGAACGACCGGCCATCGTCGCTTCCCAGTTCGCGCTGCTTTCATATCGGGAATTGCAGGATCAGATCGATGTGGTCCGCGCGCATTTGCGCCAAGCTGGGTTCGGTCGCGACGCCAGGATCGCAGTCGGGATCGCGAACAGTCCGGAGGCGGCCCTGGCGATCGTTGCGATTGCATGTTCGGCAGTGGCCGTGCCGCTCGATCCCAAGCTGACCGTCGCCGAAGTCGAGAGGTGTCTGCTCGCTCTTCGACCCAGTGCCGTCTTCGCACTTCGCGGCAGCGACTCGGCGGCGCGGCGGGTGGCCGAACAGCACGGCTTCCACATCATCGAGGCGATCGTCGCGCAACACGGAAAATTCGGGTTACAATTGGCGGCGCCAAGAATCGGTACTGCCTTATCCCTTGATGACCCCGATCCGGAGGCACCAGCGTTCATTCTGCACACTTCAGGGACCACCGCCGACCCGAATTTGGTCCCGTTCAGCCATCGCAACATGCTGGCTGTCACCAAGCGACTCCAGGCTTGGTTCAACCTGACGCCCCAGGATCGCTGCCTGAACGTGTCGCCCGTCTATTATTCCCATGCGCTCACGACAACGGTGTTGCCGCCATTGCTCGCCGGCGGCAGCGTCGCGTTTCCATCCAATGCTTCGAATGTTGATCTTTCGGAGTGGCTGGGCGCCCTGGAACCCACGTGGTACTCGGCCGGTCCCACGCTGCACCTCTCGGTTCTCGAAAAGGCTCAACTGCGACCGGACGCACGCACCATGCATTCGCTGCGCTTCATCTCATCTGCGGGTGCGCCGCTTGCCAGCGAGGTGCATGAACGCATGCAGACGGTGCTCGGTGTCCCCGTTTTGGAACATTACGGCTCCAGCGAAACCGCCCAGATATCCACAAATCTACCCGCGCCGGGTCCATCGAAGCCCGGTACATGCGGCATACCCGCACCAGATACCGTCAGGATCGTCGGGGAGGATGGACGCTCGCTCCCTTCCGGCGAGCGGGGCGAAATCCTGGTGCGGACCCCTTCGGTCATGTCGGGTTATCTCAATGCCCCCGAGCTCAATCTCTCGGCGTTTGTCGACGGTTGGTTTCGTACCGGCGACATCGGCAGTCTCGATGAGGAGGGCTTCCTCAGTCTGCATGGCCGCGAGAAGGAACTGATCAATCGAGGCGGCGAAAAAATTGCGCCGCTCGAGATCGACAATGCGCTGATGCGCCACCCGGACGTCGCGCAAGCCGCGGCCTATGCCGTCCCGCACCCGCGCTTGGGTGAAGACGTGGCCGCGGCTGTCGTCCTGCGGCCGGGATCTAAAGTTACTGCAGACGAACTCCGGGAGTTCCTCGGTAAGCAACTCGCCACGTACAAAAACCCGCGCCGCATCACCATCGTCGATCAATTGCCGAAAGGGATCACCGGCAAGGTGCAACGCAAGCGGTTGAGCGAGAGCTCAGAGGGGCAGTCCGAGTCCGCGCTGTTGGAGGCGCGCTTGCACGCGGACTTGCTGCAGCTGTGGAAGAAATTCTTGAAAACAGACAATGTCTCCCTTGATGACGACTTTTTCGAGAAAGGCGGCGACTCGCTGCTTGCGATGGAATTGCATCTCGAGGTTCAGCGGCTAACCAGCCAACCACTTTCGGAATCGGTTTTGTTCGAAGCGGCAACCGTTCGCGAGCTGGCAAAGAGACTTTCTCGCTCAGGGGGTCTGTACGCGTAAAGGCCATGCAGACTTCTTTGCGCCAGAATGCCTGATCGATCCAGGAAATTGGTGGGCAACCACTCACTGATCCCGAATGCTGAGTCGCGAGGACCCTTTCGATTGAACTTCCACCGCCGCTGGTTGAAAACCCACAACGAGGCCGCCCGCTTCCGTTGCGCCTTTCCGGGATAACGCTGACGAATGCCGTACACGAACCGGGTCTTCAATTCGATCGGTGAAGTTGACCTAACCGCGTGGGAGCGCGTGCGTTCCGAATCCGGTGGATCGATTTTCATGGATCCACGCTTCATCGCCGCGGTCGAGATCGGCATGAAGGAGAATTGTCGATTCTGGTATGTCATCGTCTATGACAGCAACGGCCGTCCTGCCGCATGTGCCTGTCTCACCGAAATGACGATCGACCTCGCAGATCTTGCAGATCCCCGCCTGGCGTGGATCATCCGGCACGTGCCCAGATTGCTGTCGAGATTTCGAAAGTTGAAATTGTTCATCTGCGGGCTGCCTGGGTCGCCTGGTGAGAAGAACCTGGCGCTGAGATCGATCAATTCGAGCGCAGAGATTCTCTCGCTCTTGGATGCCGCGATTCGCGATTTGGCGGTAGAAACCAGATCGGACGCAATCGTTTACAAGGAGTTCGGGAGAGAGGATCTGGAATCGATGAGGCCGTTGCTGGATCTAGGATATCGGCGAATCCCGACACCGCCGATGCACTTCTTCAAGCCGTCATTTCGGAATTTTACCGAGTACTGCAGCGCGCTGAAAACGCGCTACCGTCAGCAGATCAACCGCTCGATCCGAAAGCTCAAGCATCCCGGCCTCCGGCAGGCGATCCTGACCGATCCCGACGAAATATCGAGGCTATACACGGCGGAAGTTCATGGCTTGTATTGTCAGATGGCCGCCAAGGCCGAGGCCAAGCTTGAAATCCTTCCGATTGAATTTTTCCGTCAATTGACGTTGCGGTTGGAAGGGGATGTCGACCTGCTGGTCATTTTCAAGGATTCGAAGATCATTGCGTTCGGCTGGTGTCTTCACGCCGGATCATCTTATCACCTGTTGTTTGCCGGCCTCGATTATCAACTCAACGAAGAATTGGATCTGTACTTCAACCTGATGTACGCGGGACTCGATCGCGCGTTGCGGAAGCAGGTGTCAACGATCCATGTCGGGCAATCCGCAGACGCGTTCAAGGCCAGGATTGGTTGTCATAGCGAGCCGCTATACGTGCTTGCGAAGGGGCTGACGCCATTGATGGCCCTGTTGGTTCGCTTCGCCGGCAATTTGCTCGTCGTCCAGAGGCCCGTGATCCCCCCGTCTGACATTTTTCGGAAGGAAGTCGTCGAGAGCTTGCCGTGACGGAGAAGGCTGCGCCCAGCAACGCGAGTGCATGCACGCTCAATTGAAAGCACCTCGGTCTGCCGAGCGCGCCGGCACACCGAGAGAGACACATGCAAAGCCATCAACCTACATGGAAGCCCATCCGTCATTCGGCAAGAACGGGGTTTTGTGACCGCGATCACAGCGCCCAGAATCTCCCCTGCGATAGGTTTGACGCAAATGGAAACGACGGCCGAGTGCTCTCGCGATAAAACGGAAGCCGCAATGAAGATGCGTTGGAGCGCAGGACCGAACCGTGCCCAAGCGCGGCGAACTAATCTTATGCATGTAGCGGCTCGGGCGGAACTCTGGGAGTTCGCGAGAAGACCTCACCTCACACAAGCAAGGTTCCTGCCCTGGAGCCTTGTTTTGAACTGAGACACGACCATCAAGCTTGCGAAGATTGCGTGAACATCTACGGTACGCACGCGGAACTCTGACGCAGGCGCGCTTTTCGGGGGCTGACCTGTCAGCCGGAAAGCGAGGTAGAATGCGACACCCTGCCGGCAGGGTGCAATGATTGGCTTTTCGGGCGGCGGGAGAGGCGCGTGAGCGAAGTCTTCAACGAAGACCGGCGGGCGTGGCAGTGGATCACTGCCGAATCCGAAAAGGCCTCACCTACCATCGTACCGGCTCCGGCATCCCGTCACGAACCATTTCCCCTCACCGATCTGCAAAAGGCCTATTGGCTCGGGCGCGCCGACTATTTCGAACTCGGCAACATCGGCTGCCACGTCTACGTCGAGGTCAATCTGCCCGGTGTTGACCGCCGCCGGCTGCAGGCCGCCTGGCAGAAACTGATCGATCGTCACGAGATGCTACGCGCCGTCATTCGTGACGATGGGCTGCAGCAGATTCTGCCGCACACCGCGCATTACGATATCAAGCACTTCGACCTGCGAGATGCCGATCAATCGAAGGCGGACTTCGAATTGGCTGCCATCCGGGACCGGATGTCGCATCAGGTCTTTTCACCCGATCGCTGGCCCTTGTTCGAGATGCGTACGACGGAGCTGAAAGAGCGAACGCTGCTGCACTTCAGTTGTGATCTGCTGTTCATCGACGTCTGGAGCCTGCAAATACTGCACGGTGAATTGATCCAGCTCGCCTATCAGCGGGTTGCTCACCTCGCACCTCTCGAGATCAGCTTCCGCGACTACGTGCTGACCGCCGCACAGCAGCGCAATTCCAACAGCTACAGGCGAGCCGAGGATTACTGGCTGCGTCGCCTCGATGCGCTTCCCCCTGCACCTAAGCTGCCGCTGGCAAAGAGTCCCGTTGCCATAACGCAACCACGATTTGTACGCCGGGAAGCGATGCTCGAGCAGGAGGTCTGGCGAAAGCTCAAGAGCCGAAGTGCCAAGGCTCGTACCTCGCTGTCGGGTACGCTGCTGGCAGCGTTTGCGAGGGTTTTGGCGGCGTGGAGCCAAAGTTCGCATTTCACCCTCAATACAACCCTGTTCCAACGCGCTTCCCTGCATCCGCACGTTCATCGGCTGGTGGGGGATTTCACCTCCATTCTGCTTCTGGAGATTCGTGACGGTGCAGCGGTCTCCTTCGATGTGCTTGCCAAAAGGATTGCCGCTCAGTTTCGCAGCGACCTCAAACACCGCGAATATGGCGGACTGCACCTGCTGCACGAGATTGCAAAACGAGGCGATCCGGACCGGCCGTCGTCAATGCCGGTGGTGTTCACCAGCGCGCTCTCCCCGAGGATGCCGGGGTGGCAATCTGCCGACCGCGTGGGCGAGATCTCTTACGGTGTGAGTCAGACGCCGCAGGTGTACCTCGATCATCAGGTCTATCAGCGCGGGGGACATCTCTACCTGAGCTGGGACGCGGTCGAAGAGCTTTTCCCGCCCGGGCTGTTGGACGACATGTTTGGAGCCTACTGCGCCTTTCTACGGCGGCTCGCGCTCGACGAGGCGGCGTGGCGCGAGACCAAGGCCGATCTACTTCCATCGGCGCAGGTGGCACAGCGCGCTGTCGTGAACGACACCATAGGTTCCCCCCCGCAAGGCCTATTGCACGAGCCGTTTCTCGAACAGGTGCGCAAGCGACCCCACCATACCGCCATCGCGACCTGGGAGCGCCGGCTCACCTACGAAGACGTGCATCGACATGCCCGGCATCTGGCGCGGCGCCTGCGGGAACTGGGCGCCGGCCCGAACCGCCTGGTTGCGCTCATCATGGAAAAAGGCTGGGAACAGGTGGTGGGGGCGATCGCCATTCTCGAGGCTGGGGGCGCCTATCTGCCGGTGGATCCTGATCTCCCGCAGGAACGAAGATGGTTTCTCTTGCGCCAAGGCGAGGTGGCGATCGTCGTGACGCAGCCCTGTGTCGCGGAGCGACTGGAATGGCCACCCGGCGTGCAGTGCCTGTCGGTGGAGTGGCAGAATCCCGGACAAGACGAGCAAATCGAGGAGCCCTTGCAGCCCACCGCGCGCGAGAACGATCTGGCCTACGTCATCTTTACCTCCGGCTCGACCGGCGAACCGAAGGGGGTGATGATCGAGCATCGCAGCGCGCTGAACACCGTCTTGGACATCAATGAGCGGTTTGGGGTGAACGCCGGCGATCGAATCCTTGCCCTGTCGTCACTGAGCTTCGATCTTTCCGTCTACGACATTTTCGGAGCGCTGGCGGCCGGAGCGACGATCGTCGTGCCTCATCCGATGAGCGCGCGGGAGCCGGGAGACTGGGCGGACCTCATCCGCCAGGAGAGAGTCACAATCTGGAACTCGGTGCCGGCCCTGTTGGAGATGTGGGTGGATCATCTTGCAAGCCGGCGGAAGGATCATTCGATCCGGCTCGCTTTGTTGAGCGGGGATTGGATTCCTGTGGGGCTGCCGGACCGGGCGCGCGCCGTGCTCCCGGGATTGCAACTAGTCAGCCTCGGTGGCGCGACCGAAGCTTCGATCTGGTCAATCTCGTACCCGATTAGCACCGTGAGCAAGGACTGGAGGAGCATTCCGTACGGACAACCTCTGCGCAACCAGCAAATGCACGTGTTGAACGAAGAGATGACGCCGTGCCCGACATGGGTACCGGGACAAATCTACATCGCGGGAATCGGGCTCGCGCGCGGTTACTGGCGAGACGAAGCAAAGACCCGGGCACAGTTCGTCTCACATCCGCAAAGTGGCGAACGACTTTACCGAACCGGTGATAGGGGACGCTATCTGCCGGATGGCAACATCGAATTTCTGGGACGGGAAGACGACCAGGTCAAGGTGCAGGGCTATCGCATCGAATTGGGAGAGATAGAGGCAACGCTGGAACGACATCCCAAGGTGAAGTCTGCGGTGGTGATGGCGGTGGGAGAACGAGCGGCGCCGAAGCACCTCGTCGCCTACGTAGTCACCCACGCGGACGCGGTCGAGGATTTGGCCAAATACCTGCGCCAACGCCTGCCGGAGTACATGGTGCCGGCGGTTTGGCAGCAACTCGACGCGTTGCCGCTTACGGCAAATGGAAAGGTGAACCGCAAGGCATTGCCTTCGGTTGCACGGCCGCAGAGCACCCAAGCGAAACCGGCGGAGCAGCAGCCCGATGCGCTCGCGCGCATAACGGCCTTGATTGCGCAGGAATTGGCGCTGCCGTCGGTCGATCCCCGCAAGAATCTGCTCAGCCTGGGCGCCACCTCGATGGATCTGGTGCGTATCGTCGGACGACTGCAAAAGGAATTCAACTTCCGACCGTCATTTCAAGAATTCTTGCGAGATCCCTCCGCCGCGGCGCTTGCCGAGCGCTACCAACAGAGTAGCGCCATCGCGACCCAAGGCGGCGCGCCCGCGGCAGAATCGCCCCGACGCAATTTTGACCTGATACTAGACCCTGCGGCGAAGGACGCGTTCCGCCGTGAGAACCACGGCATCCGGACTTTCCCCCAGGACTGGGGGCGGCTGCGGCTGGACGATGCCGCACGTCCAAGTGCGTTAGAGGACCGAATCAGCCGGCGGCGAGCCGTGCGGCACTTTCGCTCCGAACCGGTCCCGCTCGCCTCGCTTAGTGCCCTGCTGGCCGAACTTAGCCGGATGACAAAAGGAGATGCCGACAAGTATGGTTACGGCTCCGCCGGCGGCTTGTATCCCGTGCAAACCTACCTGCATGCCAAGCCCGACGGAGTTTCCAGTCTTCCCGCGGGGACGTTCTACTATCATCCGATCGAACATTGTCTCGTGCCGATCACCCTGGGTGCGGAACTGGATGCTGAGATCCATGAGCCGTTCACCAACAGGCCGGCCTTCGAACAAGCGCGCTTCTCGCTGTTTTTCGTCCACCAGCCCCGAGCCATCGAGCCCATCTACGGCGACCTCGCCTGGCGCTTCAGCTTGCTCGAGGCGGGTGCGATGGCTCACGCCGTCGAGACTTCGGCGTGGCGTTACGGTCTCGGCCTTTGCCCCATAGGCTGGCTCGACTTTGCGCGGGTACGCAGCTTGCTGCAGCTGGAGGAGGGACAAGAGCTGGTGCACGCTCATGTCGGAGGACTTGTCGAAACGCCGCATGCGTCCGGGGATTGGGAGGAGGGCGTGATATGACGGCGTCGGAGCTGTTGAGCGATCTGCGCGATCGCGGCATCAAGCTGTGGGTCGATGGTGCCGACCTGCGGTTCAGCGCCCGCAAGGGCACGCTCGGCAAGGCCGCCGCGGAGCTGCTGGCGCGGCACAAGACGGAATTGGTCGAGCTCT